>Ga0153952_1001123_pt1 | contig 9961 bp, 8 predicted proteins | sample TSNJ036MetaG_FD_104746 | JGI IMG/M metagenome (GOLD analysis project Ga0153952, IMG submission 104746) | Attine ant fungus gardens microbial communities from New Jersey, USA - TSNJ036 MetaG | ecosystem: Host-associated > Fungi > Mycelium > Unclassified | place: USA: New Jersey, Wharton State... | reverse complement strand
TCTTCCGGTTTATCAGGGATAGGCTTTTAGGTTGAAATTCGATGTAAGATTGCAAAGAATTTCGGCCTGTACAATAGCCCTACCCCCTCGTCATTGCGGGCTTGACCCGCAATCCCCTCTCCACCTAGCCGTCAGCGGCAACTAGGTAAAGAGAGTTTGGGAGCAAAAATAGCTATGACAAAGGAAGTTCTGCTTACCAATATCTGTAATGACGGAAGGTGGCGGGGGATTGCGGGTCGAGCCCGCAATGACGGGAGGGGAGATAGGATTGCGGGTACGCCCGCAATGACAGAAAGAGTGACGAAGCCTATAGCCGGCAAAACTCTTTCGGTTTTATCCGGCTTACCCAGGTTAAAACCTGTGCAAAAATAAATGAAAGGAACATTGCGTATGTCTATTCTAATTGATCCCCACAAGGTTCCCAAAAGAACTCTTGCAACGGGGGATGAAATCCCATGCATCGGCATGGGAACCTTCGGCTCCGACCGCTACACGCCGGAGCAGGTGTCAAAAGCGGTGGCGGGAGCCATTCGGGTTGGATACCGGCTTTTTGACTGCGCCGCCGTATATGGTAATGAAGACAGAATTGGCAAGGTTTTCGCGGAAGCTATTAATCAAGGGGTTGTAAAGCGGGAGGAGCTTTTCATTACAACCAAGGTTTGGAACGACATGCATGGCAAGGGCGACGTTCTGCTGTCCTGCTCCAAATCTCTCAGAGATTTGCGGCTTGATTATGTGGACGCCTTTTTCATGCACTGGCCCTTCCCAAATTATCACGCCCCGGGCTGTGACGGAGACACCAGAAACCCGAACTCCAAGCCCTTTTGCAAGGAGGAATTCATGTCTGTCTGGCGGCAGATGGAACGCCTGGTGGACATGGGGCTTACAAGATGCCTGGGCATGAGCAATATGACCATACCAAAGCTGGAGGCGGTATTGCACTTGTGCCGCATAAAGCCCTCCCTCATAGAAATGGAGCTGCATCCCTGCTTCCAGCAGACTGAGCTGTTTGCTTATTGTATGGACAAGAATATTCAGCCTGTGGGCTTTTGTCCTATAGGCTCGCCCAGCCGGCCGGACAGGGATAAAACAGATAACGACGCGGTTGACACTGAGGCCCCCGCTGTAGTGGAGCTTGCTGAAAAGCACGGCGTGCATCCGGCGCTTATATGCCTTAAATGGGCAGTGCAACGCGGGCAGATCCCCATACCCTTCGCGGCGGGTGAGGATAAATACGCCGCTAATCTAAAATGTGTAACGGAAGACCCTCTTTCGGAAGAAGAAATGGAAATACTTAAGGATGTTGACGCAAATTGCCGTCTTATTAAAGGCCAGGTCTTTTTATGGCCCGGCGCCAAGAGCTGGGAGGAGCTTTGGGATATGAACGAAACAGGGCGGCGCATTTATACCGAACGAGGAAACATTAACCCCTCATTGAGCACTTAGGCAAAAAAGCCGTCTGAGTTAAAAATTGAACGCGGATTTGGCTGATTTGGCTGATTCACGCGGATAAAAATAAGAAAAAAATCCGCGTTAATCCGCCAAATCCGCCAAATCCGCGTTAAGAAATTATTTCGGAGCGTTTTTTTTTGCAAACTGCTCGAAATGGTACAAAACAACTTGTCCATTATTTTTTGTAGCCATTACATCAATAATACGTTGATTGGATGAGCCGCGAAACTGCAAACCAATGTCCCGAAGCTCATGCATATACTTTCCGTCAATTAATATATCACTCGCATATAGCAGAGCCTTTATATCCGGGTCGTTATTTTTAATCAATTGTTCATATGTAAAACCCGTATAGGTTACTACATCCAAGGCCATTTGCCGGGCTGCCAGCGCTAACTGCGCTAGCTCGGCAGCCTGTAAAAAAGGCTCGCCTCCGGAAAAGGTTATGCCCTGCTTGCTCTTTTTTTGCCGCTTTAGTAAACGAATAACTTGCCGGACAGAAAATTCTTTGCCCGCGTCACCAGGCCAGCTTTCAGGATTATGGCAGTGTGAGCAATGGTGCAGGCATCCCTGGGTAAAAATAACAAATCTTAAGCCGGGACCGTCCACAAAGCTCTCCGGCGTAATACCCGATAGTCGCATAACTTTCCTCTTTCACTAATAATTAAAATTTCTGATGAACCTGACGGTATTGTACTTCCGCGAGTTTGCTGTCATTAAAGCGGTCAAGAGTAGATAAATACCCGGTAATTCTGCGCACACGGCTAATATTGCTCCCTCCGCATTTAGGACAGGAATCTTCTGAAATGACGCCGTTTAATCCGCAATCACAGCAAATATCAACAGGGAAATTTACCGCGGCATAGCCCATATCCGCTTCCGCCATTGCCCTTATTAAGGCTTCAAACGCTTCCAGATTATGCTCCGGGGCAGATGGCAGCTCTACATACGATATATGTCCGGCGTTGCAATATTTATGATAAGGGCCTTCGAGCGCTATCTTATCCATGGCGCTTATTTGGTATTCCACAGGTACATGAAATGAATTAGTATACCACTCCTTGTCTGTAACACCGGGAATTACGCCGTATTGCTCTGCATCGGGCTTGGTAAACTTGCCGCTTAACTGTTCGGCAGGCGTGGCGAGCAGCGAAAAATTAAGGCTATATTTTTGCACGGCCTCATCACACCTGCGCCGCATATGGCTAACGATGGAAATACCAAGGGCTTGAGCCTCGGCGCTTTCACCATGATGCTTCCCTGTCAGCGCGACAAGACATTCCGCCAATCCGATAAACCCAATACTCAGCGTTCCGTGGCGAATTGATTTTTCAATCGAATCATTCGGACTTAATCCCTCGCTGTCCAGGAAAAGCTTTTGTCCCATTAAAAACGGGAAATCTTTTACTTTTAATTTCTTTTGTACATTATATCGGGTTATTAATTGTTGGACGCAATGCTCAAGCATTTCATCAAGGGATTTCCAAAAACAAGATAAATCCTTTTCGGCGCGTATGGCAAGCCGCGGCAAATTAATGGTGGTAAAAGATAGATTACCTCTGGAATTTGTCACCGCCGGCCCGTTGCAATTCGATATAACACGCGTCCGGCAGCCCATATAAGCCACTTCTTCATCACGAAACTGCTTATTGAAGCTTGAATCCTGAAAAGAAAAATTCGGGAAAAGCCTCTTGCACGCAACCCGCATACTCAATTGAAACAAATCGTAGTTTGGATCTTCCGGTTCAAAGTTGACGTCTTCCTTGAGCTTAAAGCATACGTTTGGAAATAACGGCGCTTCACCTTTACCCAAGCCCTTCTCATAAGCGAGCAAAAAGCATTCGGTAACCATTCTGCCGGCTTCGGAGGTATCAGTACCGAAATTGATGCTTGAAAAAGGAACCTGAGCTCCCGCTCTTGAATGCATTGTATTCAGGTTATAGATAAAGCCTTCCATAGCCTGATAGGTCTCTTCTTTCGTTCTCTCTAACACTAATGCTTCCAGCTTTGTCTCGTCAGCGGATAATCCAAGCAATTCCAGATTGCTGCGTATAAGTTTGTCCTGTCTTTTTTTCTCCAGCTCTACATATACCGCCATATCTCTGTCGAAGTAGGCAAATGACTGTCCTCCATGCATATCGTTTTGATTGCTTTGGAGTATGATCGCGGCCAAAGCGGCAGCCGTTTTGATGCCCTTCGGCGGACGTATGTAGCCATGCCCGTTGTTAAACCCTTCGCGCAGCAGGCGGTCCAAAGGGATTTGCAGACATGTCAGCGTTTTGCCGTACCAGGATAAATCATGAATATAGATATCGCCGTTTATATGCGAGTTGGCTTCTTTTTCAGGAAGCATGCGCTTTAAATAGTAGTTTTTGGAGGCAACCTCCGATATTTGAAGCACCTTAGCGGACGGTGAATTTCCTATATTAGCGTTTTCACGGTTTGTCTCCAGCAAAATTTCCGAAACAGCGTCCATGAGCTCACTTCGCGCTTCCCTCAAGCGTGAACGGTTTTCCCGGTACAGGATGTATGATTTGGCTGACTTCGCAAGTCCATTCTCAATTAAAACAGTCTCAACGATATCCTGTACATTCTCTACGGAAAAGCTATCTTCTTTATATTTAGCCCTAATTTTTTTCATGACCTCAAGCGTTAGCTCCATGGCCTGTTGCCGGTCAGCTTCGCTTACAGCCTGAAGCCCCTTAAAGATAGCGTCGGTGATTTTGCTTTCATGAAAGTCTTGAGTTCTTCCGTCTCTCTTGATAATTGATGTAAACATTATAAAACTCCTTTTTGCCTCATTAGTATGGGAAAAATAAAAACCGCTCAATCAGCGGCGTAACGAATAAATGTCATACAGATTTTGTCTGTGACAATCACACTACACTATCCTCCCACCGAGAATCTGTAACAATGAAAAAAGGTAGGTCTCCTGACTCAAAATCATCCTTGCTTTCTACCTTCCCGATCACTCAGTGGTATTATTTGTTCTGAAAGCTTGTCATTATCACAGTAGCGGGGGCTGTCATGGAATTTCACCATGTTCCCTGTTATCCGGCAATGCCGGCACCTTTTCTCAAATATTCACTTTGTACTTAGTCTACACAAAACATAGGGTAAAGTCAATTGCATTGTTTTTGGCAACAAAAAAAGGCCGTGAATGTTCCGGCCTCTCAATCTCAGCTGTGAAATAATAGAATTGATTCACCTGACCCCCGCCATCAGCGGCCCCAGCGTTTCCCTGGAAGCCTCCTTCTGGTCAATGATGCCCATTACTTCTCCCTCAAAAATTACCAAAATACGGTCAGACAGCTCAATAAGCTCGTCAAGCTCAGTGGAAACCATAAGCACTGCCGCTCCGTTATCCCTTTGCTTTAGCATCTGCGCTTGTATGTATTTGGTGGCTCCGATATCCAAGCCTCTGGAAGGATGCACCGCTATCAAAAGCCTTGGCGTTCTTTCCAGCTCACGGCCTACCACAAATTTCTGTTGGTTGCCTCCGGAAAGATTTTTAGCCAGCTCCTTAATACTTGGCGTCTTTACGTTAAAATCATCGCATATTTTTTTACTGTGCTGATCGATGATATTCCACTTCAAAAGGCCCTTTCCCGCGAATCTGTCTTCCTTATAGCTTACAAGCAGCAGGTTTTCCTCTACGTTCATTTGTCCTATCATACCGAATTTATGCCTGTCCTCGGGGACATGAGAAACACTCAGATCCAGCACCCTTCTGGCGTCACAATTGGTAGCGTCCACTCCGTTTATAAAAACTTGTCCGGAAGAAACCGGTCTGAGGCCTGTAATGCTCTGAATAAGTTCAGACTGTCCGTTGCCGTCTACGCCGCATATCCCCAGGATTTCGCCGCCGCGCACCTCAAAGCTGACGTTTTTCACCGCGGGCAGCTTTCTGTCATTGTCGCAGCAAAGGTCCTTCACAACAAGACGTTCCTCCAAAAGCTGAACCGGATTTTTTTCAACCACCAGCTCCACCTCCCGGCCTACCATAAGCGCGGCCAGCTCTTCCCTGTTTTTTACATCCTCAATATTTACGGTAGCCTCCAGCCTTCCTTGCCGCAAAACGGTGCAGCGATCACAGATCTTCATGATCTCATTTAGCTTGTGACTGATGAATATGACCGTTTGCCCTTCGTTTTTGAGCTTGGTCATCATGTCGAAAAGGCTGTCTATCTCACCCGGAGTCAGCACAGCGGTGGGCTCGTCAAGTATTAACAATCTGGCTTCACGGTAAAGCGCCTTCAATATTTCAAGCCTTTGCTGCTGGCCTACGGAAAGCTGCTCTACCCTTACCCAGGGGTCTATTTCCATATTGTAACGCTTGCCCAGCTCCGTAAACTTCTTCGCGGCGGAATTCAGGTCAAGTATCTCTTTATTTTCCTTCAAGCCCAATACAACATTTTCTATCACTGTTAGCACGGGTATAAGCATAAAATGCTGATGAACCATGCCAATACCTATAGCGATGGCATGCTTCGGGTCCTGTATCTCTACCAGCTTTCCATCAAAGTATATTTCACCCTCATAGCTGTCGTACATTCCGTAAAGGCAGTTCATTAGGGTAGATTTTCCCGCGCCGTTTTCTCCCAGAAGAGCATGAATTTCACCTTTTTTAACGGAAAGGTTTATGTCTTCATTTGCCACTACGGAAGCAAACCGCTTCGTGATATTCTTCATTTCCAAAATATTTTCCGGCATGGGTGTCCTCCTCTGCTTCTACTCTTTTCTGTACGGCACGCTGCTAAAGGCCGGTTTATTGCTCCTCTTAGTAAAAGCGCAAAGAGCAACGATGGTTATAATATAGGGGAGCATATTTAAAAATTGATAATAGCTGCCCAAGCCTGTTGTGGTCAACCGGTACTTCAATGCGTCCGAAGCTCCAAAGAGCAGGGCGGCAAGCAAAACGGTCACGGGAGAATAGTTACCGAACACGCAAACGGCCAAAGCCATGAAACCCTTGCCCGAAACCATTCCTTCCGTAAAAGAGGAGAGCTGTCCCATAGAAACAAATGACCCGGCGAAGCCCGACATCATACCGCTGAATAATATTACCGCATACCGAACTTTAAAAACATTTATACCCACGGTATCGCAGGCCTTGGGATATTCACCTACGGCCCGCACCTTTAATCCCGTGTTTGTTCTGTAAAGAACAAACCAGCACACAGGCACCGCGAGAAAAGCCAAATATACGGGGACAGACCAATTGAACAGCACTCTTCCCAACAAAGGTATTTTGCTCAAGCCTGGTATGGGATAATTGCTGTAGCTATTCACCTTGACGCCGTTTAAAATAAGTCTGTTAAGGGTTACCGTGAGCCCTATGGCAAAAATATTAAAGGCCGTACCCACAACAATTTGATTTGACCTTAAGGTTACGGTGAAATAAGCAAATATCAGCCCGGCTATAGCTCCGCCGGCTATAGCGAAAACAGCTCCCATAAGAGAGGATTTAAAAATAAACGAGCCTACACAGCCTAAAAGCGCTCCTGTAAGCATTATTCCCTCAGTACCGATATTTACGATACCCGCCCGCTCGCTAAACACTAAGCCCAGGGCGGCCAGCAAAAGAGGAGTAGCCGTTCGTATATCAGCCGTTAAGAAATTAACTATCGTATCAAGCATTATTCCGCCGCCTTCCTATTTGATACATTATGCCCTTGCCCGAATTTGAAAACCAGAGAAACAACTCTCTGCTTACGGCAAATACGATTATCATACCCTGTATCATATAAATAGAAGCGGACGGCACTCCGGCTAAAAGCTGCATTTTAATACCTCCGGCGTTTAACGCGCCGAATAAAACCGCCGAAATGATCATACCCAGCGGATGGCAGCCGCCCAGAAGAGCTACCGCTACGCCGCTGAAGCCAAAATTGTTGGAAAAGCCCTCCGACAGAAAATAAGTAAGGCCTATTATATGTATTACACCGCCCAACCCCGCAAATCCTCCCGCTAAAAACAGGGAAAGCATGCTATTGAGCTTGATATTCATACCTGAGTAGCGGCCGGCGTTAGGGTTCATACCTATTACGCGCATCTCATAGCCTTTAGTAGTTTTCCACATGAAAATATAATAGAACAAAACAGCAGCCAAAGCCAGCAGTATACCCGAGTGGAGCCTGCTGCTTCCCTCCATTAGCTTGGAAAGCTTTGCCGAATCCAGAACAGAGGTCATACGCGGCGCGGCCCCGGGCGTCATATCCTTAAAGGGCGGGTTAGTAACGCAGAAGCTGACAAACTCTAAGGCGATATAATTAAGCATAATTGTTGTTATCAGTTCGCTGGCTCCGAATCGAACCTTTAACACGCCTACGATGAGCCCCCACAAAGCGCCTCCCAAAAAGCCGCAGGTAAGTGCTAAAATAACGTGAATAAGAGGAGGCAGCCCACTAATGTGGGCCCCTGCCATAGAGCCGCAGACGGCCCCTATATAAAGCTGACCTTCCGCGCCCAAATTCACTATACCGCAGCGAAGCGCGACAGCATAGCTCAAAGCGGTAAATAAAAGCGGGGTTACCTGAATGAGCGTTTCTCCTATGGAATTTACATTGCCGAACGCGCCATTAAGCAGGCTTAAATAGGCTTTCTGCACATCATAACCCAATGCCCCCATAATTATCGCGCCAAAAATAAGCGCCACAAGTATGGACATTATGGGGAAAGTAAGGCTTTTTAAACCTTGAAGCACTTGTTTCCGCATTATGTACACCCTTCACTTCATATGTAATCAATTAGTACTTACTACTATTTCTCCGCTCACAAGCCCGGCCATTACTTCCTCCACCTTATCCTTAATATCCTGATCAACGTCGACCATCCAATCTGTCAGGTAGACTACGCCCTTGTTGGCTCCGTACAGCTCAACCTCGGTGGCCGCAAGCTCACCCTTTGTAAACGCTTCGAAAGTAACGTCATAAGCAACAGAAACGTCTTTTACAACAATGATTTGTGTTGCGGTGGGCGCTGACGCCTCTTGTCCAAGGCCACAGCCGATCGCCATTACTCCTTTGTCCTCCGCGGCCTCCATAACGCCTACGCTGGCGTCGTTGGCCATTGGAGTGATTACGTCCACGCCGTCTTCTATAAAGGAAATAGATTGTTCCTTGGCTTGATTAACGTCGGTAAAGCTGCCTGTATTGATCCGCTTTGCTTCCACGTTAAGCCCAAAATTTTCATTGGCGTAATCAACGCCCTGCTGGAAGCCCGAAGAGCCCAGTATGATCGGGTTGATTTCCATTCCGCCGATAAAGCCTGCCTTCCCGGTTTCAGATATCAGCGCCGCGATTACGCCCTGCATAAAGCCCTGCTGCTCGTCGGCTATACGGACGGAAATAAAGTTATCGCTTATTATCGTTCCGTTTATCTGCACAAACATTACATCAGGATATTCATCGGCTATGGGCTTGCAGTAATCCTGATAAGAGTTTGTAGTCAGATATATAAGGTCGTAGCCTTCGGAAGCGTATGTACGGGCCATTTCCGCGGAGTCGGCGTCACTTATATTTTCAGGAGGGTTAATATCAGCCCCCAAAGCCTTAATCTTCATTAATCCGTTATATTGCGTCTCGTTCCAGTTGCCGTCATTAATTGACCCGCCGAATATAGCGGCAACCTTATAAGTTTTAGCCTCCCCGCCCGGCGCTTCAGTAGAAGCTGAAGTGCCGCTTGTCCCTGACGACGTATTATTTCCGCAAGCTGCTATCATGCTTACACAAATTGCTAACGATAATAATACAGTTACTAATCTTCTCATAATATTTTCCTCCTGTGATATATATTTATAAAGACGCTACAAATAATATTAAATAATATTTTATGCAGCGTCTTTCGCCTACTAAGAATATCATCCGCGTACAATGCCTGTCAATATTTTTTCCTGTTTTTGCTTATCTTAACAGCGCGTTCCAAGTGCCATATACAATTGGCACAATAATTTTTTATTCACGGAAAGTTTTTATATGGTTATTATTTGGACGCTCCTATGCCGAAAAACTGATTTGACAAAGGTATGTTACGGATTTAACATGGAAGTGTCACGCTAAAGGAAGCAAAGCTGCTTCCTGTTCGTTATTGCGGGCTCCGACCCGAAATCCCGTTAATATTGGCGAAGTTTTGGGGGATCCCGGGTCAAGCCTGGGATGACGGGTGAGGTCCGGGATGACGGCAGGCGGACAATTTTCCTTAACCTGTTGACATTGGTTTAGAAAAATGTGCAAAGGAGTGATGTCCTATGACACAGGTAAAGCAAGTAATATTTGATATGGACGGCTTGATGTTCGACACGGAGCGGTTATCCCTGGAATGCTGGATGCAAGCCGGAAAAACTCTGGGAAGAGCCGTTAAAAGAGAGGCCTTCCGTGAAACGGTAGGCAGGGATATAGCCGATGCCAGGCAAATTGTTCGGGAACATTTGGGAGAAGACTTTCCCTTTGAGGAAGCCCGCAGGCTGCGGGACAAATATTTACTGGAATATGTGGAGGAGCATGGGACT
>Ga0153952_1001120_pt1 | contig 9975 bp, 9 predicted proteins | sample TSNJ036MetaG_FD_104746 | JGI IMG/M metagenome (GOLD analysis project Ga0153952, IMG submission 104746) | Attine ant fungus gardens microbial communities from New Jersey, USA - TSNJ036 MetaG | ecosystem: Host-associated > Fungi > Mycelium > Unclassified | place: USA: New Jersey, Wharton State... | reverse complement strand
TCATTGGTCTCGCCTCGTACATTAGATCAAGAAGATGCCAGAACATTGTTCTAATGGTACGGTTCTTCCTACGATAATCTCTCTGATCAGAGCTGAACAGACTTTACTACAGCTAGGTGCCGGCTAGTCATCTCTCTCTGGCATGTTTCCCGCAATCAATGAGTGTTGTTCCCGTACAGGTGTAAGCACTTCTGCAGGTATACCCGACTTTCGATCGCCGAAGACAGGTATTCTGCCGTTTTTTTTGTTTCTTGATTCCATGTGACCATAGTTGGCCTACTTATCTAGGTCTATATGTGAGCCTGTTGCTTTGAGCATCAGTCACTCGCTGACTAGGATATAACCAGTCGAATCTTGCCCGCCTGAATCTCCCATACCCGGAAGCCGTATTCGAAATCAACTTCTTCAGAAGTAACCCAGTACCTTGTATGTTCAGATATGCACCTTCTCGCTCCGAGACTAACTCTCTTAACCATGGCTGCACTACATCGGTCCACGCCACATCCTAGTCTATACTCTGGCACACGAGCTTTATCCTGGGAAATTCCGCCCGACACCTACTCATTCCTTTGTCCGTTTGCTATACGAGAAAGGCCTACTTCTTAAGTGTTTCACTCAAAATATTGATACTCTCGAGCGTCGTGCTGGCGTTCCAGGTAACAAAATAATCGAAGCACACGGAAGTTTTGCCACACAGCGGTGTATCGACTGTTTTACTCCATATGATGACATTTGGATCAAGGTCCACATTAAGGAGAAGACAATTCCCTACTGTGAAAGTTGTCAAGGCCTCGTCAAACCTGACATTGTCTTTTTCGGAGAACCGGTATGGCGCGATTCATAAATTCAGAGAAAAAAAGATACTGACTCTTGTAGCTCCCGGCCGAGTTCGGCGAATCAATACAGCTACTCCGACAAGCTGATCTTCTCATTGTCATGGGCACATCTCTCACTGTTTATCCCTTCGCCCAACTCACAACATTGGTTGATGATAAGTGTCCTCGTGTCCTGATAAACCTTGAGCATGTAGGCAATTTTTCCAGTCGGGAAGATGACGTCCTCTTGCTGGGTAAGTGCGATGAGAAAGTAAGGGAGTTGTGTCAAGAACTTGGGTGGGAAAAAGAATTAGATGAGCTATGGAAAGAAACAGAAGGTAGTCTTGAGGTTGACGAAGAAATACTTGATGGAAGAGGAGAGACATTGGTTCGGAACAAGCCAAGGACGGGGAAGGAGGAGAGTGACGAGACTGGACTTGGATTAGAGGTTGACAAACTGGCAGAAGCCATCGACCGCACCTTCACATTATTTGGCAAAGAACAGAATTTTACTGGTCACGAAAAGGAGCAGAATGAAGTCTCAGAAGTATTCAGGTCTGATGAGGTGAGGATAAATTTTGCAAAATGCTCATAGAGACTGAACAAAACATTCGATTATTTTCCAGCAGAAGGCAATAAACTCATGTATGTAAAAATGTGTTCCCCCTATACTACTCCGTTTCCAGCACAGTCCTTGCAACGACCGAAGTCCCCACAGGGGAACGCACTTTAACACAGCACCCTCTGAAAGAGGATAGCTGTGCTTAAACCACTCATGCATAATTAATCTAGCCCCTTTGACCAAATTCGTTGGCTATGGCTTGATACCCCTAGTGAAAAATTTTGCCCGAAAGCGCACCGAGAGGATCATACCGCGGGGCAGTAGTCGGCAACTAGTCTGAACCACAGAGTCAGAAGTAGCAGATGCCTGTATTTTTAAAAAATAACGACAACGCGAAAAGACCAAATCCCCAATTAAAGATAGAAACATCAACAGGATTGTTAGCGGAAGAGATGACACAGATCAGATGGCAATGGCTGCTTCAGAGTCCAAAGATAAAGGGAAAAGATGTTTGACGAGTCGTTAAACCAGGAAACCCAAAGAACAATGCACGAAAGGAATCTGATATGAACACCAAAACATGCAACAAAAATGATTACTTATACAGATTGCACATGACAGTTATGATGAGGACGGAGCAGACACAGAAGCAGGAGAAGAGGCTTGCGACGCAGAAGCGGGCACAGGGTAAGCATTCATGATGCTAGCAATAGTCATTGGGACAGAAGATCGAACACCAACAGCAGGTGGTGTAGATCCCGAAGTCGTTTGCGACTGACCCAATGGCGTGGTAGGTTCATTGGCGGATGACGATCCGACAGTCAACGGTGGTAAGAGCGGTTGATCAAGAACAGATGCATCGAGTGATGGGGGGGCCGCTTGTTGTCTTTGCTGGGCCTCAGCCTGAGCGATGATATGTTGAGGGTAATAGCTCAGACCACGAGGGCTTGGGTTCACCTCTCGTTTCATTCGATCACATTCGGAAGGATATAGAGCTCCTATGGGTAGCGTCGAATCATAATCCTCCGGAAGAGCAGGTGTTACAGCAGCATGACGACCCCCTAGAGGACTAGAGTGATCATTAGACTTCTCCCATGTGTCCGAGAAAATACACGTACCCGCCCTCAATAAAATTCTGCCAGACGTAATCCCGCAACCGATCGGCATTCGGAAGTTCTTGGATTAGATGCTTGATGGTGTTCTGACCCAAGCCAAAGAAATCGGGCCCTGAAACTGAGTTGGAGTGTTGACGACTTCGGATTGCGTTGGCTTGTTTGACAATGTTTGACCAGGCGCCTGTCGCAGTGCCCGCAATAACAGTCTTGCCAGGTGCATCAGATGGAACAATTTGAAATTTGGGACCGTCGCCTCCATCAAGAATGGTGCAGTGGTATACAACTTCGGAATTAGGGTCTATAGTTGATAGATATCGTCTGCAGCAATGATGAGGTATGGGCTGACGATTGCCAAAGATCCCTCACCTCGTGACTTCATACCCTACCGGAAATATATAACGTTCTGTATGAAAATGTTCCCTCATACAAACATCACCCAATCTGATAACAGTCATGATGCCCACATTGAGTGGAAGCATAGGCTTCCCCTTCCTATCTCTGGGAACAATAGGTATGTTGTGGTTGCCACTTATTACGATGTGCGCCTTCAGACGTTTCGGTTTCTGCCGTTGATTCTCACTGCTGCTGCTGATGGAAGTAGGTGATTTCTGGATAGTTGGAGATGGCGAAAAGTTCGGGCTAGCTTGAAACATGCCTTGAGGTGTGATAGAGTTTGGGAGATGATAAACATAAGGATAGGGATATGTCGGCGCGTGAGGCGTCATCGGTGTCCCAGAGCCATAATACAATGCATAGGGGTTATAGCCTGAACTCGTTGTTCCTTTGAGAAATGCTGTGCTAAGTCCGAGATATGGATTATTGGCAAGACTAGGAGAGGGAACTTGATCGGATTCTGAAAAGGTCGATGAGGGTACTGCGACAGAAGATTTGTCTTGAGGCGCAGTGGAATCATTAGAGGATTCATTGGAGACACTAGGAACGACCGAGTTAGATGAGGACTCGGAAGAATCCTGAGCTTGTATAGAGGACAGGGAGAGCATCGGATCTAGATTAGGATCCAGGTCCATATTTACTGGTTGAGATGACGGCTTTTCCATAGTAGGTTTACGAGGAAAGGTTTCGGTGACAGGTATTGACTTTGTGAGCTTTGGCGAACGAATCGGGCGAGTTTCTTGTTGTGGAGCTGATTCAGCCGATGAAAGATCACGCATCTCAGAGCCTGGTAAAGGCTATCAATCTGAGATCAAAGGAAAATTTCTGCCACGTACCTACGCTAGTGTTCCTTTTGGCACTTACTTTCCCCGACAAAGTACTTCCACCCGGAGACGTTCGAATACGTTTAACAGGCCCCTTCGATACAGGGTGTTGAGAGCGTTTATATCTTGACCTTGTTCGTCTAGATAGAGGTTCCGACTCTTCAATCATGGATTTCTGAGCCTTTTCATCGTTGATACCGGAAGATGAAATAAAAATATTAGAGTGAGAGGGACTGTAAATAACATGCAAAAATCAAAAAAGATAAATACAAGTTGTAAATGATAGTAGAGACGTACCCATCATCAGACGCAACTAGCTGTGCGGAGGAGGATATCCTTTGTTTCTGGCGAGAGGCGGATTCGATATAACAGAGCTTGCAAAAAGAGGGAGATCCATTTCCCACATACCTGCACTGTATCTAGGGAGTCTTCCCCTCTTTTTTCTACTAACTTCTGATATCTGGTTAAATTCTGGGTTTGCAAAGTTGAGGGTGATCCGGTGTCCGGAACGAGTGAAGACTCGGCTCTCGTGTCCTTGGCGGTAACCACAGTCATCAACTAAGGCAGTTCGTCGTATATTTTCCTAAACAATACAAACCCGGAAATGATGATGGAAGAAGAAATAAACAATCAAGGTGAAGGCAAACGCTGGAAAGTGGGGACAAATCCTGGGAGGGACTGCACCAAATAAGCCACAATAGCACCATTCCAATGCCATGAGCTACAAACAGATCGACACTGTCCTGAAATTTTTGAAAAATTTATCCTTCCAATTGTAGAATTTTTGATAAACAAAAAATGTCTTCAAAAGCATTTATGTGATAGAAATCGGCGCAACAGAAAATGTGATTTGACCTTGACGTACCATTCTGAAAGAAGTTCTCTCATGGAACTCAACGCAGACTTCAAATTATACATTATACTTCTTATTTTTGACTCGGAAATTTTAGGATGCTATAAGTAAGACATGGAAAGTCCACAATAAAAATGTAGATGTCGTCAAGAATTACGAGCGAAAGAATTAAATTAATTAATACACGAACCATATCACATAGATGGTTTCACAATTCCAGGACTTAATTTGTAGTATACGATTGAAGCATCCTCAGAGGTAATAGCGAGATAGATTTCGGATGGTTTTCCGAGCGAAATGAAAGCATCGTTCAGGCTGAGGCTGATATTGGGATTTCTGCCAGTATATCAAGAAAGGGGCACTCACAGCTGGGTGGAAATAGTTTCAGAAAGTGTGCATGGCACAACGTGTAGGATTGTATCCTGGTTTTGAATGAGCGTTCCAATAGACTCTGAAAAACTTGGAACTTACTGAATCTCTCTTGCGTCCAGTGACGGCACCTCGTGAACAGCTCTCTAGTTCAATGACATTGACATGTTCCCACTGCTGAGCTTCGCACACATTGAGTGATCAGAGTCTGGGAAGGAAACTGTTCGAAGCACCGTATACGATGTCGTTGTAGGCCTGGAACAAGGCGCCTGAGCTTCGAGGGTACTTCGCCAGTAGGGGCGCAAGAGTCGGGTACTAGATACATGAGAACATATTGTATATCCTACATTTTACAGAACCTACCGAAGGGTGCTTCTCCATAGGAAGATAATTAACAAATCAAGATGATCATTTCGGGACCTACCGGTTAAGTACGTCATTACAAGTAGGCTATTACACAAGCAATTGGAGTCCAAATATAACCCCTTTCATGATCTCGCCTAGAATACCCAGCTTGTCTCCGACATCCTCAAGCGATCCTATACTTGTATGCCTCAACCTTATTCTGATTCTTTTATGCTAGTTAATTCAAGGCTTTATTAGAGAAAGGAAATGCTACCTCGGGAGTAGAGGCGACCTTTCTCCTTTCTGGAACAAAAAGTCATAACTGGGACTTGCCACACCCGACTATCCAAGTTAAAACTATCTACAGAGAGAAGCTACAGCTTTTTACGATGTCATCTTGGAGGCCAGTGCATTTTCCCACAGCAAAACCTAGGAGACGACCTATGTCAATGCCACTCCCTCTGCGCGGCTACTCGAACCCAGTAGACATAGACTTCCTTGGCTATCCACATCATCAAATTTACAAAATACAAAGGGAAAAATTTCAAGTCAATATAGCCCTTCGGATCAAACTCGCCTATTCTTTTCGCGTTATTTCTGGGATTGTCTTTATATACATTCTCTGCCATTCTCACTTCGACATCACACGAGTGGCTTTCTCTGTGTCACTTTCAATTGGATTTCTACCCTTTGTATGGCCAATCCGATGGCTGATTGTGGTCATGTTCAGGCTAGTGCTGTGGTGTTGTTTTTCTTTCCATGCACTCAGTACCCAAATCGCACGACCTGTTCATCACATCACTACGAATATCATCCATGACATCCGACAAAATTTCAAACACCAGACAACTAAAAAGGGTAGAGTAGTCGTGGTACAGTCTGCAATTGGAACACTCGTTCTTTATCTACTCGTTTCAGAAGTACCACTTATCCGTGTCGCCATACTCGGGATCAAGATATTCTGGACCACTGTTGATTTGCTGAGAGGAATCGTCCTTATGCAATTTTATATTATCATGGTATCTTGCTTGAAGTTTTTGATTTACTTGAGAGTGGATCGTATCCTCAATGTTATTGGGACAGCATGGTTCAGGTGGGCTATTCGACAGATATGGTCTGTTATCACTTGGGTGGACATTATCGTGAGTAGCTTTCTGTCATTCTTTGTGGGACCCAGCTCTGAATGCGAATAGTTGGGATTGTCCTTCTCGGCATTTTATTGCCTTCGTCTTTCTTTCAATGGAAAGGAGTGCTAGCCATTTATCTTTGCCTACGTACATGATCATTTCGTCTACGCAATATATACCAGTTTTCTCCAAGTTGTAATCTTGATTGTAGTCTTCACTTCCTAGTCACTTCGTGAGTCTTGTATGAACAATCTTTGTTGCAAAAGAAAAAAAGACACATCCCCAAGTTGCTTGGCAGAGTGCGAGGGAGCGGGTTCAACCAAGTTTGACTAGACAATTGAAGACCAGATAGAAAGTACAAACCTATTATATTTCCAAGATACCTCATCTGAAAACTGCAGGATGAGCGGAGAAAATACAATGGGAAGAAAGATAAAGAGGGGATGCGCACAAGAGATTAGATAGAGAAAAACATTCATTTGAAAGACCTGAAGACTAACTGGATGCTTAGTAAATGTAGCAACAAACCTGGTCTACTATCCTGCTTTACCAGAGAAAAGTGTTAATAGGCACTTCCAGCCCAACTGGAACAGACCCAGGGAAAATCTGACTATTCTCGACTCAAAGAAAATAGGGGATTGCCAAATTTGGAAGATGACCAACCTCCGGAAAAAAATAGGCACGTGCAATCAAGATGGGCAACCTGCAACAAAATCTCATTGATCTACAAAAATGGTACGTACATGCAGCCTTATCATGAGTTTCAAACTGATTCACGATTTTCTATCGAATAGAGGCCAATTCTACTACAGGGTATCAACCATTGTTGTTTTTCGTAAATCCCGTTCGGCTCACCTTTGCTCTTTGCCTCTAGGTCATGAACGGTCGCTGACCCAGATCAAATTCAATGCTGAAGGAGACTTGTTGTTCTCCTGCTCGAAGGATCTTGTCATTAATGTTTGGTTCTCACATAATGGAGAAAGGCTGGGTACATACGATGGGAATAACGGGACTGTTTGGACATTGGATGTCGATGGTGCGGCTTGCTTTCCATCTCACCATAATTCCATATTGAACCATTCGCTTGCCTATTGGTAATCATTCTTGATATGAAGTCGAGAGCAAATTCATGATATCTGGTTCTGCTGATAACACCCTACGCTTGTGGTCCGTGCAAACTGGAAAAAATCTGTTCACATGGGAATTCCCTACCGCCGTCAAACGTGTCGCGTTCAACGACGATGGAACACAGGTCGTATGCATCACTGAACAGCGTATGGGTTACCAGTGTGCTATTCGTGTTTTTGAAATCAATCGGGATGGAGATGGTACTAACCGTGAGTCATGAATTCTTCATGTTTCATCTGATGAATTAATTTTATTGGTTCTGAACAATTAGAATCGAAGGAATCACTTTATTTCTTTAACCCTATAGGTTCAAAAGCGACGGTCTGCGCATTCACCAATGCTCCAGGTGTCATCTTCACTGGCCACGAGTCGGGCAAGGTTGCATTGTTTGATGTGAAGAGTGGAGAAGAGCTGAATAGCAATGAAAGAGCACATGGCGATACTGTGACTGATCTCCAGTTGAGTAAAGATAGGACGTATTGTATTACGAGCAGCAAGGACAAGTCTGCTCGAGTGAGTATCTGGACAGACTCGTTTTTTATGGTCAGGTTGGCTTTGGATGCTGATTAACATTTTAAGATACATGATACTAAGACGCTGCAAGTCCTTAAAACCTTTACGACAGAAACGCCGCTGAATAGTGCATCTATTCTGCCCTGTTACCCTTATGTGAGTTCTTTAAGTAGAATATCTAAGAATAGATGTTTTCTCATTCTCTTTGGTTCATAGGTACTCCTAGGTGGCGGTCAAGAGGCTATGAACGTTACCACAACCTCGTTACGCCAGGGTAAATTTGAAACTCGTTTCTGGCACAAAATTTTCGAGGAGGAAGTCGGTCGTGTTAAAGGCCACTTTGGTCCCATCAATACGTGCGCATGCAATTTTACTTGAATTATGCACTGCTCTGTACTAACTTGCTACGGGAAATATCAGTATTGCCGTACACCCAAGAGGAACTTGCTATGCGTCGGGAGGGGAAGACGGTTACGTTCGTGTACATTATTTCGACGAATCGTTCTTCAAAGCAAAACCATATGGAGACCTAGAGATCATTGACTAGGGTTGTAAAAATTATATATAGTAGTCCATCGGTATAGATAGATACCTTTCATGTTGCGCCACTAGTGCTATAGAGAGCAATTACGTAAGTGATACCAACTTTGAGAGTATGACAATTGACTATTTCAATCCTTCTCTCTCTGTTGCTTACTTCAAAACCCTTCACTCGTTCATCGTCTATCCTAATGCGCTCAAGCATGCTCCTGATGTCCTATGTCATTCTGATGTTACCCACTCACTCACTTTGTCTATCCCTTGATTACCGAAGTTGGAACTGGAAGCGTGCGTTTACGCTACGGATACGAGGGGACCAGAGGAATGTACCCCCAGAAGGATTTTACAATCCACTGGACTCTGGTGGCAGTATGCTAACGGTATGCTGTGCCTTTTGACAATGGCAACCGGCTTGAATATTTCTAGCAAATACCTGTGACATTCCCAATGGGCATGGGCGAACCATTAAACGCAATAATTTCTGGAAACTCGGATCCTCGTGTTCTAGTGAATGCAGAGGTCGACGGTGGACTACTCAACTACTTTATGTTTGTCACTTTTCTGGCCGGAAGCTTTTTGTCCTAGGGTTGATTGATCTACTGGCATCCATGTTCAGGTCGTTCGGTTTCTCTGGAGAATGTTTGGGGCAACATTCAGGGTCAGACCAAGCAGCCAATCTGGGTGATGGAAATGGTTCTAGTGCGTAAATTTTGATTTCTCTCATGCCGACTCATCTTACAATTGTTCTTATCATAGAAAACGAAACTGGTGTCATTCGTTGGGACTATGGTGATCCAGAGTTCGGCACATGCAAAGAGACCATTCAAGGGGGTAACCACTTTCGGTATTGGGTACAGGATGGCTGGTCTGCTAATAGGTACGCTCGCTGATTTCTCAGTTGGAAAGCGCTGCACTTCAAATCTGCTCGCTGACGACGATTCTGCCTGTAGTGGTGCCGTGTTCATGGCTTTGTCATACGAGAAGCCAATCTCTCGTGTGTTTTTCTCTTTGTTCTCGGTTTCTTTTGAAACACTCCGCTCATTTATCTTCGTCATTGACAGAACAACATGATATTATACCTGATGGATATAACCTTGCACGGTTCGTCTAGATCCCTCTCTTTATCCTCTGTGATTTACGTCTTTATCTCTACACTAGCGACTGGCTCGTAGGCAATATTACTCAATCGATGTTATCTACTCCCAACATCACGGATGGCACAACCTACACAGGTACGACCTCAAATAATGGGTATACCTACGAAACAAACATTCGTTACATTTCGGGACTCCTTTCGAATACTAGCGTTGGGATAAACCATAACATCACTGTACCTGCAGATGGAAGGAATGCTGTAGATGGGCTAGTTGCCGTTTTGGACGTCCGGATAT
>Ga0153952_1001114_pt1 | contig 9986 bp, 8 predicted proteins | sample TSNJ036MetaG_FD_104746 | JGI IMG/M metagenome (GOLD analysis project Ga0153952, IMG submission 104746) | Attine ant fungus gardens microbial communities from New Jersey, USA - TSNJ036 MetaG | ecosystem: Host-associated > Fungi > Mycelium > Unclassified | place: USA: New Jersey, Wharton State... | reverse complement strand
CATAAAGTATACAATGATCGATTTTATTTCATCGCAACAAACAATACGTCCTCTATTTTATATAGTATGAATGATAGCTTTCAAATAGAAGAAACCGTTGTGATTCATGGTAGTGTTGAATGTTTTGATATAGTCGAAGATACACTATATTTTATTGCTATGCAGGATAGTAACTTACAAGAAGTTTATAGCTATGATGGTGCTATTAAGAAGATAACTTCAATCAATCAAAAATTAACTGGGAAATATGTAGCGACACCTCAAGAGATTAGATACTATAATGATGGTATTGAGTTCATTGGTTGGGTGCTCTTACCTTACGATTATCATCCAGATAAAAAATATCCAGCCATTTTAGATATCCATGGAGGACCAAAAACAGTCTATTCAACAATTTATTATCATGAAATGCAAGTTTGGGCTACTATGGGATACTTTGTTTTCTTTACTAATCCACGAGGTAGTGATGGGCGTGGAAATGATTTTATGGATATCTTTGGTCATTATGGAGAAATTGATTATCAGGATTTAATGACGTTTACAGATGTTGTTTGTGATAGTTATCCAGCCATTGATACCACAAAATTAGGTGTTACAGGTGGTAGCTATGGAGGATTTATGAGTAATTGGATTGTCACTCAGACCAATCGATTTGCTTGTGCTGCGAGTCAAAGAAGTATTAGTAACTGGGTTTCTTTCTATGGAACTAGTGATATTGGATTTTATTTTGCAGAAGATCAACTTCATGGTAATATCTTTGATTCACCTGAAAAATTATGGAAGCATTCTCCATTAAAATATGTAAAGAATGTAAAAACTCCAACATTAATAATTCATAGTGATGAAGATTATCGTTGTCCAGTTGAACAAGCAATGCAATTTTATAGTGCGTTAGTTGATATAGGAGTAGAAACTAAAATGGTTATTTTCCATGGGGAAAATCATGAGTTAAGTCGCTCTGGGAAACCAAAAAATCGTGTTACACGGTTAAAAGAAATTAGTGATTGGATGGATCATTATTTAAAATAAGCAAAGAAATGGCTTTAAAAAACTGCAAAAAAAGGAGTCTGCAGTTTTTTCGTCTCAAACAATGCAGTCAGTATGCAATACAAAAATTTTAAGCAAAGAATAACAATATGATATTAATATTAATACAAGCGAAGGATTCTTTTTTAACTTTTCATTTAAAATTAGTATAAAAATAAGTAGCTATTAGTATAGAAAAACAGAAAAATATAGTTTATAATATGTACTATAATTGTTATAGAAAAAATTTTTAATTTAAACTATTGACTAAATCGTGTTACTGTGTTATTGTATTAGTACACAAAAGGGGTTGAAAATATGGCAATAGTATTTAATAGTAATATACCAATTTATTTACAAGTGAAAGAAGATATTGAAATGACAATTATAACTGGACTTAAAAAATCTGGTGAAAAATTAGATTCAGTGAGAGATTTAGCGTTATATTATGGAGTGAATCCTAATACAATACAGAGAGCCTTAAGTGAATTAGAGCGTTCTGGTTTAATATTTACCCAAAGGGCTGTTGGGAAATATGTAACATTAGACGAAGAATTAGTTAAGGAATTGAAAAAAAGGGTTTCTGTAGAAAAAGTAAAAGAATTTATTAGCCGTATGGTGGAATTAGGAAATAATCAAGAAGAAATCATTCGACTAATTAATCAAGAGATGGGGGAATTATAATGAGCGATAATTTAATTCAAATTGAGAATTTAAGCAAGTCTTATGGACGTAGTAAGGTTGCATTAAGCAATGTTAATTTGACATTATCAAGCGGAAAGATTATAGGATTATTAGGTCCTAATGGTAGTGGTAAGACAACATTAATCAAAGTATTAAATGGTTTATTGAAAGATTATATTGGTAAATTAAGTATTGATGGAAATCCAGTTGGTGCTTATACAAAATCGATTATATCGTATTTACCAGACGAAAGTTATTTTGCAGATTGGATGAAAGTAAATGATGCCATTGGTATTTTTAAAGATTTATATACAGATTTCGATGAAGTCGAAGCATTGAAAATATTACAACGTTTGAATATTAGCCCAGAATTAAAAATTAAAAAAATGTCGAAAGGAATGAAGGAAAGATTCCAATTAGCATTAGTCATGTCTAGAAAAGCTAAAATTTATATTTTAGATGAACCAATTGGTGGAGTTGACCCAGCTGCTAGAGAGGTTATTTTAGATATTATATTAAACCATTATAGTGAAGATTCTTTAGTTCTAATCTCTACACATTTGATTAGTGATATTGAAAAAATATTTGAAGAAGTTATTTTCTTAAAAAATGGAGCAGTTGAATTTCATAGAAATGCGGAAGAATTAAGAGAAGAAACTGGGAAATCAATGGATGAGTTATTTAGGGAGGTATTCAGATGCTAAAATTAATAAAATATGAGTTAATACGTTCATATAGAAATTATTTTATGTTGTTCGTTGTTTATTTAGCAGTTTGTGTAGTAGTACCTTTTGTTGCGAATATTGATTTGTTATCAGACTTATTTTTTCTTGTATTTATAGTATTAGTTGTTGGTTTGTCATTCTCGATCTTTATTAGTATTGTCATGGATTTTTGGAAGTCAATGTTTTCTAGGGAAGGATATTTAACATTAACATTACCATTAAGTACTGCAGAAGTTTTATTAGCAAAATTAATTGCAGCATTTATTTGGGTAGTGGTAGCATCATTTGTATTACTGCTTGGGGTATTTATTTTATGTATGTTGCTTCTCCATGTAATGGGAGAAGGGGTAAGTCTTTCTGAAGTATTTGAAGCATTCGGTATAGTAATTAAATATATAGATGGTGAGACACTATTAACAATTGTATTAACTATCGTTGCCTTAGTTGTTTCAGGATTCCAAAGTATTATATATTTATATACTTGCATGAGTGCTGTTCATACTAAATTAGTCAGAAATGCTAGACCATTATTTGCCATTATTTTATATTTTCTTGGTTCATTGGCATTAAGTTGGATTTTAGGATTATTAGGGTTAAATATAGATTATACAGTATCAACGTTATCTGAATTTAATAGTTTGTATATAATGCAAATTTTAATAAGTGGATTATTAGCAGTAGCGTTCTTCTTTACAACTGCTTATATTATTGATAATCATATTGAATTAGATGCTTAATAAATAATAAATAAATTAATAATAAACCACAAATTCAAAGTATTACACTTTTGAATTTGTGGTTTTTAAGTTATAATCTTTCTGAAAAGAAAAGAGGGGTTTGATGAAAAATAAGTTAGTTGCTGTTGTTTGTGCATTGTTAGTATTAGGGATTGGAAGTTATGTTATTTTAAATATAACTAAAAAGAAAACAACCGTTGGAGATAAAGAAATTAGTGTTACGATTGAAAATAGATTGAATGAAGAAGTAGATATTATTTATCAAGGAAAGATTACTACTGATAAAGAATATTTAGGAGGAGCATTAGATGAGTTAGTAGGTAAGAACGCTTTTTCTATGGAAGCGAGCGATAGTGGATTTGGTCGATATATTATTTCGTTTAATCAAATAGAAGGAAGCGGTATTGGTGCATATTGGATGTTTGAATCTGATAATAATGAAGTATGTGTAGAAAATGGTTTTTGTAGTTTAGGAATGGATATGTTACCTATTAATGATAATGATCATTTTATATTTTATTTAAGTAATAGTAATGAATACTAAAATGGTTGTCAGAATTGCTGTTTTATCAGCAATTTTATGTGTAATACAGTTAATGATAAGTTATTTACCTAATATTGAATTCGTTACTTTATTATTGATTGTTTTTTCATTACATTTACCTTTGAAGGAGGGTATTTGGATTTGTATTGTTTTTAGTACAATGCAAGGTTTGTTGTATGGATTTCATTTATGGACTTTAATGTATTACGTGATTTGGAGTTTTTATTGTGTAATTGTATATGTGTTGAAAAATAGGTTGGACAATTGGGTTAAAGTAGCGGTTTTAGCAAGTATTTTCGGGTTTGCATTTGGTAGTTTGCATAGTATCCCTTATTTTTTTATAGGTGGAGTGAGTATGGGAAAGGCTAATATTATCGCTGGTTTGTTGTTTGATTTGGTGCATGGAGTAGGCAATTTTGTGATAGCGACTGTGTTGTTTGATTCCGTTAATAAATATTTTAATAGATATATAGATAATAAAAGAAATTAAAGGTTCATTCTTAAATTTAAGGATGTCAGAAAATAAAGAGAATAATAAGAAGAGTTGTTATGCTTGAAAACCTCAATTATTGCTAGAGGAATCTGCAAGTAAAAGTTGTTTTTAGAATCTTAATGTTGTACAATTGAAAGCAATTAAGGTGTATAAAAATGTATAGTGGATTAAAATTGGGGGAATGTTATATGTGCCAAAAAAACAAGAAAAGGTTTTCTGCAAGTTATACTTCTATTTTAATTACTGTGTTTATCATGTTAGCTACATTATCAATAATAGGTGCATTAAGAGAGAAATGGAATGCTCGTTCATTTGCTGCACCTGTGGAGTCACTTACTAATTTTACATATGAAATTGAGGGTGGCGAAAATGGTAATGCAACATTCCCATACAGTTTTAAAAATATTGATCCCCATACAGCTGTGACAATACATTCTGAGGTGGAACCAGGTCTATATGATAGTCTTTTAGTGAAAACTGTATACACGGGATTGCGTCTTTATGCAGACGACATCTTGATATATGAATGTGGACAAGCAGGGTCATATCCTACATATTTATTAGACCCACCAACCCTATTAGAAATTGTACCTTTACCAGAAAACGCAACGAATCTACGTTTTGAATATATATCGCCATCACAACGTAGCACTATGTCATTACCGGTAGTGATGGCAGGGAGTGATGGAGAACTACTTGCAGATTTATTTATTAAAAATAGTGTAATACTTATGTTATCACTGTTATTTTTATTGTTTGGTGCTGTGATGGTGGGGTACTCGCTTTTATTTTGGAACAAAGGAAAAGTCTTTATAAATTTAGGATTATTTGCTCTTGCAGTAGGATGTTGGAGTTTTGCTGAATGTAATGCAACAGCATTCATTGTACCATATCCTGTTTTGTTATATTATATTGCTTTTGGTGGTTTTTTCACTCTAATTATTCCTTTGCTTAGATATATGTTACTTATCTTAAATCCGCGAAATTCAATGCCTATGAGATTAATTTCTATAGTGGTGCAAGTCACTGTTGTAGTTGTTTTTGCACTTCAACTTATGGGGAAAATGGCATTATCAAAATCTTTGTATCTTTTTCATATACTCGTTCCTCTAGGGGTTATCGTATTTGCCATAACTACTATTTGGGAACATTTTCGTTATCATAATAAGATGTCAAAACAGTTTGTTTTACCATCGCTTGTACTAGTAATTGCAACTTTAACGGAACTTGCAAATTATAGCTTTCGTTTCACACACATTCTAAGTTTGTTTTTCCTTTTGGGTACTTTTATATTTACACTTATGCTAGGAATTATTGGAATGAAACGGGTTCTAGAAAAGCAAAAAGAAACTGAAAAAATGCTAGCCGAAGGCAAATTTTATCGTCGTATGAGCCATAACTTGTTAACTCCTTTATCAATTGTGTCAACTAATGTACAGATAGCAAAAATGTTGCCAGAACAAGCCGAAGAGTTATTAACGAATTCACAGGCTGAGATTATGAAAATGGCAGATATGATAAGAAGTGCATTGGATGATAGTGAGGTGGATAATAAATGAAAAATCTACTTTGTGTTGAAGATGAACTAAATCTTTTAGAAAATAATCGTAAATTTTTTGAGAAAAATGGTTTCAATGTATTTGGTGCTGAAACTCTTGCACAAGCCAAAATGCATCTAGCAAATAAAACAATAGATGCCATTATACTTGACATTATGTTACCAGATGGTAATGGTTTGGAATTTTTAAAAGAACTCCGCCTATATGGGAATATGATTCCAGTATTATTGTTAACTGCATGGAATAGAAATGCTGATATTGCAGAAGGACTAGATGCGGGAGCAGACGATTATATAGGGAAGCCATTTAGTTATGATGTGCTATTGTCTCGGGTTAATAAAATGATAAACCAGGCAGAGAGATTACCAGAAAAGATAACGAATGGTTTCTTGACTCTTGATGTGTTAAGTGGACAGGCTTTTATGAATGATAAGAATTTATTACTAACACAAAAAGAGTTTGCTTTACTATTGTTATTTGTCCAAAATGAAAATAAGACGATGAATAGTAAATATCTTTATGAAAAAGTATGGAAGACACCTATGTATAATAATAATCAAACGGTAAAAAAACATATTTCTAGTATCCGAAAGAAGTTAGGAGAAGCAAACAGCCGTTATACTATTATCGCAATACGTGGAGAAGGATATTGTTTTGAAAAAGTTTGAAAATAAATAATATATATGCGAAGGTGAAGAATACGTAACCTTCGCTATTTTTTATGAAAAACATGATATAATATATTGGATTTTAAAGATAATATGGTTGCTCAATATTTGAAACATGTTATTAAGATAATATAGAATTTGGAGGGAAAAAATGAAAAAAATAGTAAAGATACGTAGAGAAAGACTTACAAAAATATTGCTGGTAATTATGCTTATGGTTATGGCTTTTGGTAGTTTGAGCAGGACAGTGTCAGCAGAGTCATGGGCTGGTTCAGGTACAGAGTTAAGTCCCTATTTGATTTCTAATGCTACAGAACTTGCAAAAATAGGTATAGAGTTAGAAAATGGTGAGAATTTTGACAACACATACTTTAGAATGACTAATGATATTGATTTAGATGTTGCACCATACAATACAGGAGAAGGATGGGAACCAATAGGGACGATAGACCACCCGTTTACAGGCGTTTTCGATGGGAATGGATTTGCAATAAAGAATATCATGATAAATAGATCATCAATTCTTTATGTCGGTTTGTTTGGTTATAGCGAAAATTCAAAAATCATGAACCTAGGCATTGAAAGCGGAAGCATTAAGGGTGGCGGTAATCACACTACTTTCAGTAATGTTGGCAGTTTAGTCGGAGTGATAAAAAAAGGCGAAATTATAAATTGTTATAATAAGGCGTCTGTTACCTCGGACGATACGGCTATAAAAGTAAATGTTGGAGGCATATCTGGAGATAATAAAGGTGGCTTTATAATCAATTGTTATAACGCAGGAACGGTTTCGGCTCCAAAAGGTGGCGATGCCATAGTTGGTGGCATTACAGGATCAAACCAAGGCACCTCGTCCCAAGAAGGAGGAACTATTTCGAATTGTTTCAACATGGGTAATATTTCAAATTCAAGCGGTCCTTATATTGGAGGTATCTCCGGACGCAATATGGGTACTTTCTCAAGTATCACAGATTGCTATAACACGGGCGTTCTTTATGGCAGTACGTACTTCGGAGGTATCGTTGGACAAAATGTTAATGCAAAAATTACAAATTGTTATAATAACGCTAATATTGAGCTTAGCGTTCCTACGAGTCAATATGTCGGCGGTGTTATCGGAACTGTTTCGGGTCCCACAGCGACAATTTCAAATTGTTATTTTAATAAAGATAACTATACTGGACCTGCAATCGGACAATTTAATTTGCAAGCTAGTACGGATAATGCAACTAATGTTATCGGAATGACTACAGAAGAAATGCTGAATGGCGATATGACTTTAAGTAATGAATTTCTTAGAAATGAACCTGATATGAATAACAGATATTATCCAGAATTAAAGGTTTTTGCACAATCTAGTTCTAACATAATAAACACAGCCTCAAAATTAAGTGTGGTTGTTGAAAAGTTAGATATAACAGTAACATTCCCAACAAATTTAACAGCAACATATGGTCAAACATTAGCAGATGTTTCATTATCAAGTGGTGTAGGGAACGGAACATTTAGTTGGAAAGCAGTAAATAGTACATCAGTTGGAAATGCAGGAGATAACCAATTTACAGTGTTATTTACTCCCACAGAACCCAAATATAAATCTTTAACACAAAATGTTACTATTTCAGTTTCAAAAGCAACACAAACTGCACCTAATGCTCCAACTATAACAAGTAAAACATCAACAAGTATAACATTAAATGCAATAGTAGGAGCAGAGTATAGTATAAATGGAACTGATTGGCAAGATAGTCTAGAATTTAATAACCTTACACCAAATACAGAATATACTTTTTATGCTAGATTAAAGGAAATAAGTAACTATTTTGCTTCTCCTTCTAGTTTAGAAAGTGCAATTATTAAAACTGATGCACTTGTATATGAAGATGCAGATTATACGGCAGTAGATACAGCTTTAGCTAAGATTCCAACAGATTTAAGTGTTTATACTGATGAAACAGTAACAGCCCTTAATAATGCTAAAAATGCAGTAGTTCTTGGGAAAAATATTACAGAACAAGCAACTGTGACTGGTTATGCAACCGCAATAGAAGATGCAATAACAGCCCTTGTATATAAAGATGCAGACTACACGGCAGTAGATGCAGCTTTAGCTAAGATTCCAACAGATTTAAGTGTTTATACTGATGAAACAGTAACAGCCCTTAATAACGCTAAAAATGCAGTAGTTCTTGGAAAAAATATTACAGAACAAGTAACTGTGACTGGTTATGCAACCGCAATACAAGATGCAATTGATGCATTAGTATTAGAAGTCATTGATATAACTGATAACAATACAAAAATTAAAATTAGTGCGAATGCTGGAGTTATTCCTGCAAATTCTGAATTGATAGTTAAAGTAATTACAACTGGTAGTGACTTCAACAAGGCTACCCTTGCACTCAAAGATATATCTGGTAAGTTCATGTTATATGATATTTCGATTATGAGCGATGGGGTAAAAGTTGACATTAATGAGAATGTAACAGTTTCAATCCTTATTCCTACAGACTATGATAAAGCGAAACTTGCTATCTATTATATTGATGAAAAAGGAAAATCATTTGAGATTGAAAGCAAAGTAGAGGGTGATTATTTAGTGTTTTCTACCACACACTTTGGTAATTATGCTATTGTAGATACTTCGGTAAGTGCTCCAAATACAGGAGATACGACGGTTATATTATCGTTTTTAGTAATGAATTTATTTGCAATGGCAAATATAATTTTACTAAATGAAAGAAAAAAATATGAGTTAAGAAAATAAATATGAGTTAAGGAAATAATGAAAAATGGATATTTAGAGAATAAAAATCTAAATATCTTTTTTGTATGAAATACTAATCTAAAGGAGTTATTGCTAGCACAAGTAGAAAGAGTGTGTCATTAATAATTTAAAAATAAAAACTGATTGCTATTGAACATAATTGTTGAAGAATAAAAATCTAGTCTTTATAATTAAAGTGTAATAAGAAAAGAGGAGGATAAAAATGATTGAAAATATACGTAAAAGAGATGGACGACTAGTACCTTTTGATAAAGAAAAAATAGCTGCTGCTATTTATAAAGCGTTTGAAGGAACTGGAGCAAGTGCTGACTTTAAAACAGCATTAAGTATTGCTGATGAAGTAATAAAAGAATTAGAAGAAAAAAATACAGAGTTACCTACTGTAGAATTGGTGCAAGATACAGTAGAAGAGGTATTAATTAAAAAAGGATATATTCGTATAGCTAAGGCATATATTTTATATAGAGCAGAAAGAACGAGATCACGTGAAATGGACACTCGTTTAATGAAAACATTAGAAGAAATCACTTTTTCTAAATCAAAAGAAAGTGATATGATGAGAGAAAATGCAAATGTTAATGCTGATGCTCCTATGGGAAAAATGCTTAAGTATGGTAGCGAATCAGCGAAACAATTCTATGATATGTTTGTATTGAAACCAAGTCATGCAAAAGCACATAATGACGGAGATATTCATATTCATGATTTAGATTTTTATACGTTAACAACAACTTGTTGTCAAATTGATATTCTTAAATTATT
>Ga0153952_1001111_pt1 | contig 9999 bp, 9 predicted proteins | sample TSNJ036MetaG_FD_104746 | JGI IMG/M metagenome (GOLD analysis project Ga0153952, IMG submission 104746) | Attine ant fungus gardens microbial communities from New Jersey, USA - TSNJ036 MetaG | ecosystem: Host-associated > Fungi > Mycelium > Unclassified | place: USA: New Jersey, Wharton State... | reverse complement strand
TTTGTCAATATAGTAGTAACCTTCCTTTATCATCTTTTCGAAATTTTCTATGCCAATTGGCAGTGGTCTAAGCATCATAATCACCCCTGCTTTCTTTAAGATACCTTTAGTATACAGGAACGTTGGGCATTATACTAGTACCGCAAATATTATTGGGTGTATGTTTTTTTAAGTCGGAGTTAATATATGGTGGCTGTATTCTTGCAGTTCTGTTGCTAAAGTTGGCCCAAAAATGTTCTCTAATCAGAACCCACAAGTCGACCCAGAGAAAAGATTGTTACGGGACATTTGCCAGGCAATCATCTTGCCTGGCAAACGCCCCGTTTTTCATAAAATCCTGCTATAGGATTTACCATCCCTAATATTGAGGAAGGGCTGGATTCTGTTACTGCCTTTAAGCGGAATGTCAATTCTGACAATGCCAAACGTAAGGTTGACGGCCGTGTTGAAGCAAGGCTTATTGAGATTGCCTGTGGTCCGGCACCGGAAGGATATTCCCGCTGGACGCTTAGGCTTTTGGAGGAAAAAGCCAGGGTTGAGCTTGATGTTCTGTTAGTAAGGATGCGATCGGGAGGGCTTTAAAAAAAACAAACTTCGACCTCACAAAAACGACTATTGGTGCATCCCACCAAAAGAAAATGCCGAATTGATAGCCTGCATGGAAGATGTCCTGGACGTATAGGAACGTCCTTATGATGAAACACATCCTGTTGTATGCATGGACGAAAAGCCATATCAGCTTCTCGCAGAAGCAAGAGAACCGCTGCCAATGCGGCCTGGTGATGGACAATCTCAATATCCATAAACCGGCTTCGCTATATAAAAAGTATCCACCAGCAGAAGCAAGAAGAATCATCAGGCGGCTGGAGATCCATTACACGCCAAAGCATGGCAGTTGGCTGAATATGGCTGAAATCGAATTAAATGTCATGACCCGGCAGTGTCTTATAAGGCGGATAGACAGCCTTGATAAGCTCAGACAAGAACTGTCTGTATGGGAGGCAAACCGTAATACTTCTGTTGCAAAGATACTTTGGCATTTTAAGACAACCGATGCCAGGGGAAAACTGATTTCCCTGTATCCTACCCTCATTACATCTGACCTTTAAGGACGATTGTAATGCTTCATATTTCGGTCATATGGGCTGAAATATGAAGATGCTAAATATCAACAATACAGCCTAAATGCATTCCTAACCTTTACTTATAATATCGTTCTATTAAACTAACTTCGTTAACACATTTATTCTCAATTAATAATATCATCAATTTGTCATTATAAAAAAATGTCAAATCAAGTTTGTCTAATTTTAATTTTATCATCTGATTTATTTTTTAACAGCAACATTTTCTATCTTACCTGTAGTTATACAACAAGCTCTGATTTTTTTCATCATCCTTAAAAAGTCATCTCTTTTTTTGCAGTTTTGTTCCGTTTATTGCTTCATCGGTATAGATTCTGGCGAACTACCAATCTTCCAGTTCTTCAATCAGAGCATTGTAGGATCCCCATAAGCTCCTGATTGAACTGGCACAGAAATATGCCAGTGAAAACTGGCAGAATCTGTCTAACTTATAGAGGGTGTGGTATCTGATCCAGCTGATCAAGGATTTCCCTCTTTCAAAGAAGAAAACGGGGCGTTTGCCTGACAATCATCTTGCCTGACAAACGCCCCTACTTAGTATTATTCCAAATTCATTATTTATAATGATGCCCTGCGTTTATATTCATTCTCCTTACCACCACTTGATCTTTTCGGTTATATAGTTTCGATACTCAATAAACTTTGGATCCGCAATATTACGTGGATGAGGCAAATCAATAATTATCTCTTCTTTAATTGTTGTTGGCTTATTGCTGAGAATGATAATCCTTTCTGCCAGGTATACTGCCTCTTCAATATTATGAGTAATAAAAATAATCGTACTTTTTAAATCCCGCCATAACCGTATTACTTCATCTTCCAGATAAAATCTCACTTTAACATCCATCTGCCCATATGGCTCATCCATCAGGAGCAAATCCGGTCTCATAGCAAACGAACGGCCAATAATAACCCGCTGCACAACACTGACCGACAACTCTCGCGGATATGATTTCCGGAATTTCTGTAATCCCATTAAATCAAGAATGTCATTTACTCTTTTGTCAATTTCTTTCTGTGGAACTTTCTTAACTTTTAAGCCAAAGGCAATGTTTTGTTCAACCGTACACCAGGGAAATGCGGATGGTTCCTGGAACACAAAAGAGATACTGTGCTTGGCCGGATCAGCTGGTGATCCATCAATAAACAAATCACCGGTAGTTGGTTCATAAATCCTGGTAAGCAAATTTAAAAATGTGGTTTTTCCGCACCCCGTCGGCCCTACAACACATACAAACTCATTCTGTTTGATATTGAAATTGATATCGTTGAGAACAAGCAGGTCACCAAATTGCTTGGTGAGGTTTTTTACCTCTACCTTATTTGATCTTAATACTATATCCTGTTCCATACCATCTCTCCTAACACTACTTTCTAAAGTCAATACCTACCCTGAAGGTTACCGGAAGAATCGCCTGTTCATAAGCAATTTGAGCGTCTTCCCGGGAATACATGCCTGACAAAAGTCCTGCTTCTTCCGGACATATCCGACCGGTTGACAGCAGCTTGCGAGCCCTTTCAAAGGAATAAATATCACCACTCATGGTGCCCACTATCTTGATTGAGGCATCTTGAACCTTATTGATATTGATTGGAACCGGCTGATTGGGGAATACTTTACCAAACATTAAAAATGTTCCACCTGGTGCACACATGTCAATACTCTGTTCAATTGACTTAGGAACTGCCGTTGTATTAATAACAATGTCAAATCCTCTTTTTCCGATGGTCTCCTGAACAAGTGCGGCGATATCATCGGTAATCGGATTTATTGCCCTATCACATACCCCTAGCTTCAAAGCCAGATTACGTCTCGTTTCATCAAGATCTGCAATGCTAACTCTGGCGCCTTCCAACTTGGCAATGTATGCATGCATCAGTCCCATGATTCCGGCTCCCTGAATAACGACCTCATCCCCAAGTTCAATCTTAAACTTGTCATGAGCAGAGATCACACAGGCTAGCGGTTCGGTAAACATAATTCGTTCAAACGGAACATTATCTGGGAAAACAAATACATTCTGATAATTAATTGTCGTGTACTCAGCCAAACCATTTTTTCCAAACTTATATGCTTGCGATTTCTTGTGGATACAGTGGGTATCATCTCCTCGCCGACAGGCATCGCAGACCCCACATCTATAAATATAGGAGCCGGTACACTTCGCCCCAATTGGAAATGCCTTTTCATCCACCGAAGCCCCAATCGCCGTAATGATTCCGGCAAATTCATGGCCACCAATAAACGGAAGCGAAACTGGCATCACCTGGCTAAATATCCGTTGCTCCCAGGTGCATAACATCGAAGTTTGAACCTTAACCAAAACTTCGTAGGCGCCCGGCACTGGCATTTCCTGATTGATCAACTCAACATGTTTTTTTGCAGTTACTGCAATTGCCTTCATTTTTTCCATTTGACTGATCCTCTTTCTATTTATATTTGTTTATGTACTTGCTGCCATATCCACCACTCTTTGTCACCTGACTGATTTTCCGCTTTACTTCTTCTTTTAACGCATCAGATGCAATTTTTAAGTATTTAATGTGGTTGTAATTTTCCGGCTTCTCCATAAAGTGTTCCCGAATCGCACCAGTAATCACCAACATATTGTCAACGTCCATATTGGCCTTGGCTACCCCGTAATTTCTTGTTTTTTCAATGGTTTCTTCCAGACACATCTTAAGATATTCTGCACTTCCGCCAAACTGATTCACTTTATCAATAAATGGTGCTGGTAATGATGCTGCACCATGTAAAACCAGAGGCGTATCACCAATCGTCTGTTTGATTCGTCCCAGCAAATCAAAATCAATTTCCAACGTTTTTTCCGCTTTCACCCCCCCATGAGCCGTACCGACAGCAACAGCCAAGGAATCACATCCTGTCCGGGCAATAAATTCTTTGGCCATTTCCGGGTCTGTATATACCGTTTGGGCACTGAATACCAGGTCCTCAAAACCGGGAATATTGCCAAGTTCTGCTTCTACCCAGACATTATGTACATGAGCATATTCAACAACCTGACGGGTTTTTGCCACATTTTGTTCAAATGGCAAGCGAGAACCATCAAACATTACGGATAGAAAATCATTGTCAATTGCCCAAAAACAATCTTCCACGGAAGAAATATGATCATGGTTTAACAGAATCGGGATGCTGTATTCATCACACAGTTCTTTAAAGTAATGAATAAACTTAGGCAACGGGGAAAAGATTTCCCGGGTCACAACACCGATTTGTATCATGATTGGCGAATCCGCTTCTTCGGCGCCTTGTAAAAGAGCCTTTAACGTTGATATTCCCGATATGTGACAGGCAGGTATAATATAATGATTGTCAACTGCATGTTTATATAATGATTTTTGATCCTCAATATATGGCATAATAATTCTCCTTTTGGGTTTTAAACTGATAAATCCGTGTTGTCAGAAATGATTGATCTGATGTTTAAAAATTCGGGATCCACAATGCTTCTTGACCGTGGCAAATCAATCGTATATTCGGCTTTCACTGTCGCTGGCGAATCACTTAACAAAATGATTCTGCTGCCAAGATAGCATGCTTCTTCAATATTGTTTGTTACAAAAATGATTGTGCGCTTTTCTGCTTCCCAAATTCTTTCAATCTCCTGCTGCATGGAATATCGAGTCTGGGCATCTAACTGGCCAAATGGCTCATCCATAATCAAGACCTTCGGGGCGGCCGCATACGCCCTGGCAATTCCAACACGTTGTTTCATTCCCCCGGAAAGCTGTTTTGGGTAAGAATGTTCAAAGCCCTGCAGCCCTACCAGGTTTATATAATGCTGAGCCCGCTCCTTCATTTCTGCCTTTGTTAATGTCTTTTTGAATTTCATCCCGACCATGATATTTTCCATAACCGTCATAAAAGGCATTAGCATTAGATTTTGGAAAACCATGGAAATATCTGGATTTAACCCTTCATACTTCTGTCCGTTATAAAATAGTTCGCCATCTGTCTTTTTCTCAAGACCAGCTAAAATATTAAGTAAAACCGTCTTCCCACATCTTCCCGGCCCAAGAACAACCAGGAATTCCCCTTCCTGAAGGGAAAAACTGATGTCTTCAATGGCTAAAAAGTGTGATTTGTCATCAAAAAAGATCTTTGTAACGTTTTTTACTTCCAGAATCTTGTTTATCTGTCCCATGGTGTAAGCACCCTTTCTATTTTTTGAATGAGAAAAGATAAGGCGGCACCGGTTAAGGCGATAAAGATAATGCAAACTAAAACCATTGCCATATCCAGTTCATTCCAACCTCTGGTAATCAGGGCACCAATTCCGGTTGCTGCTCCCATCATTTCCGCTGCCAAAACGATTTTCCACCCATTGTCAATCGTACTTCTGATGCCGGTAAAGATTGATGGCAAGGCCGTGGGAATAACAATATCTCTTAAAATCTGCGATTGGTTTGCACCAAATATCAACCCTACATTAACGATTTCCTTGTTGACCATTTTTACCCCGCTATAAGTATTGGTTACCATCGTTGTAAAGCAACCAATGAAAACCAACAAAATCTTAGGAAATTCCCCAATCCCAAAGGACATCACAATCAAGGGAATCCAAGCAATTGGCGGAATCGGCCGGATCATCAAAAAAACGCTGCCAAATAAAGCGTCACAAGTTTTATTCCACCCAATCATGATCCCAAACAAAATGCCAAACACCCAGGCAATGGAAGCTCCTGCTAATACTCGTATTAAGCTTGCACCAATATGGCCCCAGATACTGACCCCTTTAATCGGTTTACTAACCATACTGATAAAACGCTGGATAATGAGTTCTGGTGATGGCAAAATAATCGGATTGCTGGCGACCGCTAACAGGTACAATAGACAAAGCAATATCAGCGAAACAACCGGCAAAATCCAATACATCATTTTATATAACTTTGTTCTCGTATTATAAGTATAATACATAGCTGCATCTCCTAATCTCGCTTCATCCATCGAAGCATATGCTTTTCCAGACGATTCAGTCCGGATATCATAACTGCACCAATCGCACCGATTACCACCATACCCAGGACAACAATATCCGGTCTGGCCAGCTTTCTTCCGGCACTGAGCATATTACCAAGTCCCGAATTTGAGGCTAGCATTTCAGCTGCCACCAGCGTCATCCATGCCCCACCCAAAGCCAGTCTGGCACCGGTGAAAACCATCGGCAGTGCCGATGGGATCCCCACTTTCCAAAAGGTCTCAAAATTACTGGCGCCAAAGGTTTTGGCAACATTGATCAGGGTTTGATTCGTCAGTCTTATACCAGTATACGAATTAAGCACACACACGACAAATGTAGCAAGAAAAATAATTACAGCACGAGCCTGAATATTAACTCCGATCAACACCACTACAATGGGAATCCATGCAATTGGCGGCACTGGCCGGATTAGTTCAAAAACGGGCGAAACAAAACGATCCACAAGCCCAAACCATCCCATCAAAAGACCTAATGGAATACCAATACTGGCTGCAAACAAAAACCCAAGAACCGACACCTGTGTGCTGGACCAGATATTAGTAAGCAATGTATTCCCATCGGGGGCTTTGTGATTTAACTTATAGACAAAGGTCTTAAAAATCGCCGCTGGTGAGGGTAAATACTTTTCATTGACCAAACCCGACATTGACAGCAACTGCCATAACAATAAAAATGATAGTATTCCAACACAACATAAAACAAAATGCTTTATTTTTTTATGGTGCTGCTGTTTTTTATATTGCTTTTGCAATTCAAGCACTTTATTTTCATCAAGATTCATGCTCTACTCCTTACATCATTTTTTACTTACGCTTATCATATATTTCCTTCACAATATCAAAATTGAAATGCTCCGGTTGTAAAAACTTCTCCGCGCTGCTCTTTTCATATACCTCACACGATTCATAGAATTTAATAATATTAACGGTATATTGCTGCAGCATATTATAATCCCCCTCTTCGGAAGGAATAAATAATTCTTCAACCAGTTCATTCAATTTAAAACGTCTTTCAGCCGTAAGGACATTCATTCCCAATTCTTTCGTGTACTGCAAACCCAGGAATTCATAATATGCTTTTTGAAACGGCTCTGCTTCCTCTGTATTATCTGCAATCCATTCCGCTGTATCATAGTAAATCTCCACTGCTTTTTTAATTGCTGTTAATTTCTCCTCATTCTTAAGACTGCTATTGTTGGCCACCATATAGCTGTACAATCCTAAATCAACATCTGCGCCGCCAATCACTTTTGTCAGCGCCTGCACCTCCTTGCTGTAAGTTTTGGCCCCATAGATTGCTACGGCATCGCCTTCACCACTAAAATAAGATGTAAGGCATGCGGAAGGATCCATCCATAAAACATTAATGTCTTCAATGGTAAGACCAAAACCTTCCATTGTCTTTAGCAGAACATAGTGCTTTACATCACCATACCCGGACAAAATTTTTGCTGATTTCCAGGTTTCTGCATCTCCGTAAATGGTTTCCCCGGCTGTATTATTGCCCTTGCCGGCCTGTGCAATCGCACTGTCAGGTGATGCCCAGAAGTTCTGGGTAGCATTATCAGTATTGCAAACACCTAAAACAACCCCATCATGGCCGATGGTACAAGAAATGACGCCACCAATTCCCGTTACTCCAAGATCCCAAGACTCATAAGCTTCCATCTGGATTGGGCCACCATCAAACCCAACATACTCTAACGTAATCCCTGCTTCTTTAAACAAACCATTTTGATCAGCAATCCAAAATGGCAAATAGTAGGAAGCTCCATCGATTGTTGAAACTACTAATTTAATTTCCTTTTGATTCGCTGCCAGCGTTTCCTGATTGTTGTCTTTCTCATTAGTCGTAGCCGTGCTTGCCGGTTTAGCAACAGTTGACCCTCTGTCAGAATTAGAACAGCCACTAAGAATTCCACATAAAAGTGTAAAAATAATTGTGAAACATAATGTTTTTTTCATACAAACCTCCTGATTTTAAAAAGTTTATAGTATACTAAGTGCCAAAAACGAAATACCTGCTTCCTCAGTATCCCCCCCTTTCCCAAATACATCCATGCGAAACGTTTTCTATAAGAATAAAATTTTGCTTTTTACTACCAAACTATGTAAAAGCAAATATTTTACCTTAATTAATTTTCTTTACCGAAGTACCATCTATAATATCAGTTGGTACATACTGTGTAATCGGTTCATGAAATACACCGTTTTTGATGCGCTCCAGCACCATCTTCCCTGCCTCGATCCCCATTTGTCTCGGCTTTTGAACACCAGAAGTAAGTTTGATATCAACTAAATCGGCCATTTCCAATTCACCATAGGAAACAACGGAAACATCTTCCGGTATTCTGATGGATAACTTTTTCAAAGCAACTAAAGCACCACGGGCCATCGTACTGTTGGCGCAAAAGAGTGCCGTCGGTGGATTATCAGCAGAGAAAATCTTATGTACCCATCCTTCCGAATCCTGACTGGTAAAAAAACTACCGCTAATAAACCGGTGATTGGGTTTGATTTTAGCCGCTTTAAGAGCGGCCATAAAACCATTATACCGCTCCAAACCAGTGCTCACCGACAAAAGTACATTCGCTGCGGCGATATTGGTATGGCCATGATCTAAGAGTATCCCTGTAAGGCGATAGCTGATATCATAGTTATGCTCCAAAACACAATCAGATCTAAAATCTTTCGGATAACGGTCAACCATGATAACCGGAATCCGGATATCAATAAAATTTTGCAGACCTGAGCCTGATTTATCGGCCGTCGCAATCACCAGTGCTGCCACCCGTTCTTCTAATAACGCAGTAAGGAGTTTGCTTTCTTTCTTGATATCACTATCACTGCTGGCCATAATAATATTATAGTCATAGGGCGAGACAACGTTTTCTATTCCTCTGCCGATCTCCATATAAAATCTTCGACTAATATCAGGAACAACATAGCCAATAATATCAGTTTTTTGAGTTTTCAGACTTCTTGCAACAGAATTAGGCCGGTAGCTTAATTGATCGGCAATTTCCATTACCCGTTCTTTTACTTCCTTACTAACTGGATAATTGTTATTAAAAACTCGGGATACGGTCGAGATTGATACTCCTGCTTTGCTGGCAACGTCTTTTATTGTTACTTGTTTCATAATATGATTTTTCATTGTCACCTCATATCTGTAATTATAGACATCGTTTTCTATTTATGATACAAAAAAACCATCATACATCATAAATATTTAATAATTGATGGCAGTTCTATGATTGTTTTTTTATATAATTTAATACTTATTGAAATTATACTCTTTACATTATTCTTTGTCAAGATATTCTACCCCCACCATCTACTAATTCTGTACTATTTTTACTCAAACGTTTGCGTTTTAAAACTAAACTCTCCCAGATTAAATTTCCAAACAAAACCTGGATAAATAAGGCCTAGGATTTCATCCACTCATCGACTTTACTTTTACATAATTATAAAGCCAGGAAAGCCATCCTCTCTTTTCCGGAATCAGACTCTCCTGACTTGCTATCTATTTCACATCCAAAGATACGGCAGCAACCGCATCGTAATATTTCTCCTTGCCTTTTCATCCATCAATTCCACCAGCATAGATTATTTATGATAATGCCCCACACAGCCACAATCCCCATTCCCTTTCCCCTGCACCGTCTCCCCCTTCATCATCAGATGCACCGCACTAAGCTTAAAGGTCTGCGGCAGCACCAAAATATTCGGATTCGGTCCAACCACTTTCCTTTTCGCATCCTCCAGCGCCTCCTCTACCGTCGCCCGGGTCTTTAATCCCATCCCTCTGGCATACCCAGGATCCTGAGCGCCGCACAGATAGAT
>Ga0153952_1001110_pt1 | contig 10003 bp, 8 predicted proteins | sample TSNJ036MetaG_FD_104746 | JGI IMG/M metagenome (GOLD analysis project Ga0153952, IMG submission 104746) | Attine ant fungus gardens microbial communities from New Jersey, USA - TSNJ036 MetaG | ecosystem: Host-associated > Fungi > Mycelium > Unclassified | place: USA: New Jersey, Wharton State... | reverse complement strand
TTGTTCTATATATAGGAGTGCTATTGTTCTTGAAATAGAGATAACCTAACCATCTTAGGGCAGTTCTTTGTTCTATTCAAGAACAGATGATAATCTATGGGTAAAGATTAGTGTTATGTACAAATATTGAGGACCTTGTATCTCCATGGGATCTTATTTCCTTAGGGTCTATTCATGGCCAAAAGAAGCACATTGAAGAGAGCTTTATGATGGTCATTGAAGTGAACAATTATGTCAAGTGGTTCCTGAGATCTCAGTAATTTAATGTTTGGTGACTTGGTGATCACCAACTGATCTGCTGATAACTCAGTGAATACTAATTGTCTTGAGACATTTTTGGTATTGTTTGAAAGATCTTTTTAAGGGCTTTTGGTAGCCATTTATATTGTCAAAATCAGTCAAGTATTCCTTGAGTTATGTTCCAAATGAAGTTTGTGACATAGATAAGCTCTATGAGACTGGTATAGCAGTGGTCACAGCCACTATTCTACTACTTGGGTAATATACATGAGTCCAAGACTGGGGATCAAGTAGTATACAATTGGTGTCACCTTCACTGCTCAAGCTGGGTTATAATATAGATTTGTGATAATTATCACTTAAATTGCCTAAAAAGGTTGTCTGGCATAACACTGGTTTTATTAACATCTGGTCTTTGTTATTATTTTCCATCCCTTCCTGCCAATTGGGTCTCCAGCTCAGTCAGTCTGCTTTTTCCATACTCTTTCCTGGAACATGCTTCAAGAAGAAGTCAAATCATAATAGATATAATGCCTATCTGGCTTACCTTCAATTTAACTTCTAACTAGTCATGAAGTACTGGAGGTTATTGTGATCTGTTCAGATTTTGAACTTTACTTTTGCTCTTTCCAAGTAATGCCTCCATGCCTCTAAATATCAGATTACCACTAGCATCTTCTTGTTATATATTTCATAGTTGTGCTCTGTTGTGTTTAACAACTTGGAGATAAAGGTGACTGGTCTCCATTTCTTGTCCCTGCATTTAACTGATAGCACTCCTCCTATTGTGTAATCTGAGATATTTGCTTTTACTCTTATTTTCTTATCCAGGTCAGGGATAGCCAGAACTGATTCAGTTATGAACACCTTTTTTAACTTCTCAAATGCTTCTACTTGTTCTTTCTCCCATCTCCACTTTTCTTCCTTCCTGACCAACTGATACAGTTGGGCTGCAATTCTAGCAAAATCCTTAATGAACTGCCTGTAATAGCTGGTGAGCCCTAGGAACTTTTGCACCTCTCTTATATTTTTTGGCACCAGCTAGTTTAACACTCCCTCCACCTTTTCCTTTTGCATCTTGACTCCCTACAGACCAATCACCACACCCAAAAATTTTACCTCTCTCACTTTCCATTGACATTTCTCTAGTTTAATAAATAGGTCATTCTCCTTCAGCCTCTCTAATATCTCTTCTATCAGCTCATCATGTTCTTCCTCAGTGTCTATAGTCACTATTATGTTATTGATAAAGGTTGCCATATTTTCTTGGTTAATCATGTCTTGGAACAGGTCATTCATTATAGTTTGGAAAGTAGCAAAGGAGTTTGTCAAACCAAAATACATAACTGTTGGTTTGTATGCCCTAATATGCATTGTGAACACTGCCTTCCATTTCTATTCATTACCTTCCTTAATCCTTATTTTATTGTACCTCCACCTAAGATTAAGCTTTGTAAACATCTTCTTTTTCCCTACTCTATCCAGAATGTCTGTAATTAAGGGTAAGAGGTATTCATTTTTTATTGTCCACTGATTCACATGACAATAATCTTGCACTATTCTCCTTTTTCCATTCTTTTTTGCTATAAAATGAACTGGTGAGGTTTGTGGTGATTTTGACAGCTGAGTATATCCTTTTTGCAGCTAACTCTCCACAAAGGCTTGCATCTCCTCTCTTTTCTCCCTTGATAGCAAATATACTTTCTCTTTCCTTGGTGTTATAAGTTGGCTCCAAAGAAGGAAAATATCTCCTATGTGTTCATCAATTTGATGGAGAATCTTTAGAAATATAATGTAGGAAAGATATAGATAGTGTGGAACAATATTATATAAGATCTATATAGTTATTAGTAATAGTCTTGTGACCATGGGAAGTAGGTGCACAGACTATGGGATATTTGTATAAGTACTAGTAAAAATCCAATGGAGGACTCTATTGAGTTCTTCCTTTTCAATTGTCACTGGTTGGAGTTAGAGCTTCAGTCCTAAGTCTGTATCTTAACATTAGAACTCAATATCTTAGGCAACTCCTTACCTTAAGACCTTGCCAATACTTACTCTTATCATTATTCTTGCTAGTAAGCACAGTGCTCATAGGCTTTTTGGAAGCTGGATCCCAGGCATAAAGGAAACTTTGCAGTCAGTTAGGAACTATAGGTAGAGAACTTGGACAATACCAGTATCCTCACTTCAAGACCTGACCTCACTTTCTGGTATTGCTATATACTTTCTTTTTGCTATCTGCTCTATACTACAGGTGCATTATCATCTGTCTATACAGGAGAATGATGGTAAAGCTCTTAAAGCTCTATCTAGAGTAGAGGTTCCCTTCTTAGGGACAATAGTTGTTTTACTCTTGATAGCTAGAAGTAGACACCATAACTACCCTATTCAACCAAGAAATCTATACATCCTCAGAGGAAGAGAAAGCATTGCTATCACTATCACTATCACCACTACTATCCATGTCTTATCAGCAGCAATACAAGAAGTCACATGCTTCTACCCTGCCCCCACTATCTCAAGAAGAACAACTTCTCACCTTGATTGCCAGCCTACAACAGCAGGTAAACACTATGCTATGACAGCAGGGAGGAAGCCGAGTAGAAGTAGCCAAGCCTTCTATATATAGAGGGAAGATGGAGGAAGTGAGTGTATTTATCAATATAGCTTGCTTATATTTGAGTATAAAGATAACAAAAGAGATGGAGGCAACAAAGATAGCCTAGGTGCTGTTTTATATGCAAGGAGGAGTGGCTGAGGCATAGAAGGATAACTTGTTAGATGAGCTGTCAAAAGGAGAGTTAGAGGTAGAAACAGTAGAAGAGCTATTTAAAAAGATAAGGAATGAGTTTGAGGAGACAGGAGAGGAAGAGAGGAAGGTAGAACAGTAAAGAACAATAGAACAGGGGGGTAGGACATACAACAAGTACATCCAGGAGTTTAAAAAGATAGTAAGAGGAAGTGGATATAAGAGATAGCCCCTCATTGAAGAATTCAAAAGAGGATTAAACAGGGGAATCAGGAGAAAGTTAGCAGAAGCAGAAAGTTCCTCTAGTTCAATAGAATAGTGGCAGAAGTGATCAGTGAGATTAGATAGGAATCAAAGGCAAAACAGGGCAGAGAAGATGTTGAAGAGGAACATAGCGCACTCCTTGGAAAATATGCAGCAAAGAGGAGAATTTGGGAGAGAATTGTATAGAGGGAGAGGAGGGCAGATCATATAGAAGACAGGAGCTCAGAACTTCAGAGAGGGGTATCAAAATAGGGAGAATCAGTATAGAGGAACTGAAACTGGACCAGGACCAATGGTAGTAGATGGAGGAGGAAGAAGGGGGGATATCAAATTTGTTTCAACTGTGGAGGATTTGGGCATATAGCTTGGAATTGTAAAAGTAAAAGGCAGAGAGTTAGAGAGAGAAGAAGAATTGATCAGGGAGACAAGTTATCAAAAAAGAACAGAGGTCAGTAAACTCCCAGCTGCCCTCCTATAATAAGTATGATATTTGAAATGTGTAAAATTGGACAATAGATCAAGTATCTATAACATTGAGGGAGTCAAAAATATAAGAACAATAAAACCACTAAGAGAAATATAGATGCAAGTGGAGGTGGAGAAAATAAATACTCACAAAGGGGTATCTGTTAAAGCACTGTTGGATAGTGGAGCAACAGGGTTATTTGCAGATAAAAAGTTTGTGAAAAAGTGGAGATTCAAGAAGGAGAAATTGGCAAGGCCAATTCAGATCAGGAATGTGGATGGAATAGACAATGATAGAGGAATGGTAATGCATAAGATAGAATGCAACTTGTATTACAAGGGGCATGTGGAACAAGTAAAGATGGATGTATATGATCTAGAAAGGATAAAGGTGATCTTGGGAATGCCATAGCTGGCAGCACACAACCCCAAAATTGACTGGGAGAAGGGGAAGGTGAGAATAATAAGGTGTTCACTCTTATGTAGAAGAAACCAGCAAATAGGGAAAAGCAAAGGAAAGAAGCAAGTAAGAAGAGGAGAAAAGTATCACAAACTTCATTCAGACCATAACTCCAGGAATACTTGACTGATTTCAGCAATCTAAATTGCCACTGAAAGCCCTTAAGAAGACCTTTCAAATGGTACCAAAAATGTCTTGAAGCAATTAGTATTCACTGAGTTATCAGTAGATCAGTTGGTAATCACCAAGTCACCAGATACTAAACCACTGATATCTCAGGAACCACTTAACATAATCATTTGCTTCAATGACCATTGTGAAGCTCTCTTCAATGTGCTTCTTTCAACTATGAATAGAACCCAAGGCAATAAGATCCCATGGAGATACAAGGTCCTCAATATTTGCACATGACACTGATCTTTATCTATAGATTATCATCTGTCCTTGAGTAGAACAAAGAACTACCCTAAGATGATTAGGTTATCTCTATTTCAAGAACAATAGCACTCCTATATGTAGAACAATAGATAGTGATCATGTGGTAGGCTGTCCTGGTGCACAAACTACTACAATTATGTATTTAAGGACTGTATATCTAAGGATAAATCTTAAACTTAACAACATTTTTTGCTACTTGTCTAACTTCACTTTTTTGAGCACTTTGATTATCAAATCAACCAATCACAAATCAGTAAGTGGCCATTTGTGATAGTAACTGTCACAGTTGCACTATGGGCCAATAGTCATATACTGTATCGTTTACCACTACACCAAAAGGGCAATATTAGCAAGGTTACTTGGTAATGAGGGTCCAGCTATCTATGTAGTTCTTTGAACAGGTATTTTGTTATACCTCCATGTCATTATTTAGTAGTTACTTTTTTGTAACAAAAAGCTAGATGAGGAAGTAGTAAGAAAGTTAGTGCTAAAAAGATTTTGGAGATAGAAGAAAGTATTTGGAAAGGCAGAGTTGGAGTAAATACCAGTGCAAAAGGCCTGGTACCATGCAATTGAGTTAAAGGAGGGATTTGTGCCAAGAAAGAAAAAAGTGTATGCATTATCAAGAAAAGAGTGAGAGAAAGTGTAGGTGTTTGTAGAGGATCAACTGCATAAAGAATACATCTGACCATCAAAGTCACCACAGACATCTCCAGTTCATTTTATAGCCAAAAAGGATGGAAAGCAACAAATAGTACAGGACTATAGACATGTAAACCAGTAGACAATAAAAAACAGCTATCTATCATATTACAAATGGCCACTTACTGATTTGTGAGTTGATGATTTGATAATCATAAGGCTCAAAAAAGCAAAGTTTAGACAGTAGCAAAAGATGTTGTTAAGTCTGAGGTTTATTCTTAGACATATAGTTCTTAAATACATAATTGTGGTAGTCTATGCACCAGGATAGCCTACTACATAATCACTATCTATTGTTCTACATATAGGAGTGCTATTGTTCTTGAAATAGAGATAACCTAATCATCTTAGGGCAGTTCTTTGTTCTATTCAAGAACAGATAATAATCTATGGATAAAGATCAATGTTATGTACAAACATTGAGGACCTTGTATCTCTATGGGATCTTATTTCCTTGGGATCTATTTATAGCTGAAAGAAGCACATTGAAGAGAGCTTCACAATAGTTATTGAAGCAAATGATTATGTTAAGCAGTTCCCAAGATATCAGCAATTTAGTGTTTGGTGACTTGGTAATCACCAACTGATCTGCTGATAACTTGGTGAATAATAATTGCTTTGGGACATTTTTGGTACTGTTTGAAAGGTCTTCTTAAGGCTTTTGGTAGCCATTTAGATTGTCGAAATTGGTCAAGTATTCCTAGAGTTATGGTCTGAATGAAGTTTGTGACATATTACCACTAATTGCTGATATCCTAGATAGAGTGGGGAGTAAGAAAGTATTCATGAAGTTAGATTTGAGATGGGGGTATAACAATGTCAGGATCAAGGAAGGAAATGAATAGAAGACAGTCTGTTATTAATAGGCAGTGAATGCTCTTAGTGATTACCCTAGGTAGATGTTCAAGAAGAACTCGATGGAGTTCTTCCTTGGATTGGACTATTACTTATACTATTTTACAGTGGCTGTACTACTACTAGTCCACAATCATATATTCTTCCAGAATGTTCTATGGTCACTTGACCTTGTCAAGTGATTTGGTTTCCTAAGTTCCCACACTATTTATACCTTGATCTCATTGTATGACTTGAGATTTTGGATTAAATGTTTAAATGCATGGGAGACTGTTTCCTTCTTAGGGCTCTCATAACACAGTCTTTACAACATATGTAGGAGCATACAAGTCTACAGTCATGTACTTTGGACTCACTAACTCCCTTGTCACTTTTCAAACAATGATGAATGACCTCTTCTGAGATATGATCAACCAGAGAACTACTGCAACCTTTATCAATAATATTATTGTGGCAACAGAGATAGAGAAGGGATACAATGAGGTAGTGGAAGAAGTATTAAAGTAGCTGGAAGAAAATGACCTATTTATAAAACCAGAAAAGTACAAGTGGAAAGTCAGAGAGGTAGAGTTCTTAGAGGTGGTAATCAGACTGAAGGGAGTAGAGATGCAGAAGGAAAAGGTAGAAGGAGTATTAAACTGGCCAGTTTCTCAAAATGTGAAAGAAGTGCAGAAATTTCTAGGGTTAGCCAACTATTACCAGCAATTTATCAAGGATTTTGCCAGAGTAGTGGCCCTGTTACACCTACTAGTAAGAAAGGAAGAAAAGTAGAGATGGGGAAAAGAGCAGAAGGAAGCATTCCAGAGTATGAAAAAAGCATTTACATTAGAACCAGTACTAGTAGTACTAGATCTAGATAGAAAAATGTGGGTTGAAGCTGATGCATCTGACTATGCAACAGAAGAGGTATTATCAGTGAAATGTGAGGATGGAAAATGGAGGCCAGTAGCATTTATATCTAAGTCAATAAATCCAACTGAAAGAAACTATAAAATTCACAACAAAGAAATACTAGTAGTAATTAGGTATTTGGAAGCATGGAGATACTACTTGGAAGGGGCAAAAGTGCAGTTTGAGATATAAACAGACCATAAGAACTTGTAGTACTTCATGACTAGTCAGAAGCTAAACTGCAGACAAGCCAGATGGGCACTGTACTTATCTAGGTTTGACTTTGTGCTTAAGCATGTACCAGGAAAGAGTATGGGGAAGATAGATAGGTTGAGTAGAAGACCTGACTGGCAAGAAGGGATAGAGAATGATAACAAGGATAGAACACTGATAAAGCCTGAGTGGATATAAAAAAAAGTAAGAAGAGGGGAAGAGATGTTGATTGAGAAGGAAAACCTGAAGGAAAAAATAAGGAAAGTACAGGAAGAGGACAAAAGAGTGGTCAAGGCAGTAGAAGAACTAAAACAGTCAGGGATAAAAGTACTAAAGGATGAGGAGTGGTTAATTGAGGAAGGACTGGTACTAAAGGAAGACCAAATCTATATACCTGAAAAGGGAGAGTTGAGAACAGAAATAATATGACTACACCATGACACACTAGTAGGAGGGCATGGAGGAAGATAGAAAATGGCAGAACTGGTGGAAAGGAATTATTGGTGACCAGGAATAACAAAGGAAGTAGAAAGATATGTAGATGGATGTAATGTATGTCAGAGAAACAAGAATCATGTAGAAGCCCCAGCAGAAAAGCTGATACCAAATATGATCCCAGAAAAACTATGGAGACACATCAGTGCAGACTTTATTACCAAGTTACCACTGGCCCAAGAGTACAATGTGATACTAGTAGTATATGACTGATTTACAAAAATGGCCCATTTTATTGCTACCACAGAAAAAACATCAGCAGAAGGGTTAGCAAGGCTGTTCCAAGATCAAGTATAGTGGCTTCATAGACTCCCAGAAAGTATTGTATTGGATAGAAGGCTTCAGTTTGCAGCAGGAATAATGAAGGAGCTGAATGAGATATTAGGAATTGAGACAAAATTATCAACAGCCTACCATCTACAAACAGATGGACAAATAGAAAGAGTGAACCAAGAATTAGAACAGTACCTCTGTATGTTTATCAATCATAGGCAGGAGCAATGGCCAGAGTGGTTAGGAATGGCAGAATTTGCCTATAATAATAAATCTACTTGGCAACAAAGGACTCATCTTTTAGAGCAAACTATAGACAAGATTTAAGAATAGGGTTTGAAGGAAGGAGGAGGGGAGGACACAAAGCAGCAGGAGAATTTGTGGAAAGAATAAAGAGAATTTAGAAAAAAGCAAAAGTGGCACTGAAAAAGGCACAGGAGGAGATGAAGTGATATACAAATAGGAAGAGGAGAGAGGGAGAGGAATACCAAAAAAAGAACTTAATAATGCTAAGTACAAAGGATTTGAAGTGACAGATGAAAGAAAGAAGAACAGAAAAACTAATAGAATGGTTTGTAGGCCTATACAAAGTGAAAAGGGTGGTCTCAACAAATGCAATTGAGCTCAAATTACCAAATACTATTAAAATACACCTAGTAGTCAATATAAGTAGAGTATGACTGTATAAACCATAAGTAGAGGGTCAGAAAGTAGTTTCACCACAACCAGTAGTCATAGATGGAGAAGAAGAGTATGAGATAGAAAAAATCTTAAACAAAAGAAAGATATGAGAAAGGAACAAGTTTTTAGTTTGATAGAAGGGGTATACAGCAGAAGCAGACATATGGGAAGGATAAGAAAATTTAGAAAATATGAAAGAGTTAGCTGAGGAGTTTGAAAGGGAGTATAGAGAAGAGGCCAAAGAAATTAGACAATAGGAACTAGAAGAAGAAGAGAAGGAATTTAGTCGAGAATTACCAAGGGAGTTTATAGCCAAACTAGTATATGGATGGGAAAGAAAAAGGTATGAGAAAGAGAGGGAGAAGAGATGGGAAGAAAATTGGAACAGATGGAAAAGTTTCTTGGGACAAAGAACCTTGAAAGAGGGGCTATATTATAAGTTAGCTCCAAAGAAGGAAAATATCTCCTGCATATTCATTAACTTGATGGAAAATCTCTAGAAATATAATACAGGGAAGATATAAATAACATGGGACAGTATTATGTAAGATCTATATAGTTATTAGTCATAGTCTTGTGACTATAGGAAGCAGGCACACAGACCATGGAATATTTGTATAAGTATTAGTAGAAATCCAATAGAGAACTTTATTGAGTTCTTCTCTTTCAATTGTCACTGGTTGGGGTCAGAGCTTTAGTCCTAAGTCCATACCCTAATAATATGTAACGAGCACAATTGATTGAGAACCCTATCAAGCTCTTTTTGTAACCCTCAAAGACTTAGCTGCTGAGTCAACTCAACTTGAGTCAAACAACACTATTGTACTAGAATGTATAAGTTAGTTTCTTTTCTCTCTCTACCAGAAGTGATTTTCTCCAAATACTTACTAGGTGAGTTAGTGAGTGTATAACCACTACACAATGTTTACTGGTCTCACTTGAACAGTAGCCTGATTCATTTGAAGAAGACCTAGGGGATGTTTTGCTATTGACTTGGTCTGGAGAGTATCCTCAACTATCCATGCTTGGATCTTGGTGGATGCTGGTATTCTGAGGATATGCATTAGGAGTCTGGTTAGTAATGTATAGTTGGTTGAGTAAGAAATAATGTGTATTCATAAGTCTCCCATTGAGTACTACCATTAATGATGGTAGTTTGTGGGAGAGAAGCAATTCCCTGTGCTTGGAAGTCACAGTGTCATGAGGTCACGACAGAGCAAACTACAATCATTTTATCCTAAATATAAGAATATTTGTACCCTCAAGGGTAGACT
>Ga0153952_1001099_pt1 | contig 10034 bp, 13 predicted proteins | sample TSNJ036MetaG_FD_104746 | JGI IMG/M metagenome (GOLD analysis project Ga0153952, IMG submission 104746) | Attine ant fungus gardens microbial communities from New Jersey, USA - TSNJ036 MetaG | ecosystem: Host-associated > Fungi > Mycelium > Unclassified | place: USA: New Jersey, Wharton State... | reverse complement strand
TTATAAACAAACCATGGCTAGATATATGCTTTGCTTTAAATTCAACAATTACACCTTCGCTGTCACATTCAACGTGTACCTGGTTTAAATAAAATTTCATTCGCTCATTGTTTTTTGCGAATATCAAATTAATACCTTTTTCATCTGTCCCAAATTCAGCTATCACATCGTTCCATTTGATATCAATAATTGTTTCACCTATTTCATAATTTTCCTTCGTTAGTTGAATATCCCCTCCATAATATAATTTGCTGATTAAACAATCAATGATTATTACTTTTTCTCTAGCCGACGCTTTTAAATAAGCGTCTATCAATTCAGTTGCGTTTCTGGGAATGGGATCACGGTCATATTCACGCTTAAAATTTTCTGCGAATTTTTCATACCATGCTGCATCATCAATTTCGAGGGAGAAAAACTCATCTGAATTAATGTTTTTTAATTCTTCTTCTCTTGTACTAATACGCTCTATTTCTTCAATTACTAGTTTTTTCACGTATTTTGGTGGCTCGCTATTACCTTTGTCCCAGTCTTTTATATCTTTAATCGGAATGGATATAAGTTCAGATAATTGTTCTTGAGTTAAGCCCGCTTCGATTCTTGCTTCTTTTATGTTCATATAAACTACCCTTCCTTCTGGTATCTTCTTCATTTATTTGATTATATCATATCTCCCAGATATTTCAATATTTTCTATCTATTAACCTTAACCACTTTCGTGACTCTATATTTACCATTAGAACCGACTTTTAATGTTACTTTAACCTTTTGTCCATCCCTGAATATAGGAATATAACATTCCTTATTCTTACTCCATCTCATGTATTTATTGCTTGCTGCCTGCCTATCCGGTAAAAGTATTTCTTTACCAGACTTAGTAATAATACACATATAATCATAATATGTGCCTGTAAACGTACGTGTTGCGGGTATTTTGGCTTGTGATGCGATAGGTGTTAGTAAGATTAATAATGCTAATATAAGCAATATTGCCGCTTTAAATGTTCTTTTCATAGTCTCAACCCTTTCAAATTTAGTTTTTATTGAGTTAACCAATTTTTATCATGTTTCATAACAAAATAGAAATGTTCTCCATAGTCTTCAATTCTATCCTCTGTCCGTTCTAGTCCATTGGCTTTTGAAACATCAATAACTTTGTTTATTAATTGTTCTCTCTTCTGGAAGTAATCTTTTATATTTACAGTAATATCATATTTAGTAAGGAATATCACTTGATTCATATTGTCGTAAAATCCACAAAGATCAAACTCCACCTCTGTCACACCTTCAATGTTCAAAAGGTCAAATTCTAACTTCTGAACTTTATCTAAAATATTGAATTTTTCTGCTATATTTTTCTCTCTAAGTCTCATTTCATATTCCTCTCTTTCTCCTGAATACCGCCGGAGACTAATATCTTAGTTAATCCATTATACAATGTGCTATATCTGTTAATATATCTTCAAATGGTTTACCATCTCTTAACAGCTCTTTTATGTCTACTTCAACAATCGGATTATTATCTAAATATTCCAAAATTTCAACTTCAGGAATTCTTGTTATAGTACATAATCTGTCTACCATACGTTTTCTGAGTAACATACTTTTTCCTCCTTCAAAGATTCATTTTATTCTTCTTCGTCTTCTTCTTCATCCTCTGAATCATTAAAGCTATCCGTTGTAATAGAACCATATATGTGTGTATATCCATACCCATCATTATTCCTAAGATAAACTAAAGTATCCATATCATAATTTTTAAGGCATTCTATTAATTGACCAACTGTCATTGTTTTTCTACATTGTTCTAGTGAATAACCTTCTCTTCTTCCTTTTATATATAATTCCATTGAATTTTCTCCTTCCATCTTATCAATTATTCCTACCCCATGCTTGTCATGCGTTTTCAAAACACGCTGGGTGATTGTGGCTTGCCTGATTGTTAGCGTCCCAGTACTCTTCATATTCCTCTTTGCTTATAATCCCCAGCGCACGAGCCATTTGAATTTTGCCCTGTGCTTGCGCATGATAGTGAATTGCAGATCTTTTACTTTTTGGCTCCATGTGTTCCGTTGCCCAAATGGCGGTCGTAATAGTATTGATTGCTTGCTCTTTCATATTTGTTTTCGTCATTTTTGTTTTCTCCTTTTAAAGATTAATTTTATAATAGTCTACTAAGTTCTTTCATTTTTTCATGCTTAAAACCTAACGAAACAAGCACTTGATTCACTCCAATAACTTGACCATAGTGTTGATCAGCTTTTCTTTGTTCAATTTCCCATTTATGTAGTTCTGCAACTTTAAGGTATGCATCAGCCTTTTTAAATTCATCATTAACCTGTTTTCCTAAACAAATAGCATTAATCATAAGTTTTTCACATTTTACATACTCTGATTTTGTCATGACTGCCCCCCTTCCTCCTTACTATTTACAAAGTCAATTAACTCTTGTATGCTATCAGCTTCAAATTCAATTTCTCTCATATTACTTTGATATTCCATTTCTTCCCTCGTGATTAATACATATCTTGATATATTCCTGTCTTTCATTTCTCTATTTGATAATTCACACACGACATGATTTGTTAAACTTTTGATTCTTTTCATCTCCTAATACCTCCTAAAATAAATTGGATATTTTAAAGCATCTCATTTTCATATTTTTCAATTTTCTCCAATGTTAACCATTCCGGTTTTTCTTCTAACGAAAAGCTATTCCAGATAGCTTTCATGATTTCTATTTGTTCTCTTTCATCGCCCGACCAAAGGTTTTTATGGTTTCTGTTCCCATACCCTAAATAATAATCACAATCTGATTTTAACCTACTTAGCATTTGATAACGAAAACTTTCTTCTCTGCTTAAAATCCAATCAATAGTACACATAATATTCCTCACTTTCTTATTTAATTGTAAAAGCTACCAACTTATTGAGTCAGTAGCTTTTGATTGATTGATTTTTAAATACTCCACTTCTTAACATGTCCCACTTCCAGCCTGCAAAAGTAGGATATTCTTTCTTGTCTACATTGACAATATAGGAACGAAACATGTCACGGTCTGAAAAATTTCTTTTTTCTGATTCGCCGTCACAATAGTAATATTTTTTCAAAGTAAATTTACTCCTTTGTTTATTATGCTACTTTACAACGTGTCAAAATTGTTTGCTTTTCACTGTTATACTCTTTGTGGTTTTTGATTGTTCCGGTAACTGTTTTTATTGTATCCGTTTCTATAGATTTGCTTGCAAACCATGTTAATATATTCCCTTCGGTATCAACAAATCTGTAAATGTATGTGTATCCGTATTGATTTTCATAGCTGCTTATTAACTTTGCATTTGATAATGAAATTTTTAAGCGTTCGCCAATTTCTCCTATATAGTTGCTTTTAGCTGCTTCAATCGCTCTCTCTTCGGCTTGTTTGATACGTTCTAGTTCTCGTTCTACGACAACTGGAAGATACGCAAGGCGTCCAAAATGCTTGTATTTACAGTATCCAGATAGAGCAATTGCTTTTACATTAAGAATAATATCTTCCGTTCCTTTATAATTTTTCACATATTCGCAAAAGATATTAGCCTTATTCAATACTTCAGAAGTCGGCACCATGTCGGAATCAAACATTTTTAAAATTCTATTTTTGGTAGAAGGTATGGCATCAGATTTGCAATAGCCAAATTCTTTTATGCTATCGATTGCAAGTGCCACGACTTTAATGACGTCATATGCTTTAGGAAGATTACCTCCAAACATATCGTATAGGCTTTCATCACCCATAACATTTTCAATAACCATATCATGTATTTGTGCCCATTTGATGGCTAATTCCGGATAAATTCCAGTATATTCTTTCAGGCATCCAGAACCGACTTGCTTGTATTCACCATTGCGTTCCACAATGTATGTTTTCGTTCTATGTCGATTACTATTACAATGATCACAGTTACCAGATATGTTATACCATTCTTTAGGGATTGCTTCAGAATGTCCAATAGGAGTTATGATATTACCGCCGTCCAAATGCTCGATATGGGCTGCTACTGTCCATCCATTATAACATATGATAGTATCCGTTAATTCAATGTCGATTACTTCAACTTTATATTCTGATACCGGCTTATTATCAACTGTATGACCGTCTGTATTGTACACATATACAGTTTTATAATACGGATTACCTGATACTTTATAGCTAAATTCAATGCCGTGTTTTTCTGCCTTTTTAACAAGTCTGTCAAGTGTCTTTTGCACTTCTTCAATGTGGTAAAAAGATACTGTTTTGATTGTCATGTTTTAGCCCTCCTGCTTTGATTTTTCTTTTATCACTTATTCATACCAAAGAAACTGACTTTTCAATGAATGACTGCCGTCTCAATCATGCTAATGTGCTATGTCCTGTTTGAGCAGTGGTTTGCACGCATGATTTAAACCGTCCGTTGTTTGATTCAATTTTCGTTGGCATGATAAATAATAAAATGTAATTTTTGCAACTAAAAAGAGCAACCATTTTTATGGTTACTCTTAAATTTATGATATTTTTCTATTTAGTTCATCATATTTCTTATCCACTATTTCATGGACTCTTTCAACCTCATTCAGAATATCTTTATCCATTTCTTTTAACTCTTGGATATTTGACTTCATTTCTATAATGTCGGATTTTGTTTCTTGGATATCTGACTTCATGTCCTGAATGTCAGTTTTGACATTCTGCATATCAGAATCTAGCGTTGTTACTTTTGTTAGAATCAATTCTAACATTTCTCTATCGGTCAAGCTATCACCTCCCTACAATGTAGTTTGATTATATCATTTTATTATGTATTTGTATACCGCTTTTTGGCTACCTTGCAAACGTCCGTATACTCCGGAAAATTTTCGTCTACATCTTGCAGCGGTTTGAAAACTCTTTTTTGTGAGACTTTGTGACTCACTACCGGTTATTACATTTACTTGTTATCCTCATAGCCGGATATTCAATGCAATTCCTATGATATTAGGCGGTTCCCCTGCCTCTTATATACAATTGTCTTGTATACGTCATTCTGGATTGCTTTAGCCGTTTTCGGACTAGCACTGTAGTTCTACAGTTGATATAATTTCCAGAACTGGTATTTTTATAGTAGATTGTTTCTACTGTCAATATGTGGCTATGGATAACGGGAGCGATTCCCGACCGATTAACTTCTAATCGGTAATACCCGTTCAATTGTGAAATCAATACGCTATGCTATTAACCATTAAATTGACGTGTAGTTGTAGTTGGTATGTGTAATGTCGGGTATTGCTATTGGAATCTGGTCTACAGATTTTAAATTTTGAGTCCGTGTGTTACCTCCCTGATAATTGGATTTTTTAATTTAGGAAATTTTTGTGTAGATTTTACACTTGAAAAGTGAATGAAAGTATATTAGAATATTCATATCACTTGTATTATCAAGTGTTGCTGGAAAAGGTAGCTTGCGTTGGTAGCGGTGGCTGCCTTTTCTTTATTTCCTTTTGTTGATAATACAATGATATCATAGGTTTTTCTATTTGTCAATAGGTTTTTCTATTAATTTAAAAGTTTTTTCTAGTCCTCTATATCATAGCCATTTGGGAACCTAAATCCAGAGTGATATTCTGCCCCTAATGCTTTTGCTATGTTTTCAAAATCAGAGTCCGAAAATTTACCAGTTTTTAGTCGTTGCCAAAATGCTCCTTGCGTTGTTCCTAACCGCTTTGCTAATTCCGTTTGGCTTATTCCGGCATATTTACAGGCTATATCAATCTTTTGTTGGATTGTTAGTTTCAAAAAAATCACCTCCATTTAAGAATGATTATACCATATGATATAAGAAAAATCTAATACACTTTTATTCACTTTTCAAGGTGCAATATTCAAAAATCCTAGTAAAATGTTGGGAATTACTGCCACGATATTGACAGATTTTAGACTTGTGTGCTATACTTACGATGTATATTTGTGTGAGTATAGTTAAGTCTATATTCCCATTGTGCCTGTTAGATTGCCGTCTGACAGGTACTTTTTTGTTGTCTGGTTACGTGTTACGTTGGCAACGCTGCGACCTATAATAAGGTTCGTTTTACGCTTGCTGCCGAATGGCAAGTTGCGATTGAACGCCACGGCTTGACCGCTTGCCTTGTAAAAATAAAAGTGTAAAGTCTTGTTAAAACTTAATAGACTTTACACTTTTTTGTTACTTGTATACCTGACCTCTGCTGTCTGCATCTATAATAGTTACAATCAATTCACTATGATCAACTGTATAGATTATGCGAATGTCGTTAACTCTAAGGCGGTATATCTTTTCTTTATAACCCTCTAGTTTCTTGATATCACCAAAATTGGGAAGTTTGCTGATAGCCTTAAGAATCTTTTGTTGAACGTCTCTGTTTTGTTTGCGGATAAACTTTTGTGCTCTCTTTTCGATTACTATGTTGTAAGTATTTATCATAAGTCGATGCCTAATTCTTTTGCAAAGTCTTGAATAGATATTGCATCGTGCTTATCTGAATCAGTATCCTTTAAGTAATCATTATAGAGCTTATTGCAAAAGTCCATATCCTCTTTTTCGTCTGTTAGAGATTTTAGGGATTCTAATATTATTACTACCCTGTCAAGTTGAGATTCTTCAAAACTATCTATTAGGTTATGTGCCGTTTCTTTCTTACTCATTATACATCACCCTTTCATTTTTTATTGCTTGCTACTATTATATTATAACAAGCGTGGGCGAAAGTGTAAAGTCTATTAAATTTTCAAGGTGCGGTTTGTTGCAAAAAGGTTAGCTTGCTTTGATGCTACAACCTGAGAGCTTCTTTGTTACCGCAATACCACTAAAACAACTAAATAAGTGCTGTGATATCTCGCTTCGCACGTTTTACTTTACACACCGCTCCGGTTGCTTGTTATAGTATTAACTACTTACTAATTTCTGTCAGTTAACAAGTATTGCCGTATGTTTGTCACTTTTTCGTGCTATTCGTTGGCGGCTGTATCATTTCCGACAGGTCTACACAGCTTCACAGAACTTATTTTCTGTTACTCTCGCTGTCAGGTTGTTATCCTTTCCCTCGCTGCTATCTTAGCTGACCAACTTCTTGCTTGCTTATTTAGTTGTTTTTAAGCTTATATTTAAGCTTGTATTTATAATATCAGAATCTTTACAATATGTCAAGTGTATATTTACGATTTGTAAAATTATTTTCATTTTACTTTTCTATTACACTAATGTATACTGTTATATAAGTAATAATCGTTAGTATATAGGAGGTTAAAATGTTAATAAAATATGATAATGATAAGCAATTTGGTGCTGCAATAAATACAATAATTAAACAAAAGGGCATAAGCGTAAGTTATATTGCGCAACATGTTGGTGTTAGTAGACAACAAATGTATAGGCTGCTAAATGGAGATCAAAGCATAACACTTGCGGACTTGCAAAAACTTTTAGATGCTATAGATTGCACGTTTAATATAGATGTACAACCGTTAGATAATGACACGCTTATGGAACGTCTAAATCGCTTACAAGCCTATTCAGAGTCTTTTAACGATAGTAGTAACTACGATATAATCAAGGATACTAATAATGGTACGGATGCAGATACGTAAGTAACTATTGCAATGCCTATAACCCTATAATTTATACTATATCTCAACGCCGTATCTCAATCATATGGCGTTTTGTTGTTGCTGCCAATATGTCTATTACCATTGTAACGCCGTGTATTGTGTCTATGATGGATTTTATATACTTTACGCTACGTAGTTAGGGTAGAGTATTTTAAACACGTATATGGACGTTTTAAGACGTTGTTTAAGTTGTGTGCGTATGATAATGCATTTTTAGTTTGCCCATAAAACAGAACACTTGTTTGTGTTATATCTGTGCTTAGTATAATATACTGCAAACACTTGTTTGTCAATAGCAAATGTAACTATAATATAATGCAGGAAATATGTTAGCGTAACAATTATGCAACACTATGTTGTGTCTGTATGTGCAGTATAATACTATGTGCATAAGATGGCAATGTCAGAAAATGGATAGTGCATAAAATATGAGGTGTAATAAGCGTAATATTTAGTTATATTGTATAGGTTGAATTGAGTGAGTATGTGTTTAGGTTGTTGTAATATTGCACAATAATAACGAATAAGATTGAATGAAGAGGGATATATGGGATTAAGTGGATGGATAAAATAGCAGATTTGTGTATATTTATGTTAGATGTGACGTTGTGTGATGTAAAGTATACTTGTCATAGTTGCGTAGAGTGGATGTAGAGGATTGATGATTGATCAATAGAGATATGCCAGGTCGTGCTTAGATTGATTTAATGTAAAGCATACTTTACTATGACTGTCGTAGTAATATATTGTTAGTTGTGATTGATTAATACATATCTAATATGTATGTTATGTATGCTATGTGGTGTAATATAGTGTTAAGTATTACACTTGTAATATATAATGTTGTCAAGTAATAATGCTTGACGTAATTGTTATTTTAAATACTACAGTTGTAATATATAGATAGATTGATGTGATGTTTAAATACTACACATGTAATACTTAAAATGTAAAGCCGACTTTACATATAAGCGAACTCTAACATGACATAACTATGTCATGTTTAAAATGATATACTACTATACTATTACACCATAATTTATCATTTTCTATCTCATTTTTCATGCTCTAATTTGTCATTTAATCAACTGCCTGGATACCCGGAAAGCCCCTGTTTATGCGCCTTGAGGGGGTATATTTACATTTTAGAGCATGTCCATTTATGCCAAAAACAGTGTATGTGTTCCACTCACTCCTCACATCCCAAATTCAACCCCGAAACCCCTAAAATCACCCAAAATACTTCGGTACTCGCTTCGGACAAACATGCATAAACACTAGCTTTTCTCACATTTCAACCACCTATTTTTTCTCCAATCATCCAATTATTCCATCCTAAATCCCAACAAATGCAGTATTTAAGCACCTTCAGCCGAACGAACACCGTTTTCACCATATACTCACGAAATTATTTCTATTATATAAGAAACCTTCTCATCCATAAATCTAACCAAAACTCTCATAAAGCCAGTAAAATCAATACTTCTCTCCTATTCCTAAAACAAAACTTCTTCTATAAAATACCCTCTCACCGAAGTAACCAAAAAAATAATTTAATTTTTTTCAAAACAGGGGTAACTTTCGAATCTGAAAAGTGTATATTACTATAGATGCAAAAAAGCATCACACGATCCCTCATCGAGAAACCTGGACAAACTGACTTGTACATGGAAAATAAAATTGCTCTCCATTAGAACCACCAACCAAATAACTCACCAGATACCCATATGTTGATTCTGTACAAACTGTACTCCTTAAAACAGACACCTACCATACTACAGATGATAAAAGTATCGCCTGAGATAATTAAATCTGAAATTTACTATTCTAACTGTAGAAAAATTCAGTATTGGCATTAGCTCCGTAAGCAATATAAAAAATAATAAAATAAAAGTTTATAAACTTTTTAGAATTACAAGGGTAACTTCCAAAGACAAAAAGTGTATATTACCTTAGACCCATTAAAAATGGCTCATTGTAACTAAAAATAATTATCCATAACAGGTTTCATACCGTTACAGGTAATTCTCTTAATGCTATAGAAAGGAGAGATGTTCTATCTAAAGAAATATTGGCTGTAAGTGTAGTCCAAGCGAAACTTGCAGACAAACCGTTGGTGCAACACTAGCTCCGTAAGGTAAAGAGCAGTTCCCGTTTGCAAAAACCGCAAACGAAAACTTTGCGTCCTTGCTGCCGCAAGTCCACAATTATGATTTTTATATTTAGGAGCAGATATTTGATTTTACTAGTTCTATATATACCTTTTCACAAGGCACAACCGCTAAACCCCTGATAAAATGGGCATTCTTATGATGTTTTATTAGAAATAGGATATATGGATAAAATGGCGATAGTCCAAAAAACGTGATAAAATGGGCATTCTTGAAATTT
>Ga0153952_1001087_pt1 | contig 10082 bp, 10 predicted proteins | sample TSNJ036MetaG_FD_104746 | JGI IMG/M metagenome (GOLD analysis project Ga0153952, IMG submission 104746) | Attine ant fungus gardens microbial communities from New Jersey, USA - TSNJ036 MetaG | ecosystem: Host-associated > Fungi > Mycelium > Unclassified | place: USA: New Jersey, Wharton State... | reverse complement strand
TGCCGGGATGCTGGATGTTTATTTAATTACATTTGCATCTAATGGGGTGGATTTGTTTGACATTATATCTTCTGCTTATTTGCAGCAGAAGGCTGTACGGCGGAATTTGCCTATGATTTTAGGTATTGCCTGCGGATATGAAGAAGCAGTGGAGCTGATGGCGCTGATTGTTCAGGAAACTATTCAAAATACCGGAAGTGTTAATGTAAGACAGTATCTGGCTGAGAAAGTGATAAAAGAAAGAAAATGACAGGTGTAAGTATATGCTACATATCTTTTTGATTATACTAAAAATTATCGGTATCATTTTAGCGGTGCTGTTACTCCTGCTGTTGCTTGGCATACTGCTGGTACTTTTTGTACCGCTCCGATACCGTGTTACGGTAAAAAAGGGAGACGAGGGCATATATGGTTGTGGAAAAATCAGCTGGTTATTGAATATCATTGCTATTGCAGCTGAATACCGGGATGGAAAGCTGGCGGTGAAGCTGAAAATATTTGGAATTCCAAAAGCCTTCCAACCGGCAGATCATAAACGAAAAAAACCAGTAAAAGCAGATATTGCAGAAACGGTTCCCCCCAAAAAAGAAATTGTTTTGGAGGAAAAAAAAGTAACGCCACCCCGGGAACCTGTGGCAATAGAAAAGAGAACTAAGAAGTGGGAGCAATTCCGGCATAAATGCAGGGCATTCTGGGAAAAGATAAAAGAGATATGGAAGAAAATAAGAAATATTCCAAAAAAAATTTGTGACTGCCTGCAGAAGTTTTTGAAATTCAAATTAAGAATTCAAAAAATCTGGATTCTTTTAAGAGAAGATGGCATGAAATTACTGAAATTATATAAAGGATATCTCTTTTATTTATGGAAACATCTAAGACCCCGTAAGATTTCAGGTTCTCTTCATTATGGGTTTGAAGACCCGTCCTTAACCGGGCAGCTAACCGGAGTAATCTATATTCTGCTTCCTGTAAGCTGCAGGAGTGTTCAGATTTTGCCGGATTTTGGACATACAGTATTAGAAGGAAATTTGGCTATGAAAGGGCATATCCGCTGTTTCCACTTATTGCGCATTGGATGGAAAGTATTTAGAGATAAAGACTTGAGACAATTTATAGGAAAGTTCAAATCATAAATACCAAAAGAGAGATTGATAAATCATATAAATTAATCACAATAATAAAAACAATAATAAGGAGGAAATAAAATGGCTTCTGATAATAATTTTCAAACAACCGTAGATTCCCTTTTTAAAGGTATGGACAGCTTTATCACATCAAAAACCGTAGTGGGTGATGCCATTGCCATTGGAGATACCATTATACTGCCATTGGTTGACGTTACCTTTGGGGTAATGGCAAGTGCCAAATCTGAGGATAAGAAAAATGGCGGCGGCGGCGGATTGGGCGGCAAAATGACTCCAAGCGCTGTACTTGTGATTTGTGATGGAACTACAAAACTGGTTAACATAAAGCATCAGGACGGACTAACCAAGATATTAGATATGGTGCCTGATTTAGTAAGCCGGTTTACAGGCAGAGACTCTGCCGGACCGAGTGCAGAAGATATTGAGCAGGCAATGAATGAAGAATATAATTATGAAGAAGATCCACTTATGGAATAAAGTATAAACAGATAGAATCTATAAAGTACGGTTTTAGTAGTAAAAGCCGTACTTTTGCATATAATGAATAAAAGAAGCTTTGGAGTGGATATGCGACGCATTATTGGATACTCAATGTTTTGTATCGGAATAGGAATGCTGATAGAATTTTTTATTAGAAATGCTCTCTTATCCGTTTTTATTATATTCATTTTATTATTGGCAGGATACAATCTGTTCTGTTGCAGATAATATCTTTATGGAAAAATTTCCTTTAAAGTAAAAAAGACGGTGGAAACAAAGTTTCCTCCGTCTTGACTGTCTTGAATTCCTAAGCTCTTTCAACTTTTCCGGATTTTAAACAAGAAGTACATACATACATCTTCTTAGCCGCTCCGTTAACTTTAACTTTTACAGATTTTATGTTTGCTTTCCACATTTTATTCGATCTTCTATGGGAATGGCTTACACGGTTACCGAAATGAGCACCTTTATCACATATAGCACATCTGGCCATAATTGCACCTCCTCAAATTATTTTAATCCATCTAAATATAGATTTACAACACTAAATATTCTATCAGATGGCAGTCTGTTTTGCAAGTAAAAAAAGAAAAAAGATGAAAAATAAAAATAAATATTTGATTTTATAACGAAACAGAGTATAATCATAAATAATAGTGTCAAAAAACATAAATAATAAATTGGGAGGTATCGGTATGAAGGGACGTATGGATACAGAATTAGGTTCTATTTTGATTGATACGGATGTAATTGCGACCTATGCAGGCAGCGTTGCCGTTGAATGTTTTGGCATCGTAGGAATGGCTGCTGTAAATATGAAAGATGGATTAGTGAAATTACTGAAAAAAGAAAGCCTGAAGCATGGAATCAGCGTCAACATAGAGGAGAATAAAATTTCTCTTGATTTTCATGTGATTGTATCTTATGGTGTAAGTATTTCAGCAGTTGCAGAGAACTTAATCAGCAATGTGCAATATAAGGTGGAAGAATTTACGGGAATGGAAATTAAAAAAATCAATATTTACGTAGAAGGCGTAAGAACGATAGATTAAGGAGGAACAAGTTGTGGAAACGAATACGATAAATGCCGGACTGTGCGCAAAAATGTTTTTAGCCGGGGCCAAAAATCTGGAATCGAAGAAGGAATGGATTAATGAATTGAATGTATTTCCGGTTCCGGACGGCGATACCGGAACAAATATGACATTGACCGTTATGGCAGCTGCCAAAGAAGTAGCGGCACTTAACAATCCGCAGATGGAGGTGCTGGCACGAGCCATTTCATCCGGTTCGTTAAGAGGCGCAAGAGGAAACTCCGGCGTTATACTTTCTCAGTTGTTCCGTGGGTTTACAAAGGGAATTAAATACTATGAAACCATTGATACGATGATCCTGGCTTTGGCTGCACAAAAAGCAGTTGAGACGGCATATAAAGCAGTTATGAAGCCAAAGGAAGGCACTATATTGACCGTGGCGAGAGGAGTTGCGGACAAAGCAATGGAACTGGCCGAAAATGACACAAAAATGAATGAATTACTAAGACAAGTAATCGAACATGCGGAATACGTCCTGTCGCAGACGCCGGAAATGCTCCCGGTTCTGAAAGAAGCAGGGGTGGTTGACTCCGGCGGCCAGGGTTTGGTGGAAGTGTTAAAAGGAGCTTATGATGCATATTTAGGCAAGGAAATTGATTATAGCATTGAGGGCGACAGGGCGGCTTCCGTGACAGGCAGTATAACTTCGACATCAATAGGAGCTGATATCAAATTTGGCTATTGCACGGAATTTTTGATTATGACTGAGAAACCGTTTATCGAAAAAACAGAGTTGAAATTCAAAGAGTTCCTAGGTTCTATCGGCGATTCCATTGTAGTCGTTTCTGATGATGGTATTGTTAAGGTTCATGTACATACCAATGATCCCGGTAAAGCAATATCAAAAGCATTGACCTATGGCTCCCTGTCAAAGATGAAGATCGACAATATGCGTGAAGAGCATCAGGAAAAGCTTATTAAAGATGCGGGGAAAGCGGCTGCAATGCAGGTAAATACTAAGATTCCCAAAAAAGATGTGGGTTTTATATCTGTATCCATAGGTGACGGTATCGGTGAAATCTTTAAAGGGCTTGGTATTGATTATCTGATAGAAGGCGGTCAGACCATGAATCCAAGCACCGAAGATATGCTGAATGCGATTGAAAAAGTAAATGCCGATACTATATTTATTTTTCCAAACAATAAAAATGTGATTCTGGCAGCCAATCAGGCGCAGGCACTTACAAAGGATAAGAACATCATTGTAATTCCAACCAAAACAGTGCCTCAGGGCATTGCCGCAATTATCAACTACAATATGGAATTGACACCTGAGGATAATGAGGTTTCCATGCTGGAAGAAATCAAACATATTAAAACAGGTCAGATCACTTATGCGGTAAGAGATACACGCATTGATGATAAAGAAATCAAAGAAGGGGACATCATGGGAATCGGTGATCATGCGATTCTCAGCGTAGGCAAAGAAATACAAAAAGTTGCATTGGAAACGATTGATTTGATGATTGATAATGATTCGGAATTGATCAGTGTCTATTATGGCAATGAAATAGATGAAACAGAGGCTAACGCCCTTGGCGATGAACTGAACAAAAAGTATTCCTTCTGTGATGTAGAAGTATATTCCGGTGAACAGCCGATTTACTATTACTTGTTATCAGTGGAGTAGGAGAGGTTTATGAATGAGTCATCGGCTCTTGATATTTTAAAAGGTATTGGAGAGAAGACTAAATTAATATTCGAACGTGCGGGCATTTATGATATTGGGGACTTGCTTGCATATTACCCGAGAAATTATGAAACATTAGGAGAAATTACAGAAATAGCAGGTATCTGTGAAAATGAAATAGCTGCTGTCTATGGAACGATCGTACAGAATATGACGGTAAAACGCGTGAAGCAGCTGCAGATCACTGCAACTCAGATCAGAGATAGTTCAGGAGTGCTTAATCTGACCTGGTATCATATGCCCTATCTGAAAAATACATTGAAGCGAGGCGGACGGTATGTATTCCGCGGAAGAATTGTGAAGAAAAAACAGCAGCTATATATGGAGCAGCCAGCTGTTTTTGATGTTCAGACTTACGAATCCATGAGAAATACCCTGCAGCCCATATATACGCTGAGAGAGGGAATGACCAATAAAATAATCTCTAAGGCGGTGCATCAGGCACTTGAGCAATTGGATCTGTCAAAGGAATATCTGCCGGAAGAAATACGCAGAGAATGGAATCTGGCAGAATATAATTTTGCTCTTGAGCAGATTCACTTCCCCAAGGATATGCATAATTTGATACTGGCTAGAAACCGTCTCGTATTTGATGAATTTTTATTATTTATCCTGGCCCTGCGCTCCCTTAAAAGCAATCGTCAGGCGGTATATCACTCTTTCCATATCTATGAACAGGATATGATCGGCGATGTAATCAAACATTTAGGATTTTCTTTAACAAAATCTCAGATGCGGGTTTTAAAAGAGATCGAACATGACCTGACCGGTCCGCGCATTATGGCAAGGCTTATTCAAGGTGATGTAGGATCCGGAAAAACGATTCTCGCTGTTCTTGCATTGCTTCTGGTTGCGGCAAACGGTTACCAGGGGGCTATGATGGTGCCTACGGAAATACTGGCACAACAGCATTATGAATCGGTTAGAAGTCTTTTAGAAGAGCAGCATCTGGATTTCAAAGCGGTGCTGTTAACCGGATCGATGTCTGCAAAAGAAAAACGGCAGGCATATACTTATATAGAATCTGGGGAAGCTGATATTATTATCGGAACGCATGCAATGATACAGGAAAATGTCCGATATGCTGCCCTGGCATTGGTTATTACAGATGAACAACATCGGTTTGGAGTGAAACAGAGGGAGTCTCTGGAAACAAAAGGCGGTATGCCTCATACTCTTGTCATGAGCGCTACCCCAATTCCCAGAACACTGGCAGTGATTTTGTACGGAGATTTAGATATTTCGGTAATCGATGAACTACCGGCAAACCGCCTTCCAATCAAAAATTGTGTGGTCGGTATTTCTTACCGCAAAAAAGCATATGAATTCATACATCGAGAGATTACACGGGGGCGGCAGGCATATGTAATCTGTCCGATGGTCGAAGAGAGCGAGCATATAGAAGCTGAAAATGTATTGGAATATACAAATCAACTAAGAAATCATATGCCAAAAAACATTACGGTTGAATATCTGCATGGAAAAATGAATGCAAAAGAGAAAAATATGGTTATGCAGAAGTTTCTGAAGAATAAGATTCAGGTATTAGTTTCTACTACAGTAGTAGAAGTAGGGGTCAATGTGCCGAATGCCACCATCATGATGATCGAAAATTCGGAACGTTTTGGGCTTGCTCAGCTTCACCAGCTAAGAGGGCGTGTAGGACGTGGCAGCCACCAGTCTTACTGTATTATGGTACATACCTCTGATAACCAGAAAATCCGGGAGCGTTTGGAAATAATGAACCGGTCTAATGATGGTTTTTATATTGCCGGAGAGGATTTGAAGCTGCGTGGTCCTGGAGACTTATTTGGTATCCGTCAAAGCGGTGGCCTGGAATTTAAGATCGGTGATGTTTTTCAGGATGCAAAAATTTTACAGGCGGCCAGTACTGCGGCAGAAAAACTATTGTGGAATAATGAGATTCCGGAAAATGAAAAGTATATAGAATTAAAGAGACGTCTGGAACGTTATTTGCATCAGGATATGAGGAAATTAAATTTATAGTTGATATTTTCCAATAGATGGTATATTATGTGTGTTGTATATTATTTAGATTCATATAGTTTACGAGGAGGAAAAAACTATGAAATCAGAAAAAGTGACTGCAAAAGAGACTAAAGCCGCTAAAGAGACGAGACCTGTCAAAGATACGAAGCCTGCTATAAAGCAAGAGCCTGCGAAAGCTGCTGCTCAAAGAGAGCCTGCGAAAGCTGCTGCTCAAAAAGCACCTGCAAAGAAAGCACCTGCAAAGAAGCAGGAGATAAAAGAGACTGTTTATCTTCAATTTTTGGGGAAAGAGCTAAACAAAGAGGACATTATTAAAAAAGTAAAAGAGAATTGGACAAAAGTACTGAAGAACAAAGTTGGAGATATAAAATCGATCACGCTTTACTTAAAGCCGGAAGAAAATGCTGCTTACTTTGTAATTAACGGTGAAATAACAGGAAGTGTAGATTTGTAAGCTATTTACATATGATACAATAGCACTAAGACAGGTATTTTCGGATGCCTGTTTTTTGTATTATTTTTAATAAATTCAAACTGACAGATTGAGTGAAAACAGGACGCCTGAAACTTATTGTTATAATTTGTAAATATTTGAAACAATTACTAGTTTATAAATTTGAATTTCTCATATACTAGAATTGCAACCAAAAAGTTGTAAAGAAGAAAAATGAAAAAAGAAAATGTTTCAAAAGGAGGCGTTAATTATGGCAAGCAGATCTTCAAACAGAGCAGCAGTACCAGAAGCAAAAGGAGCACTTGACAGATTCAAAATGGAAGTAGCCAGTGAATTGGGAGTACCTTTAACTGACGGTTATAATGGTAACTTAACTTCTAAACAGAATGGTTCTGTTGGTGGTTATATGGTTAAAAAGATGATTGAAGCTCAGGAAAGACAGATGTCTTCAGGTTCCGGTTCTTCTACACCGCAGATCTAGTATAACATCTTTAGGTAAAGTAAAGAAGGCAAAGTGAAAAACAGGAGTCCTAAAATTATTTTGGGGCTCCTGTTTTTGTTCTAAATGACTATAGGTTTATCTAATTTAATTGTATTATACACGATTCTACAAAAATTAAGCAATGAACGAAAAAACATTTTGCATTTCCCCCATTTATGATATAATGGAGCCATTGAGATTGTCAAAATATAAGAAGATTGGTCTAATAACGTGGACCGGGAATGGAGATTAAAGCTATGAGCATAACAGATATCAATCATTTGTTTATGTTTATCGGAGGGTTGGGAATGTTTTTGTTCGGTATGCACAGCATGTCGGATGGCATTCAAAAATTTGCCGGAAATAAGATGCAGGAGTTAATGGGGATATTAACAAACAGCCGTTTTATTGCGGTTATTGTGGGGGCATTAATTACTGCACTTATACAGAGCAGCGGTGCGACCACCGTAATGATTATCGGATTTGTAAATGCCGGAATTATGAGTCTGACACAGGCAGTAGGGGTTATTATGGGCGCAAATATCGGCACTTGTATTACCGCCTGGATCGTATCTCTTGGTCAGGTAGGAGATAGTTTTCAGGCTATATCCCCTTCCTTATATGCGCCGCTCATGGTCGGAATCGGAGCATTTTTCATAATGTTTTCTAAGAAAATAAAAAGAAAAACATTTGGAGAGATATTCATTGGACTGGGACTTTTATTCATTGGTCTGGATTTTATGAAAGATGCGGCTTCGAGCTACACAGATCTTCCGATTTTCACGCAAGCCTTTGCTCTTTTTGGAAGTAATCCCTTTCTTGGTATCATAATTGGTGCGGTTGTAACCGGTATCATGCAAAGCTCCTCTGCATCAGTAGGTGTTTTACAGACATTAGCTGCAACCGGCGGAGTGGTCACGACCAGTTCGGCAGTTTATATTAGTTTAGGTTCTAATATAGGATCCTGCTTCACTGCATTGCTATCCAGCATGGGAGCACCCAGAAATGCGAAACGTGCGGCTGTCATTCATTTGTCTTTTAATGTGATTGGTGCGATTATTTTCGGAATTCTTTCATATTTCTTTTTTATAATACGTCCAACGTTTGCAGGCTCACAAATCACCAGTGTCGGAATTTCCATTTTCCATACAGTGTTTAATATTATTTGTACATGTATTCTTTTCCCATTTTCCGACAAGCTTGTAAAATTATCAGGCAAGGTTGTGAAAGAAAAAGAAGAGGATAAAGCTTTCGAAAGTGATGAAAATATAACTTTGCGGCATCTTGATGAGCGTATTTTAGAAACCCCTTCCTTTGCCGTAGAAAATGCTATTCTGGAAGTAGTACATATGGGAAAAATAGCACTGGACAGTTTGAAATATGCCTGTGAAGCAGTACTTGATAATAATCAGCGAATGATTAAACAGGTATATGATACAGAAAAGACTATCAATAAGATGGAAAATTTGATTACAGAATATTTAGTAAAAATCAGTAATCTATCTTTGAATGAGGAACAGCATACGATCGTCAACGATCTGTTTTATTCAATCAGCGATATTGAACGTGTCGGAGACCATACGGAAAATATTGTGGAATTGGTAGATGCGGAAGATGGAAGACAGATTTCATTTTCGGAAGAAGCAAGTAAAGATATGAAAGAAATTATGGAACTTGTTATCAAGTCCTTTGATTATGCCGTACAGGCAAGAGAAGGTATGAGCATTGAAGCTGCTAACAAAGTTGTGGAATACGAAGATATGGTAGACAATCTGGAAGAAGATCTAAGAGAAAAGCATATTGAACGATTATCCAAACAGCTTTGCAAACCGGCAAACGGGGTAGTATTTCTGGATATAATCAGTAATCTGGAGCGTATTTCAGATCATGCATACAATCTTGCCGGATACGTGATGTCTGAATATTAAAATCCGCAGTCCCAGGAGGAATCATATGGAGAAAGTGATCTATTGCGTGGAAGATGACACGAACATCAGAGAGCTGGTGATCTATGCTTTAAAAACTGCAGGATTCCAGGCTTACGGTTTTGAAAATGCCGCAGCGTTTTATAAAAAATTGGAATCCGAATATCCTGATATGATTATTCTGGACATTATGCTGCCGGATGAAGACGGTATTACCATTTTAAAAAAACTTAGGGCCAATCAAAAGAGTACAGCAATTCCGGTAATATTGTTAACGGCCAGAACCGCAGAGCATGACAGAGTAAAAGGTCTGGATACCGGCGCTGATGACTATGTAACCAAGCCTTTTGGTGTCATGGAATTGATATCCAGAGTGAAAGCAGTTTTTCGAAGATTAGGGCGGGAAGAGGAAAGTAATGAATTCGTATTTGGCGATTTACGTGTAGATGTAAAAAAGCACGAGGTCCATGCAAAAGATGAATTGATTATATTGACTTATAAAGAGTTTGAACTATTGACTTATCTTTTGAAAAATCAGGGAATTGTTCTTACAAGAGATAAGATATTAGATGTTATATGGGATTATGGGTATGAGGGTGAAACAAGAACCGTAGATGTACATATCGGTTCTCTGCGTCAGAAACTCGGTATATGCGGTGATATGATAAAAACAATACGGGGAGTGGGATACAAGATAGGAGATTAGTATGAAAAAAAGGATTTATTCGAATGTTCTGAGTCTGTCAATATTGACTATCGTGTTGATTGTGATTACATTTGTATATACCTTAAATCAGAGTCTG
>Ga0153952_1001077_pt1 | contig 10121 bp, 10 predicted proteins | sample TSNJ036MetaG_FD_104746 | JGI IMG/M metagenome (GOLD analysis project Ga0153952, IMG submission 104746) | Attine ant fungus gardens microbial communities from New Jersey, USA - TSNJ036 MetaG | ecosystem: Host-associated > Fungi > Mycelium > Unclassified | place: USA: New Jersey, Wharton State... | reverse complement strand
GTTCTTTGTTGGATTGCAGCCCTACTTATACTACTACTACAGTGGCTGTACCCTAGAGTCCTGCAATCACATGTCCTTTCCAGAATGTTCTATGATCACCTGACCTTGTCACATGATTTTACTTGCTGAGTCCCTACACTATTTATATCCTTACTCCATTGTATGCTTTGAGGTTTTGGATTAGGTGTTCAAATACATGGGAAACCTTTTCCTGTTTGGGGCTTTCATAACATAGCCCCCCCTTCAAGTTTCCTCATCCTGAGGAATTTTTCCATTGATACCAATTTTCATCCCATCTCTTTTCCCTTTCTCTTTTGTATCTTCTTCTTCCCCAGCTGTACAGTAGTTTTGCTGTGAATTCCCTAGGCAATTCCTGACTGAACTCCTTTTCTTCTTCTTCTTGCTCCTGCCACCTTAGTTCCTCGACTTCTTCCCCATACTCCCTCTGGAACTCTTCTACCAACTTCTTTGCATTTTCTAAGTTTTCCCTATTTTCCCAGGTATCTTCTTCCGCCATGTAGCCTTTCCATCTCACCAGGAACTTTTCCTTCCCTCTAACTGTCCTTTTGTTTAAGATTTTCTCCACCTCAAATTTCTCTTCTCCTTCAATGATGACTGGTTTTGGTGGTATCTTCTTCTATCCCTCTACCTGTGATTTATAGAGTTGTACTCTACTTACGTTAACTACAGGATGTATTTTAATAGATTTAGGTAGTTCTAATTCTATTGTATTACTCAAGATGATTCCCTTTATTTTGTAGGAACCCACAAAACATTCAGTCAGCTTCTCTGATCTTCTTCCTTTCATTTGCCACTTCAAGTCCTTCATACTTAGCAGTACTAAGTCCCCTAAACTGTATTCTTCCTCCTCCCTTCTCCTTCTGTTTGTGAATTTCTTCATCTCTTCCTGTACTTTCCCTAACGCTGCTTTTGCTTCCTCCTGGATTTTCTTTATCTTTTCCATGAATTTTCCCACTGCTTCGTACTTTTCTTTCCTTCTCCCCTCAAATCCCATCCTTGGATCTTGGCCATAATTTACCTTGAATGGCAAGGTTTTTGTTGCTGCGTGAATTTTGTTATTGTATGCAAATTCTGCTGTTCCTAACCAATCTGGCTACTGCTCTTGCCTGTGATTGATAAAGATCCTCAGGTACTGTTCTAACTCCTGGTTTGTCCTCTCTGTTTGGCCATCCATTTGAGGGTGATAAGCCATCGAGAGTTTTGTCTGGATTTCCAGCAAGTTATTTAATTCCCTCATCATTTCCGCTGCAAATTGTACTTCCCTATCTGATATGACACTTTCTGGGAGCCCATGCAACTTCCATACATAATCTCGGAACAGCTTTGCAAGTCCCTCTGCTGACGTCCTTTCTGTTGTTGCTATAAAGTGTGCCATTTTGCTAAGACAGTCACACACTACTAGAATGGCATTGTATCCTTGGGCCAATGGCAGTTTGGTGATAAAATCTGCCGGTATATGACTCCATGGTTTTTCTGGGATTACATTGGGCATCAGCTTTCTTGCTGGTGCCTCGCTCCGGTTTTTGTATCTCTGGCATACATTACATCTATCCATATATCTCCCTACTTCTTTTGTTACTCCTGGTCACCAGTAATTCCTGGCAACCAACTCTGCTGTCTTCTATCTTCCTCTGTGTCCTTCTATTGGAGTGTTGTGGTATAGTTGGATTATCTCCCTCCTGAGGTCCCCTTCTGGTATGTATATCCTTCCTTCCTTTAATACTATTCCATCTTCTACTTCCCACTCTTCATCTTTCAGTGCCTTTATCCCTGCCCTTTTTAACTCTTCCACTGCTTTTACTATCTTCTCATCCCCTTCCTGCACCTTTTTGATTCTTTCTCTTAGGTCTTCCTCCTGCATCATTGTTTCTGCCCCCCTAATCCACTCCAGTTTTATCAGTTTCTGGTCCTCATTGTCTCTTTCCACCCCCTCCTGCCAGTCCGGTCTTCTGCTTAGTCTATCCGCCTTTCCCATGCTCTCTCCTGGAATGTGCTTTAATATGAAATTAAATTGTAATAGGTATAGGGCCCATCTTGCTTGTCTGCAGTTTAATTTTTGACTCGTTATAAAATACTGGAGGTTCTTATGGTCTGTCCAGATTTCAAATTCGAGTTTTTCTCCTTCCAAGTAATACCTCCATGCTTCTAGGCATCTTATAACTGCCAGCATCTCCTTATTGTAAATTTCGTAGTTTCGCTCCATGGCATTTAATGATTTAGAGATGAAGGCTACCAGCCTCCACTTCCCATCTTCATACTTCGTCAACAGCACTCCCCCTGTTGTATAGTCTGAGGCATCTGCTTCCACTCTCATTTCCCTATCAATGTCCAGGATGGCCAGAATAGGTTCTGTAGTGAACACTGCCTTAAGTCTCTCAAATGCTTTCTCCTGCTCCTTCTCCCACTTCTACTTTTGCTCCTTCCTGACTAGCACATGTAGTTGTGCTGCTATCCTAGCAAAGTTCTTTATGAACCTCCTGTAATAATTGGCAAGGCCTAGGAACTTTTGTACTTCCTTGATGTTCCTAGGTGCCAGCCAGCTCAGGACTCCTTCTACCTTCTCCTTCTGCATCTCTACTCCCTTTGGACTGATCACTACTCCCAGGAGCTCTACCTTTCTTACTTTCCATTTGCATTTCTCCAGCTTCACAAACAGATTGTTCTTCTCCAGTCTCCTTAGCATTTCCTCTACCAGTTTGTCATGGCCCTCCTCTGTATCTGTGGCCACTAAAATGTTGTCAATGAAGGTCGCTATGTCCCCTTGGTTTATGAGGTCCCTGAACAGGTCATTCATCATTGCTTGGAAGATAGTGGGGGAGTTTGTTAACCCAAAATACATGACTGTGGGCTCATACGCTCCAATATGTGTTATGAATGCTGCCTTCCATTCATCCCCTTCCTTGATTCTGATATTATTATATTCCCATCTTAAGTCCAACTTTGTAAACACCTTCCTCTTTCCTACTCCATCTAATATGTCTGCAATGAGGGGTAAAGGGTATCCATTTTTTATTATCCACTGGTTTATATGCCAATAATCTTGTACCATCCTCTGTGTACCATCCTTTTTCACCATAAAGTGTACCAGTGATGTTTGAGGTGATTTGGAGAGTTGGATATATCCTTTTCTCAACTAGTCTTCCACAAATGTCTGTACCTCCTCTCTTTCTTCTCTCAATAATGAGTATACCTTTCCTTTCTTTGGTGTAAACCCCTCCTTTAATTCTATGGTGTGATCCCAGGTTTTCTGTACTGGCATCCTCTCTGACTCTCTCTTTCCAAATACTTTTCTCCACTTCCAAAACTTTCTGGGTACCAGTTTTCTTAACATTTCTTTGTCCTTGTCCTTTTTCATCTTCCTTGCTTTCTCTTTCCCCCCTTCTTGTTTTCTTCTCCCACATATCGGTGGACAACATGTCATTTTTACTTCCCCTTTCTCCCAGTCTATTTTTGGATTATGGACTGCTAGCCATGGCATACCTAGTATCAGCTCCATTTTTCCCAAGTTACACATGTCCACCCTTGCCCTTTCTATATGTCCTTTAAAGAACATATTACACTCGACCTGGTGTATTATAGCTCCTCCCACATTTATTGTTCCATCTACATTCTGGACTAAAAGGGGTTTTTTTAACTTTTCCATTTTAAACCCCTTTTCCTTTGCAAAGGTTGTGTTCATGAACAGACCTGTCACCTCACTATCCAACAGTGCCTTTACTGCTACTCCTTCATGATTTTCCAACTTTTCTAACCCCACTTTCAACCAGATCTCCCTTAACAGCCATAGTGTGTGCTGTATATCTCTTACTCTCTCAGTTGTATCGATGGAATTTAATTTATTGCCCAGTTTTTCTGGGTACAATACACTGTATAGGTTATTGGAGGCCAGCCAAGAGCTCACTGTCCTCCATTTTCTTTTGCCAACTCTTGTGGCATTTCCACTACTCTTCCTTTATGCCTTTCCCAACAATTTTTGGCCATATGGCCCCACTTCCCACATACGTAGCATGTCCTGTCTTCTCCTCTTTCTCTGTCTATATCCATTGTATTTGGGTCTCTCCTTGGACCCATCTGAGTTCCCCCTCTACTGAGCATATTTCCTTCTCCTCCTCCTCCTCTGTACCCTCCCCCCATTCTCCACATTATTTGCCTCCCTCTTCCTCCATATGATCCTCTCCCTCTTGGCTGCACATTTCCCCCTGGGTGCACTGCATTCCTCCCCAACACTCTCTCCTCTGCCCTGCTTTGTCTTTGGTTTCTGTCTAACCTCACTGCTCTTTCTTGCCACTCTCCAATAGTGGTTGGTGGTTCTTCTGCTTCAGCCAACTTCCTCCTGATAGCCCCATTCAGTCCTCTTTTAAACTCTTCAATGAGGGGTCTTCCCTCATAGTCACTCTCCCTGGCGACCTTTTTGAATTCTTGTACATACTCATTGCAGGTCCTTCCTCCCTGTTCAATGGTCCTCAACTGCTCTATCTTTCTTTCTTCCTCCAATATCTCCCCAAAGTCGTTTCTTATCTTTGCAAATAACTGCTCTGCCAATTCCACTTCTGACTCCCCCTTTGCTAATTCATCCAACAAATTATCTTTCCATGCCTCTGCTATTCCTCCCTGTACATATGATAATACCCAGGCCATCTGGGTTGCTGCCACCTCCTCTGTCATCTTTATTCTGATATATAGCCGAGCCACATTCACAAATGCGCTCACTTCCTCCATTTTCCCACTAAAGACTTGAGGTCTTGCAACCTCCACTCTACTCCCTTGCTGCTGGAGGAGCATAGTATTAACCTGCTGTTGCAGGGTTGCAATCATGGCGAGGAGTTGCTCCTCTCTGGTTTGGGGGGGGGGGGCAGATGCCAAGGGGCATTCCCCCTGTTGCTGTTGTTGTTGGCGAGACATTGGCGGTGGCAATGGTGATGGTGATAATTCCTTGTAGGAGGATGAGCGGTCTTCTTCGTCTGTACTTATAGCTGACTACTGACTAAGAAGGGTAAAATAATATTATCCCTAAGAAGGGAATCTCTAAGCTAGACAGGCCTTTAAGAGGTTACCATCATTCCCCTGCGTAGACCAGTCACAATGGATTGGTAGCATGGAGCTGGTAGTGAAGAACTAATTACGAGCCCACTTGATATAGAGGTCAGGTCTCTGGCAGGGACATGAGCTTTGTCCAGGCCATCTACCCACTGTCCCTAACTGACAGTGAAGTCCCCTTTATAGCTAGGGTCTGCTATCCAAAATGCTTCCAAGCACTGTGCTCATTAGCAAGGATGATAAGAGAGTAAGTGGGTGGTGAGGCCGCGAGGTACGAGGTCACTGTTTGGGAATTGAGTTCTTGTGTTACCAATAGACAGTGAATGCCCTTAGTGATCATCCTAGATGGATGTTCAAGAAGAACTCGATGGAGTTCTTTGTTGGATTGTAGCCCTACTTATACTACTACTACAGTGGCTGTACCCTAGAGTCCTGCAATCACATGTCCTTTCCAGAATGTTCTATGATCACCTGACCTTGTCACATGATTTTACTTGCTGAGTCCCTATACTATTTATATCCTTACTCTATTGTATACTTTGAGGTTTTGGATTAAGTGTTCAAATATATGGGAAACCTTTTCCTGTTTGGGGCTCTCATAACACAATGGCTTGGTATTTTAATGCAATAGGACCAGGTTTACTAATCAATATGTGGTCCCTTACTGTTCTCAACTTCTTCTTTTTGATTGTTATATTAATATAGAGGTTTCTGCTGGATTGAGAACTGTCAAGTATCTCAGCAAGTACATCTATAAGGGTTCTAACAGAGCAACTATAGAGATTAGTAGTAGGATGCAGGATGAGATCAAAGTACACTTGGATGGTTGGTTTATTGGTCCAACTAAAGCTTACTAGAAGATCTTTGAGTTCAATATACATAGAGAGTCACCAGCTGTCCAACGTCTTTCTATCTATCTTCCCAATGAGCACTATGTCAACTTTCATGTATACCAGACTGTCAATGAAGTATTGGCCAGGCAAAATGTGGAGAAGACTCAGCTGACTGCTTAGTTTGATTACAACTTTGCACATGACAATGGTTTGGGCCTTACTTACTGGTAGTTTCCTTAACACTATATCTAGAATGCTAAAGCCAAGTCATGGCATCCAAGACAACATGCTAAGATAATTGGAAGGATGTACTTTATATCACTATCAAAAGGAGAACAGTTCTTTTTACAACTTCTCTTAACTATATTTGAAGATAGAAAAAACTGGGAGCATCTGAGGACCTGGAATGACCAAGTGTTTGTTACATTCAAGGAAGCATGTATAGCAAGAGGATTACTGGAGGATGATCATGAGTGGAGGATTTGCTTGGAGAAAGTAATTGCAATGCAGCCTAGAGTGGCATGTCATCAGTTGTTAGTAGTGATCTTGCTGACTGATAAAGTGGCTGAGCCTTATGTTCTCTGGGATCAATTCAAGGCTGGACTGTGTGATAATGTCAAGCACAAACTATGTCATATGAGCCACTATCAAGCTGACCAGGAGGTACCAGAGGATGATGTTTATAATTATGGCCTTTGGGATCTAAACAGGATATTAGTAGAAATGGGAAGAAGTCTTGCTAAGTTTTCACCCATGCCTCTTCCATAGCAACAGTGGGGTCATAGAATACCCAATCCTCTCTTATAGGCTAAGCAGTATAATGCAGATGAAATGGCAACTTTGGTAAATGAGCAAAAGGCAATGTTTAATCCTAAACAAGCTACTGTTTTTAATGCTGTCCTAGAGTCTGTCACCAACAACCAAGGTCATCTTTTCTTTATTCATGCTGCTGGTGGTTGTGGAAAGACATTTCTTTGTAACACTATTGCTGCTAAGGTTAGGAGGAGAGAACAGGTGGCACTATATGTAGTATCATCTGGAATTGCTGCTCTTTTGCTGGATAGAGGAAGGATGTCTCATTTATGCTTTAAGATTTCTCTTTCTATTAATAAGGACTCTGTGGCTGGACTCAAATGGAATAGTTACATGTTTCCAGCCATCCAGCAGACCAAGGTTATCATTTGGGATGGAGTTTCTATGTAGCACAAGTATGACATTGATGCTATTGATCAATGTCTGAGAGACTTACTTGAAGTAAGTGATTACTTGCACTTGATAGCTGTTGATGTAGTGACTTAGCCTGAGACAACTTAATCACTCTCTAAGTCTGAGTTGACAAGGAGAACTCAATAGAGTTCCCATTCAATTGCTATACACTACTTATACACATTCTGTATTTATTTCTATTTATAAAGTCCCATGCATCTCTTTTGAGTCATTCCCCCTTGCATCCATTGATTTCCTAATTAAATAAAAATAAAAATAAAAAAGAAATATAAATAATAACTTAGCCATTTGGCCATGTTATGATAGTTGAATTGACATATTATCTAGAATGATCATCCATTTGGTGAAATTATAGTGGTATTTAGAGGAGATTTCTATTAAACCCTGCCTGTGGTACCTCAAGGAACATGTCAACATGTGGTAGTAGCATCCCTTTGTAGAGGAAATCTATGAAGACATATCAAGTTCTTACATCTCAGACACAATATGCACTTGGGCTACTCTGAAGCTGACAATCAATATGCTCAGTGGTTGTTAGAAATTGGTACTGGATCAACTATGGATGATAATGAGATAATAAAAGTTCCTCAGTCTATGGTTTGCACTAATCTCAACACTCTTATCAACAGGATCTATTCAGAAATCAGAAACCCAAGAGTTCAAGATAACCAATACTTCTTGGAGTGCATTATTCTCTGTCCTAGAAATGATAAGGTGTATAATATTAATGAAGCTATTCTCCAATAGTTCAATCCAGTACCAAATGCAGAGGTCTATATGCTGAGAAGTATAGACTCTGTGTCTGAAGAAGATGGAATGCACCATGCCTATCTTATAGAGTTTCTTCAACAACTCAATAGTAGTGGATTGCTTTCTGCTTTACTTTGTTTCAAGGTTGGCTATCCAGTTATCTTACTGAGGAACTTGGATCCAGGAGAAGGGCTTTGCAATGGGACAAGAATAGTGGTATTGAATGTGAGGAAAAAGGTGCTCCAGTGCAGGATTATCAGCAAGGATAGGAGGTTTAGAGGAAAGATTGTGTTGATTCCAAGGATCAGGTTATCACCTAATGCAGAGACATTACCTGTGCCACTCAAGAGACTTCAATTCCCAGTCAAGCTGGCCTTTGCTATGACTATCAACAAGTCTCAAGGACAGCCAGTAGAGTATGTGGGGATTAATCTGCAGACATCAGTGTTCTCACATAGACAACTTTATGTAGCATTTTCAAGATGTACTTCAGCATTGAACATTTTAGTACTTCTTCTAGAACAGAGCTAGGAGAGTAGAAGGACACTTAATGTAGTATATAAAGAGATATTCAATAGTATTAGATTATAGATTGTATATATATGGACAATGAACTTGAGATTGATTTCTGCTATAATATCAAAAGTGAATGAGTAAAGTCAGTTAAAATAGTTAAGTCAGTAAGTGATTGAAAAAATATTACAGAGCACACAGAAAGTTGAAGAAGAGAGCATAGTAGACTGACTTCAACATATACTCAACTATTTAGAATTAGTAGAGGATTCAAGCCAGGCCATAGGCCCAGATGAAAGCCTTGTATAAAAAATATTACTAGAATATGTTATCTTATCAGATAATAATTACAGTATAAGTATTATGAGTCACCTTGACCATGACCAGAAATAGATATTTATAAAATGATGGACAAGAGAATCAAACTGGCAGCCTTTTGGCTGGTAGTAGAGTAGATTAGGATAAATGTGAACAAATAGTATAATAGTATATAGTAGCTTCCAAAACTGACCAAATGTTTAGTGTTTTTGAATTAATCATCTAATACCACTAAAGGTATGAACCCTAAAACTGTGAAATAAAAATATGTGTCACAGGGTGACTATGATACACAGTCACATTGTCTCATGTGAGGGTATCATCACTCTAGTCATACTGTTTACAAACATTTTCTGTTTTTTGTACTAGTTTGCCAGAGCCCTTAGTTATAAGTCAGCATTTGTAAAAATCCATTTTAGCTTTGTGTTATGAAATGACTCCCAATAAGGAAACTATTTCTTGTACATTCATCAATTTAATGGAAAACATCCAAGAATACAATGTAGGAAAGATATAAATAGCATGAGAAGGATTATGTAAGATATAGATAGTTCTTAGTAAGGGTTATGTGATTGCAGGAGATAGGTATATAGACCAACCAATATTTGTATAAGTACCTAGTAGAATCCAATAGAAAACTCTATTGAGTTCTTTCTGAACAACCACCTCAGTTGAGCCTTAAGTCTTCACAGCCTTGTGCTAACACTTTGTTCTCTACTTAGTAGACTCTTCCAGAATTTACTACTTATCTTGTCTCTTACTGAATCTACCCATTTTCTGCATATCAAAAGAGATAGTATAGGAATTGATCCAGCTAGCTGGCTGAGATCAAGTCAAGATAGAATTACAGAGTCTGTCACACCCATGACATCCAGTGACTTGTCACAACTAGACAGTTCTGGACTTTGCCACTACCCTTCTATTTAATTTAGAACTTAGAATAGGTTCTTTAGTTTTGTTTTCAACTATAGCTTGTCTTCTCAAAACATCAATACATTCTTGTTCCCTGATCACCCTCTTACTTCCTGAAACTGGGCCAGTACAGTAGTGGACACAACTACAATTAGTTGAGGTCAAGCCCAACCTTTGAGATGCTGAGCTTGACAGAGTCTCTGCTTGATAGTAGAACAAAGCTACAAAAAAAACTATCACAAATGGCTACTTACTGATTTGTGAGTTGATGATTTGATAATCAAAAGGTTCAAAAAAGCAAAGTTTAGACAGTAGCAAAAGATGTTGTTAAGTCTGAGGTTTATCCTTAGACATACAGTCCTTAAATACATGATTATGGTGGTCTACGTACCAGAACAGCCTACCACATGATCACTACCTATTGTTCTACATATAGGAGTGCTATTGTTCTTGAAATAGAGATATCCTAACCATCTTAGGGCAGTCCTTTGTTCTATTCAAGGACAGATG
>Ga0153952_1001074_pt1 | contig 10126 bp, 8 predicted proteins | sample TSNJ036MetaG_FD_104746 | JGI IMG/M metagenome (GOLD analysis project Ga0153952, IMG submission 104746) | Attine ant fungus gardens microbial communities from New Jersey, USA - TSNJ036 MetaG | ecosystem: Host-associated > Fungi > Mycelium > Unclassified | place: USA: New Jersey, Wharton State... | reverse complement strand
CCATCAGGAAACTTCTTTTAAATTATTCTTTATATTGCCCATGGTTTTTAATAAAAACTGTGCTTCCTTCTTGGAGCAATCGTTGATCAAAAGAGCAAAATCCTGGAAAATCTCTTCTGCATCTTCTATATTCTTAGGATAGGTGATCAGCATGGTGGTGGCATCCAATGCCTGTAGAATATCCAGATAGGCAGTCATGCTCAATTGACTTTTCCCATTCTCAAACTTGTTTAAATGGGTGACGGATATGTCTACTTCTTCTGCTAATCTCTCCTGTGTAAATCCTTTTATTTTCCGTAACTTTCTTATATTTTTTGCAATAAGCTGATAGCAATCTTTCATTTAAACATATTTCCTTTTTCTTTTGTAAAATTTTTTAGAATTTCAAGCGACTGGTGGCTATGCACTAATTTGTTGTTTTATATTTATAGGTGGAAAAGGATATCTGGCTGATGAAAGCGCTGCAAAGCCTGGCTATCGATAGTTAGTAAATGCTGGACCTTTATTGATTGGATATTCTATTTTTGTTTGAATCACAAAAGACCACGCTTAACCGTAAACGTGGCCTCTCATTTATATTATATCTCTTTATCTGATGATTCCTTCTACTTCCAGTCAGCAGCTACGGTAGAAACCCGTGTCTCGCACCATTTGTTCCATCGCATCTGATAATTCCTTAAATATCTCATAGTATGTTTTGTAAATCCCAAAGTCCCCCGCAAAATAATGTTCTTTAGCTTATTCTAAAACCAGAACTGTAAGGATGAACAAAATCAGCAGGATAAGCCCTCTGCACGGCATCCTGATTTCCTTCGCTGTTCTTCTTTTCATAACTTGTGACAAATGATTGATGGTATTGTTTCTCTGCAGCCTGACGTATCTGTTTCGCTTCTTCAAAGGTATCATAAGTCCCCAGATAATACCGGGTTTGTTTAAACGTAATTCCCGCTCTATATTTTCCGTTCTTCGTTTTATAAACTCCCGTATACCCGCTGGTATTATCACTGCGCTGCTTCCGCTTAAGAAACTCAACGCACGTTCCGTCTACGAAATGCAGATGAGTGGTCAGTTCTTTTCCCACCTCACTTACCCGGCAGCCACAGCTGACCTGACCGCCATGCACCAATGCCGTTTCCGACACGTCAACTTCCTTCTCACAGTCACAGATACAGTGCCAGATCACGGAGCCGCCGCTGGTTCGCTTTTCAGTCGGATAAAGGGCCGTCAGACGGTTAAATCTCTGGTCTGTCAGATCACGGAAGTCCGGATTTTCCATGCTTCTTTTTTTGCACCCGCAATGTTTTGAAAATTTCCGCACCAGGTTCCTTTCGCTCTGATAATAAATATTTCCACAATCACACTCGCATTTCCACACCACACTTCCGCCCTTCCTCTTTTCCGTCGGGGAAATGGCAGTCAATTTTCCAAAACGTTGGCCCGTGATATCCTTGAATTTCCTGCGGTTCGCTTTTTCCTGACACCCGCAGCTCCTGGTGCGGCCGGATTTCAAATTGCTCAAGTACACTTCTGTCAGTTCTTGGCATTCACACCGGCAGCGGCACTTCAGCGCTCCCTCACTGTCCCGGAACACAGATAAAACGGTTAACATCCCGAAATCCATTCCTGTGTATTTATCATAATCATTCATAGCGACACTCCTCTTAAGACCGCTCCTCAGACCGCATCTTAAGCAATGCATGTTCTTTTTAGAGCGCTTTGTAATTGGCGTCCAATGCTTCCCATTCCTGCTGAATCCGGGCAATATATGCGTCGACCTCGTTCCGGTCGTACCCCTGCTCCCGTGTAGAAAAATGAACGAAATGATTCATCTCCCGTTTATCGGTCCAGCCGAGAAAATCTCCTAACCGCAGGTCATGGGCTGAGGAAGAAAACCGGAATTTACGCATTTTGCGCTCCATGTCACTGGACAGCTCCCGGAATAACGCACGATATGGGCACTTTAGTTTATCCGGTATATAACCGCATTCATGCTCTCCCGCCAGACAGCGGTGCAGCTGGATTGGTCCTTCCGTCGCTTCCATCACTTCAAACAGGCTGATCTCTTCCGGCAGCCTGCCAAGCTCATAGCCGCCACGGTGCCCCATGTAGGAGTTTATCATCTCCGTGCGGGCCAGTTTCTGCAGGATGTTTTTGGTGAAGCGCAAAGGCGCGTCGGTCCCTTCCGAGATTTCAGGCGCTCTCGCGCGTTTTCCGCTGCGTGCCAGATAATCCACAATCTGGATGGCATATTCTGCTTCTTGCGTAATTTTCATGTACTTTACTCCTCATATAAGCTATGGCGGCATCATGCCCTTCTCTTTTCCGGCATGCTTACCACACTGGTATGACTGCACCGGCATGAATACCGCGTTAATAAAGACTACTGCTATAGCGGCGGCACTTAACCGCTCCCTTTAGGATCCTTTTGGACCGCCAAAATGTTCAACCGTTTGAAAATCATTTCATATATGTTTCATAAGCATTGCCTGCTTACCGGTGCAGCCTGCGTCGCCAGGAGAATTCCCTGTCTTACCAGTTATGGGCTGCGGAAAACCGAAACTTACGCATTTTACGCTCCATGTCATCGGACAGCTCTAAAAATACCGCATGGTATGGGCACCGCTCTTTATCAGCCGCATGGGGGCATTCATGTTCCTCATTTAAGCAATGGTTTAGCCGGATTGGCCCTCCCGTCACTGCCAGCACGTCGTACAGGCTGACCTCTTCCGGCGGCCTGTCAAGCTTGTAGCCGCCATGCATTCCTTTGTAGGAGTTGATGATCCCCCCATGTGTCAGTTTCTGCAGGATGTTTTTGGTAAAACGCAAAGGTGCGGCGGCTCCTTCCGAGATTTCAGCCGCTCCCGCCATCCTGCCGCTGCGTGCCAGATAATCCACGATCCGGATGGCATATTCTGCTTCCCGAGTAATCTTCATATTCTTCTCTCCTAAACGATAGCGGCAGCATGCCCTTATCTTTCCGGCATGGCTGCAGCCGTTTGTTTTTATCTTGTGCTGCTATCAGAATCGTTAACGCTTAACATTAATAAAACAGAAGACCTATGGATGTGATGACCGGTTACGCATTCTTTTCCTCCATTGAATGGCCGGCACGGCAAGGATAAGCAATAGGATCAAGGCAATGCTTAAATACAGCAGCCAGGTTTCTTTTGACGTTACGGGTTTCGTGTCTGCCATCCGCTCTTTGATTTCCTCCGGGGTATATGCCGTGCGCTCCCCCCGCACCAGCAGCCGGTGGCTGTTGACCCCGTAAGGGGTACAGGTGACAAGGGTGACGTAATCCTTTCCGGCAGCCGGCAGGAGCGTCTCCACATCCGTCGGCTCCACCACGATGGTCTGGTCAACCCGGTACGCCAGCACCTGGTCAAGGACATGGATATAGAACTCATCCCCGGCCACCAGCTCATGAAGGTCGGTGAACAGCTTCGCTGTGTTCAGTCCGGTATGTCCGGTCAATACCGCATGCGTCCCTGCGCTGCCCACGGGCAGGGCGGAGCCCTCCATGTGTCCAACGCCGCTCTCCAGGGTCTCTGCGGCCGTTCCATGGAAGATGGGCAGTTCCGCCCTTATTTTAGGAATCTGAATAGAACCCATGACCCCGTTCCCCTCCGGATTCAGCAGGGAAAGGTATTCCTGGCTCATATCGGATCGGCCGTGAGTAAATGGGTCATATAAGGCATTGGGCGGCAGGGCGTCATTATACGCTTTCGCCCGCTCCCATTCTTCTTTTAACTGCTCTTTTGTCAGGCTGGCAAGGCTGTCGTCATACTGCTGGATGACATAGGACTGATTACGCCCTGAAATGAAGAAGCTGGCATAAGGATAGGCCAGAATGACAATGCCGGCGAGTACCAGCAGGAGGATCAGCACATGGATCATTTTTCTTTTCATGCCGCTCTCAGTCCCTTCGTCCTTTCATTTTTTAGTGCTTAGTTTTTAAGGGGCTTAGTAAAGCCCCGTTATGTTTTTGTTCCAATTCCCTGCCTATCGCTCTGATTCCCCTGACGGCTTCCCTGCTTTTATTTATTCCCGCTGGAAACTTTTTTCTTATTCCGGTAAATAACCATCACTGCGATTGCAGCAAGTGAGAGTAACAAGGCTCCCATAAGCAGGTACAGGCTGCTGGTATCCCCGGTCTTGATGGGTGATGCCGGATTCACTTTATTTCCCGGGCTGCCTTTCGGCGCCGGCGTGCTTAATGCATTATAGACATTCATCTTTGCAAAATAGTACTCTCCGGTCTCTTTATCCTGCTGATGGTCAAAGACCACTTTTACCGGATTTTTCACCAGCCGGTAACTGGCGGGCGCCGCAAGCTCCACCAGCCAGTAGGTGGTATCGCTGGTATTCTCAGACGGGCCGTCTCCCGGTGCCCCATAGACAAGGCCCGTGAATTTAAGCGCTCCATTTTTATCGGTCGTGCCGGTGGCTAAGAAGGTTCCCGCCTGGGCATCCGCTTTCGTTACGGCTATCCCGAACCTGGCGCCTTTCAGCACTTTATCCGTACCGTCTTCCAGCTTTGTGATGCCGATTTGTCCGGTATGCACGGCCGGCTCTGAGGCCACCTGGCTGGATGCCGCGGAGCTGGTGCCCGCCGGGGCGGTCGTTGTCATATTCATGGTCTGGATACCGGCAGCGCTGTTCGTGGACAGGTTCACGGCTGCTGCTTTCATGCCGCTGTCATTGTATGCCGACACGTCGGCTTCCGTATTTCTTGTATATTCCACCGCTGCCCCGCTGTAATGCCGGACGCCATGGGCTGCCGTGCTGTTTAATTTGCAGTCATATTTGATCAGCAGATAGCGGTCATTGTCATTCACATAGCGGTTCCCCAGGCGGGCGATCCCCGAAGCGGTCAGTTCCACCGTGAGCGTATTAGTTCCCGCATTGAAATTCAGGGTATAATCGCTTCCCTCGTTTAGCCGGTATGCATTCCCCACCGGGGTATCCACCGCCGGAACGGCATAGACCTTTAAGCTTCCCGATACATAATCAAAGCTGTCCTTGAGTATATCGGTGACCGTGTAAGTCTCACTGCCCGCCGTGCCCAGGTTCGCCGGGAGACTTGAGAGAATGCTCCACCCGAATGCAGTGTCCATGGCGACCGGCTTATATTTGGACGCATCATAATCCGTCAGGTGATAGTCTGCATCGCCGGCATTCCCAACAAACTTGTCGATGACTAAGGACTGGTTCTTCGGATAGACGTGGACATCGGTGATCCAGCCGCTGCCACTTGGATCCTTCATGGGTACGGACACCAGGAACGGTTCACAGAACACGACCTTCTCCGAACCGACATTCCCGGTTTCAGCGACATAGTAGACACCGCCGCCTAAGTTAAAGGTTACCGCGCCGTTGGCATCGGTGGTCCCAACCTGCTTCGTCCCCGGCAGAATGTCAGCCCAGGCCGCCGAAGCCACGGCTGGCATCACGGCGGGGTCTACCTGCCAGACGGTGAATTCAACGCCTGCCAGGGGCCTTGCGCCTGACGGGATGCCGGTGGTCTCGCTGCCGTCATTGGGAAGCCCTGCATCATCCATGTCTTCCAGTGCGTAATCATGGATCGTCAGGGTGCCGGAAACCGGCATGGCTGAGGCACTGGCATCCAGCACCGGCATAACTGTCTGGAACAGGACAACCCATACAAGCAGCCGAATCCATCCAGTATATTTTCTTGTTTTATTTTTCATTGCTATAATACCTCTTTTCCCCGCATCAAATGCGGTTCGCATGATAGACGGTACCTATCCTGTTGCTTTCCGGATTGTCCTATGGCGGCCGGGCTGGCCGTCATATTACGCCTCCCCTTTTTTTCGGCGTCTCCTCTTTTTTTTCACGGCGATGAAAATGACCAGCAGCAAAAGCAGAGCCACAACAGCTATCAGATAGAGGGGACAAGACTGTTTGGCCTGTTCCTGGACAATGGCGGCTTCTTCCGCTTCGTAGGGAATCCGCGTCCCCCGTACCAGGAGGCGGTGGGAATTGACGCCGTAAGGCGTACAGGTCACAAGGGTGACATAATCCTCATAGCCATCAATCACCAGGGCACCGGTATCGTGAGGCTCCACCACCTTGATCTGATCCACCTGATAAGCCAGGGTTTCATCCAGTACCGTCAAGTAGAATGCATCCCCTTCTTCAAGCTCCGTCAGGCGGTTGAACAGGGTCGCCCTGGCATAGGCCGTATGGGCGGACAGCACCGCATGGGTGGCGATCCCTCCCACCGGCAGGGACGTGTTTTCCAGATGCCCGGCACCTTTGTCCAAGACCTCGCTGCCGGTGCCGTGATAAATGGGAAGCAGGACGTTGATTTCAGGGATATCGAGATACCCCATGACGCCGTCGCCTTTTGTATTTAATCGTTCCTCATATTCTTCGGACGCCTTCCGGCCGGCCTCTGTATCAAAGGGATCCGTCAGCACCACGTTGCCTAACAGGCCTTCGTTATAGGCTCTGGACGCCTCCTTTTCTGCGGCAATCTGCTCCTTTGTCATTTCACCAACGGCTTCTTCATAATGGTTAATGATATCCGCCTGATTACGCTGGTTCAGCCATCTGCTGGCAAAAGGATAGGACATCACGGCAATGCCGGCAGCCAGCAGCAGAAGTGTCAAAAGAATGGAAAACCGCATCTTTTTTCTCATGATTTCACTCCAAATGTAAAAGTATGGGGAGTGGCGCAGGCCGCTCCCCAATGATTCTTACGAATCTACTGCATCCATTGTTATGCGGCAGGATTCTTTTTTCTTGTCTTTACATAGATGACGGAAGCTGCGCCAATCAATACGATGCCCGCGATCAGGTAGAGGTAGATTCCGTTTCCACCGGTGGATGGCAGTGCGCCAACCAGTGAGCTCTGCAGCTTGTTCACCACTTGGATGGTATAGCCTGCTGCACTTGCACCATAAATATCATTGGTCGTTGTCTGATTGATCGTCACCTGGATGGGGTCTATAAGCTTTGTATAGTTTGTCGGTGCTGCTGTTTCCACTAAATAGTAGAAGGTACTGTATTCCAGGCCGTCAAATGCGGCAATCGCATTGATGCCTGCGGAAGTTACGGTATAAGCACTGGCGACATTGGTTGTATATCCCCATGCGCCTGAAGTATATGTCAGGTAATTAAGGGTTGCGCCGGCGGTGCCTTTGGCTACCATGTTGCCGGAAGCATCCAGATACACGCTGAGGGCAAAGCTTGCTCCGTTAAGGGCTGCGCTGCTTTCATCAACCTTCTGTAAGGCATAGCTGTAGGTATAGATCGTGCTTCCGCCGCCACTGCCGGGAACCGAAGGGTCGCCCGGATCTTCCTGCGTTCCGGATCCTGTCGGTGTGGTATAATCTACAGTCGCGGTATTGGTGATAGCACTGCCTGCAGCTGCGCTTGTGACGGCTGCATCGTATGTAACGGTGATCTTGACATTGTTGCCTAATGTATACAGTGCGGTTCCGCCTGCATTGTAAAAGCTGATGGTCATGACGTTTGCAGAGGCGCCTGCTGTATTGTAAGTCATGGTATAGTCTGTGCCATAAGTTAATGGGGTACCGGCTATTTCTACTGAAACGCTTCCCGGAGCGCCGCCTGTCGTTGTGTCAATCACGAGGCCCTTGCTGGACGTATCCACGATGTTAAACTTCGTATAGCCTGCAGTGGTCATGTCGCTTGGGGTGGTTACCTCAACCTGATATCCAACCACGTCACCGATGCTGACGGTTGCATTACCGCCGGCATCCGGCGTGAGGGTTGATGTCGTTGCCTTGTCGATCTTCGTATCGTTCGCGCTGTTTTTCGGGAACGCATTAATGGTATTTGTCCATGTGCTGGTCGCCGCATCGTACATGGGAACGGTGACGATGAAGTTGGTGGCGGAAGAGACACCGGCGGGGGTTGCTGTTTCCTTGACCAGGTAGACACCGTTGGTATCAAGGCCGGTATTGATGGTAAGTGGGCCCGTACCGCTGGTAGTTCCGGTAGCTGCCTGTGTTGCTGTGCTTACGTCAATGCTGTTTGGATCCGTAGATGCCGTCAGGGTTGTGATGGCAGCGCCGCTTGTATCCTGTAGGCCAGCTGCCGGCGTGTAAGTCGTTGCGATGGGGCTGGTACTGGTCTGTGTCAGGGTACCAATTTGATAAACCGTATAGGTTGCCCCTGCAAGGTATTCATAATCAGTGGTACCGGCTGCATCCGTCCAATATGTTTTTAATGCATCCCCTGTTCCTGTTGCAATGCCCACGCTGCTTAATTTATGGATGTTCAGTGTTCCCTCGTTTGCTGCAAATGCCGTGGATGTTGATGAAAATAACATGCCGACGACCATCAGCAGGCTAAGTAGGCATGCTGTTATTCTTGAAGTTGCTTTTTTCATGGTAATTAATTCTCCTTTTTATTTTTTTGCCCATACATTAATGTATTGGTTGATTTTATATGTTCATTGCCGGAGGGTTCATGCCCTGTGGCAATGGGACTACCGGAATATCCGGGTCTTGCTCACCGCTTCCTTTCGTATCCTTTCTTTCATGTTGGTGCCCTGGGAAGCAGGCTCTGGCATACTGTGCCTTTCCATTTCCTTTGATTTTCCCCGCACATAAAGCTCATAGTACCTCCTTTCACTGCTTAGAATACGTTTCCGCTGTCTGTCAGAGGAGCTTTTGAATTTTTATACCCGGCAGCGTTTCCGCCCACAGACAAAGGTGCCGCCTGCGGCCAGGAGCATTGCCAGTCCAATCCATAGGTAATACCGGCTTAAGAATCCTGAACTTCCCGCCTGCGGCATACCCAGTGCCGCCTGGTCACTGACCTTGTAGGTCAGGTTGTAATAGTGATAGGTGACGCTGCCCCCCGCTGCCGTTGCATATAGATAATTCGCATCGGACGGCGTCTGGCCAGATGGAAGCGTGATATCGTAAGGGATATCCACACGGAATGGCTCAGCCAGCGTAGAATAGCCTGATGGGGCCGCTGTTTCCGTGATTTGGTAGCTTCCGGCCGGGAGGGACGGGAAGGTGAGGCTGCCGCCCGCACCTATGGGCAACGTCTGCGCCGTAAACGTCGGATCCACGACCGCCGGTGATACGGAAGTATCCAGTTTCTCCAGCTTAAACTCCGCATCCGGCAGCAGCGTTATTCCGTCATGGGCATATTTCTCTATCTTGATGGAGCCCTCCGTGATGCCATAGACATAATACACATCCCGGCTGCCCGTAATCGCCACGGACGACGGCGTACCGCTGGTAAGTGCGTCCCCGGTGGTGTAGCTGTCCAACTTGTAGCCGAGATAAGTGTAGGTATTGCCGCCTGTCGTATGGCTTGTGGGGATTCCCGAAGCAGTATAACTGCCCGTTGACACAAACACCGTATTGTCCTGCAGACTGGTGGCATCAACCGAGCCGCCGCTTAAATCCACGAACTTTTCGGTTACGGGATAACCTCCGGCTAAAAAACTGCCGGTTTTCGCATCCGAAGTCCCGCCCGGCCCGACAGCCTCGACCTTGACATAATAGGTCTGTCCAGAAGTAAGCCCCGTGATGTTGGCAGTATAGGTAGTATCCGTGAATGTCACCCCGGTGCTGCCGTCGATTGTCACGACATTCGTGGTAAACCCGGCGTCGGTGGCGTATGTGATGATCACATCGCTTATGGCTGCGTTGCCCGAAGCTATCATGCCTGAAATTGTGGCCGTGCTTGTGCCTGTCAGAGAAGCGGTCAATGTGTCCACGATAGGCTTGGTGGTAAACGTCACATCGTTGCCGGGAACCTTCAAACTTCCCACCTCAATTACAAGACGGTAATGATAGGTCGTGTTCGATGTCAGTCCGTTGAGGTTTGCAGCGGTGGTATCGATGGTTCCCGATGTCGTGGCAGATGGGGTAGTAAGCGTTTCCGTGTTGCCGTAGCTCGTAGACGTACCCCATTCAAAATATGCGCTTGAGATGATTGTGCCGTTCATATAATAAGTGCCGTTCATCGTTGCACTGTTAGCTGTTACATTGGTCGCCGCTTCTGTGGACACGCCCGGATAAGGCATCCAGGGATATGCGGCGGCGGCATGGCCGATACCGCTATATGGATAGGATTGCAGTGAACCTCCAGCTATGAATGAAAACGCCTG
>Ga0153952_1001057_pt1 | contig 10194 bp, 9 predicted proteins | sample TSNJ036MetaG_FD_104746 | JGI IMG/M metagenome (GOLD analysis project Ga0153952, IMG submission 104746) | Attine ant fungus gardens microbial communities from New Jersey, USA - TSNJ036 MetaG | ecosystem: Host-associated > Fungi > Mycelium > Unclassified | place: USA: New Jersey, Wharton State... | reverse complement strand
GAACGGGGGATACGGGTTTCAAATAACGGGATTTTCCCTGCAAAGGTGCTTTCAATCATGGATTTCACCTGTGAGGAAACAATGGTGCGGCCGGTGTCCATGGTGATTAAGATACCCTTGATACGCAGGTTGTGGTTGCTGCTCTTACGGATGACATTATAGTGCTTTAGAAGCTCAGTAAGTCCTTGGGCCGACAGGATTTCCGCTTGCGTAGGAATTACGATGCTGTCGGCGCACATCATGACATTGACCATGGGTGTGCCGATTTGCGGCATACAGTCGATTATGATATACTCGTACATGTCTGTGATGGATTTCACATACTCCGACAGCTTATATTCACGGAAGTCAACGCTTGACAGGTTGCGTTCCAATACGAAAAGCTGGCTGTTGGCGGGGATTAAGTCCACGCCGTTATTCCCGTGGAATATGTAGCTCTCCGGCTCCGGCAAAGGCTCGTCCATGATGACCCTGTTCAGCAGGGTGGAGATAGTAACCTCTAATTTGTTGGGGTTGTCCACTCCGCAAAGCAAGGAAGAGTGGCCTTGTCCGTCAAAGTCTATGAGGGCCGTTTTCTTTCCGCTTTTTGCTAACAGGTAGGCAAGCGCCGTCGCTGTTGCGGTTTTACCTACGCCTCCTTTTTCGTTCATTATTGCGATTATCTTCGCCACTGTTTCACTTCCTCTCCGATTTTTAATCAATTATTTGGCTAACATTGGTGCAAAAAAATTGGACTAACACGACAACCCCTTGATTCTACAGGGTTTTATCGGTTAGTCCTATTATTACACATTCCTACGCCCATGTGATTGCCAGCGCGGAGGCAAAGGCCGCTCAGACTTTCGATAAATTCGCGGACGTGGTAGAACCGCTTTCCCCTGTTCCCGAAGAGGAAAGTAAGCAAAAAATCGGATAGCAAAAGCCGGTAGGGGGATTCCCCTACCGGCTTAATTTTGGAGCTACTGGTGAGAATCGAACTCACAACCCCGTCATTACGAGTGACGTGCTCTACCTTTGAGCCACAGTAGCATATGACCGGCTGAAAGGCCGGTATTTTTCTTGTTAAACACCAAATAAGCACCAAACGCGAAAACATTATGAAAAACTGCATCGCGAAATTATTTTATTCATAAGGTTTTTCTTCTCTTGAACGACAGTTTGACCTGCGCATTACGAGTGAACTGCTCTGCCATTGAGCCACAGTAGCATATGCGGGTATAAAGCCCGTTTTTTTTGAGGGATAAACATCAAATAAGCACCAAACAGGGAAAATGGCAAACGGAGAACAGAGGGAATATACTTTGTTTATTATGAGGGAACGGAGCATACCGCCCCCTGTCTGCATGGTTCGCCGAACGGACAGCTCAAATCTACCGGATATGATTATACCACGGCGCGCTGATGTTTTCAACTCCTTTTTCACTAGGATCAGCGAAAACCACCGCTCCCGCAGTCGGCGGAAGCGGCGGCGATGCCCTTGCTCTATTCGTCCTCGGGGCTTCTCTGGCCATGGATAAACTGCTCCAGGCTGGTCTGGCCGTCGGGCTCTCCGCTGGAATCGTCGGGGTCGGTGGGCGCCTCCACCACGGGGTGGCCGGTGCACACGCGCATGGGACCGCGTTTTTTAAACCATCCTGCGGCCGCGGGGCATCCGTCGGCGGCAATGTCGCCGGTGATGGTGCAGTACTGCTTGGAAATAACCCCCTCCGACTCCAGGAACGCCTTTTGCTCCAAACCCTCGTGAATCGGCGCCATAATGGTCTTGAACAGAATCGGAGGCGGGTAGCTGCCGTAGCGGATGGTATTGGTGCGGGTGTAACCGTTCTGGTCCACATAGGTCTGCTTGTCGTAGCCCATCCACACCTGGCAGACATAATAGGGCGTCATGCCAATGAACCACTGGTCCACGTCCTCGGACGAGGTGCCGGTCTTGCCCGCCGTAGGCATAGTGCCCAGGTTGGCGGAGCGCCCGGTGCCCCTGGGGCCGGTCACGACCCGCTGCAGCAGCTTGTTGATCACCACCGAGGTGTCCTCGCTGATGGCCTGACGGCCGATGGTGTCTTTCTCCATCACCACCCGGTCCTGGGAGTCCAGCACCTTGGTGTAGGCGTAGGGCGAAGTGAACAAGCCGCCGTTGTCGTAGATCTGGTAACCGCCTGCCATCTCCAGCGGGGTGACGCCGTAGGTCATGCCGCCCAGCGCCATGGAGGACAGGTTGACGTCCGAAACGATCTGGTTGCCGATGCTCTGGCTTTCCACCAGGGAGTGAAAGTTCAAATCATTTTTCAAAAAGTCGAACACGCGGCGCTCGGTCAGCGCCTGCACCAGCTTCACAGCGACGGTGTTGGTCGAACGCTGGATCGCCTCATCCACCGTCATCAGGCCGTCGTAGCTGTGGTAGTAGTTGCTCGGCCACATGGTGTTCGGGGCGCCCGGCTTGGGGATCGGGCTGTCCTCGATTTTGGTGGACCAGGTAATGCGGTCCAACTCAAACGAAAGCGCGTAGGCCGCCAGCGGCTTGATGGACGAGCCCGGCTGCCGCTTGGACTGGGTGGCGCGGTTGAGCACCCTGGCCCCCTCTTTCTCGCCGATGCCGCCCACCATGGCAACGATCTTGCCGTTGGGCTCAAGGATCACACTGGCCGACTGGGGATACACCTCGTTGTAGATGGTCGGGAAGTTATCGGTGGTGGAGTATATTTCCTCCAGGTGCTTCTGTATGTCCAGATTCACTGTGGCGTAGATGCGGTAGCCGCCCTCGTAAATCTGCTCCGAGGCGTGCTTGTAGGTATAGCCTTTTTCCTCCATCAAATCGCTGATAACCTCGTTAATCACGTGGTCCACAAAGTAGCTCTGGGTGGTGTTCATGTTCTCGTAATGCTTGTTCCTCTGGAAGTTCAGCTCCTCCTTGATGGCCTTGTCGTACTCGGCCTGGATGATGAACTTCTGCGCGAGCATTTCGTCCAGAATATAGGTCTGGCGCTTTTTGTTGTCCTCGGGGTTCACAAAAGGGTCGTACAGACCCGGGTATTGGGTGATCCCCACGATCGCCGTGCACTCGGCCAGCGTAAGGTCCTTGGCGTCCTTGTCGAAATACAGGTTCGCTGCGGCCTGAATGCCGTTGGTACCGTTTCCAAAGGGCACCACGTTCAGGTACGCCTCCAGAATCTGTTCGCGGGAATAGCGGTTGGAAAGGTTCAGCGCGCGGAATATCTCGCGCACCTTGCGCTCCACGCGGAAGTCGTCATCCTGGGTGATGTTCTTGATCAACTGCTGGGTGATGGTGGAGCCGCCGCCCGATGTCGTGCCGGACAGCGGCACGAACATGTTGAGAAAGGCGCCCAGCGTGCGCCGCCAGTCCACGCCGCTGTGGGTCCAGAAGCGCTTGTCCTCCACCGCCACGATAGCGTCCTTGGTATATTGGTTGATGTCCTCGTAATAGACCCAGATGCGGTTTTGCCCACCCGCGTACAGGCGCTGAAGCTCCACCTCCTTGTCGTTTTCATCGTAGGCGTAAATGATGGTGGTGTAGCTCATCGGAACCTTTTCCAGATTGATCTCTTCGTCCGCTCCGATATATTTGAGAATATAGACCGTCATAATACAGGCCACGATGCAGCCGGTGATGATGCCGACCATGATTACAGTCGCAGCCGTGCGCCCCACAGCGCCCAATATTGCCCTAGCCGCGCGAAACCCGCCGCGGCGGTCGGACTTCCTTTGTCCCTTGGGCTGCTCCGGTTTTTCTTTCATGGGGGTCCATTCCTCCTTTCCATGCTCTTGAATGACACAGACCATTATACCATCTTTTGCCGCGCCGCGCATCTCTTTTTTCAAAAAAGACTATGTTGTAACCAAATTCCGTATATCCCTGCCAAAATCAGCCAAACCTACAGTATGGCTTGTAATCCTATAAATTTTTCACAAAAATTTGCAAACAGCATAGGCTGAAACATTACAAAGAGGTAAAGAGAGGAGGGGGCGCCGTGTTTGACAAACGTCTGCTGGTCACGGGTGCGGCTCTGGCCGTGGTGATCATGGCGGCGGTGGTAGCGGCGAACATACCGGCCGGCACCCAGGAGACCATGCCGCTGCACGAACCGGTTTCAGATGTGGAAAAGCCTCCGCAGGAGGAAAGCGAGGCGGCGCACGGCTACGTCTTGCGGGAGCATCAAGGCCGCATCGGCGTCTTTACCGGCAACGCGGGAGAACCCGACATGGTGCTGGACGTGCTGGTGAAGTACCTGCCCGAATACGACCGGCAGATACTGGGCGAGGGAATCCCGGTGGACAGCTACGAGCAGCTGGTGGCACTGATCGAGGACTACACCAGCTGAGCATATCCAAAAACTACAGTATCAAAAAACCGGTGCGGGACTTGTGAGTCCCGCACCGGTTTTTTGGGGCAACCTCTCTTCCGCGGGAGGCGTGACATTGTCCGCGTCTATTCCCCGTCCATCTCCCCGAGTATCACATACTTCTTCATGCCGCCGTAAGCGCCGAAAGTGGTAATCAGGTTTGTCAGCGAGAAAAGTAGCAGCACCATGGCTATGAGTGTATACGGGAAATACAGGAGAGCGGCCAACAGCAGCGCGCCTGCCGCCAGCAGGCTCAGCAGCGTATGTGGCAGGCAGACCAGCACCATGAGCAGCGCGTTTTTCAGGATGATCTTCAGCCGCAGGTCAATCAGTGCAAGCATGGGAAACACATAGATGCCCATGCCGGCCAGCAGTACAAGCATCAGCAGCGACAGCGACATGGGAATAAACAGGATAACCATGGTCCCGGCGTAGTCCAGGTAGAACCGCGCCGCCAGAAAGCAGACAACGAGTCCCACCCCCAGCAGCAGACCGGCCAGCGTGGCCTTTTTGAAGTTCTCCTTGAACGCTTTCCAAAAGTCGGTCCACATAAAATGGGGTTCATCCCGCACCATGGTCACCGTGATCCTGCTCATTGCGCAAACAGCCGCGGGTATGGTGACCAGCGGAATGCAGAACAGCACAAATAACAAGTTGAGCTTGATCAGCTCAAAAAACTCGCGGACGAGGATATCGGAAAACAGGGCGAGCCCCTTTTTCCGGGGGGCGTCCTTTTCTATGCCCGGCCCGGGCTTGTTGTATCGTTGCCCAAGCAGTCCCATTGGCAGACCTCCGATGCAGAGTTACGAGGCGGTGTCCACGCCGGAGGGCGGCATCTCCTCTATGTACACATTGACCTGCTCCTCCCAGCTGTCCAGCAGCTCACGGGTGTCCGGCTCATAAACCTTGATGGTGGCGGTGCAGGCGTACACGCCCTTTGCCAGCTTGGGCCGGATGTTCTCCTCCATCGGGTGGGTTTCCACCACGTCCCCGGGGTGCAGGAATGTGGTTTTGATCAACGTGTCGCGTTCGTACATAATGGTCAGGGTAAAATCCTTGCTATTGCCCGGGGGCGACTCCAGCAGCAGGTTCCCGGGCGTGCTCACTGTGGGGAAATAAGGCTGATAATTCATGGTATAGCTCTCACTGGCGTGTTTTCTGGTCTGCACCAGGACCTCCACATCCAGCTTGGGCGCAGCCGCCATCTCTTTAAATACTGTCAGCCGCAGAACCAGGATTCCCACCGTCAGCACCAATATGGACACGCAGAAAATCGTAGTCAGCCGCTTCATGTTGGCGTAGAGCTTGCTTTTCACCCGGGCATCCCCTTTCGTCGACACTATATCCCATATTGTAACACAGCGCGCCCCCGAATTCAAGGCTCCTTCTCTTTACACAGAAAGCTCCGCCCGTTCCCCCAGAATGTCCTTGTAGCGCTCCAGAGCCGGCCCTGCCACACCGGCCACAAAATCCTCGGTCTGGCTCACGCTCAGGCCCACAAAGGCGGCGGGGTCCAGCACGGCCTCCAGCTCGCCGCGGCTCAACCCGAAAGCCGGGTCCGCGGCGATGCGCTCGATCAGGTCGTTGTCCTCCCCGTCCTGCTTTACGCGGGCGGCTGCCGCGATGGAGTGCACCCGCAGCCGCTCGTGGAGCTCCTGGCGGTCGCCGCCCTTTTTCACGGCGCGCATCATGATGTTCTCGGTGGCCATAAAGGGCAGCTCCCTCATCACGCGCTGCCGCACTACCTTGGGGTAGACCACGAGTCCGTCGCAGACATTGAGCAGGATGTTCAAAATCGCGTCGGTGGCCAAAAACGCCTCCGCCACCACAATGCGCTTGTTGGCCGAGTCGTCCAGCGTGCGCTCAAACCACTGGGTGGCGCTGGTAAACGCCGGGTTCAGCGCGTCAATCATCACGTAGCGGGAAAGCGCCGTAATGCGCTCCGAGCGCATGGGGTTGCGCTTGTAGGGCATGGCGGACGAGCCGATCTGGTGCTGCTCAAAGGGCTCTTCCAGCTCCTTGAAGTTTGCCAGGATGCGCAGGTCATTGGAAAACTTACCGGCTGACTGGGCGATGCCGGACAGGGTAGACAACACCTGGTAGTCCACCTTTCTCGAATAGGTCTGGCCGGACACGGGGACTGTCCGCGCAAAGCCGAAGTCCGCCGCGATGCGCCGCTCCAGCTCGGCGATCTTCTTTTTGTCGCCGCCGAACAGCTCCACAAAGCTGGCCTGGGTGCCGGTGGTGCCCTTGGAGCCCAGCAGCTTCAGCCCGGCCACGCGGTACTCCAGCTCCTCCAGGTCCATGATCAGCTCGTTGCACCACAGCGTGGCGCGCTTGCCCACAGTGGTAAGCTGGGCCGGCTGCAGGTGGGTGTAGGCCAGCGCCGGCAGCTCCCGCCACTCCATAGCAAAATCCGCCAGCAGCGCGATCACGTTTACAAGCTTGCGCCGCACAAGCTTCAGCGCCTCGGCCATGATGATGATGTCGGTATTGTCCCCCACATAGCAGCTGGTGGCCCCCAGGTGGATAATGCCCGCCGCTTTGGGGCACTGCACGCCATAGGCGTACACATGGCTCATCACGTCGTGGCGGGTCTCCCTTTCACGCTGGGCGGCCACTTCGTAGTTTATGTCGTCCTGAAAGCGCTCCAGTTCGTCGATCTGCTCCTTGGTCACCGGCAGGCCCAGCGCGTGCTCGGCCTTGGCCAGCGACACCCAGAGCCTGCGCCAGGTTCTGAACTTCTTGTCCGCCGAAAACAGATACTGCATCTCGTCGCTGGCGTACCGGGTGGAAAGCGGGCTGATGTACCTCTGGTTCTGATCCATGTTCTAAACGTCCTCCTAACGGGGCATATTTCCGTTATTTGTTGCTGTTACTATAGTTTACCACGCTTTGAACAATTGCTCAATACGCAAAAAACCCCTATTCGAAAGGGCAGAAATATGCTATAATTGCTTTTACAAAAAAATGGTGTGTTTATGGGAGAGTGCTATGAAATTCATTTATACGGATGGTTACAATGCTGACTTTGTAGAGCTATGTCACCTATTGGATGATTACTTGAATGAAATTATAGTATCGTGGTAACGGTATTTCTAAACAGCTTATGCGGCTGTTGGAAAATAGAGCGCGGGAAAAAGAATTCAGCAAATTAGTATTGGAGTGTGGTGAACCACTGGCAGAAGCTATGGGCTTGTATCATGCAATTGGCTTTAAGATCATTGAAAATTATGGACCCTACAAAGACTTGCCGGAATCTATCTGCATGGAAAAAGCTCTGTAGGAGCAAGGGTATTTTTTCATTCGACACAGAGGGGGGTTTTTAAAAAAAATAAAATCCTGTATTTACGATTGTGGAAACACCGTTTTCCAATCATAAATACAGGATACAGGTTCTAAAAAATCGGCTCAGCGCGCGCGGGGCTCCGATGCGCCGCCCAGCAGCTTTTCCACCCCGGCCAGCTTTGCGCACAGGCACACAAGCTCCGCGGCGGCCCTTACCTCCTCGAGGGTGGCAAATGTGGGAGCCACACGGATGTTACGGTCCCGCGGGTCCACACCATAGGGGAACGTTGCCCCGGCGGGGGTCATGACCACGCCGGCCTCGGCACAGAGGGCCAGGGTGCGCTTGGCGCAGCCGTCCAAGGTGTCCAGCGAAATGAAGTAGCCGCCCCTGGGATCGGTCCACCAGGCGATATCCAGCCCGCCCAGTTCCCGATTGAAGACCTCCTGCACGGCTTCGAATTTGGGCCGTAGCAACTCCGCGTGGCGGCGCATGTGCCGCTCGATCGTGTAGCCATCGCTGAAGAACCGCGCGTGCCGCAGCTGGTTCAGCTTGTCGAAGCCGATGGTCTGCAGGCCCCAGTGCTTCATAAAGTAATCCAGGTTCTCCTTAGAGGCGCCCATGGCTGCGATGCCCGCGCCCGCGAAAGTCACCTTGGAGGTGGAGGTGAACATCAGGCCCATACCGGCTTTTCCGGTCTTTTTCAGCTCCGCCACCAAGCCCAGCAGCTTGTCGGGACTGTCGGGGTGCAGGTGATGCGCCGCATAGGCGTTGTCCCAGAAGATCAGGAAGTCCGGCGCCGCCGGGCTCATGGCGGCCAGCCGCCGCACGGTGGTATCCGAATAGGTGATGCCGGTGGGGTTGGAGTACTTGGGGATGCACCACATACCCTTGATGGCGCTGTCCGATGCGACCAACTCCTCCACCACATCCATGTCGGGGCCCTGGGGCGTCATGGGCACCGTGATCATCTCCACGCCAAAGTGTTCGGTCACCGAAAAGTGCCGGTCATAGCCCGGAGAGGGGCACAAAAACTTCACCTTAGGCAGCTTGCACCAGGGTGTCTTGCTTTTCGGGGTGCCGTGCAGGTACGCAATACCCAGGCAGTCGTGCATCAGGTTCAGGCTGGAGTTGCCGCCCGCAAACACTTCCTCCGGCCTGAGCTCCAGCATCTCGGCCATCAGTGCGCGCGCCTCGGGGATGCCGGCCGGCGCGCCGTAATTCCGGCAGTCGGAGCCATCCGCCGCAATCAGGTCGCTTTTGCTGTTCACACTGTCCAGCATGGGGCGGGAAAGGTCCAGCTGCTCGCCGTCCGGCTTGCCGCGGGAAAGGTCCAGCTTGAGGCCCTGCGCCTTTAGCGCTTCATATTTCTTTTTCAGGGCGGCGAGCTCCTCGCGCAGCCCCGACGCCGATAATTCACTCAATTTTGCCATAGCAACCCATGTTCCTTTCAAATTATAAAAGTCGATTGCATTCATTGTACAACATCAAGCTCGTTTTTGCAAGATGTATTTGGTTTTCTTTCAAAATATTTTCACGACACCCTATTTGACCGGGCTCCGGGCAGGCGACTCTGCCAGGAAAATACTGTCATGCCGCAGCACGGGACATGATCAGCCTCTTGCCGGTATTTTGCATATCCTTTGCCTTTTGCGAAAGAACGGTCTGGCACCTTTTTTTGCAAGGTGCCAGACCGCACAATTTTCAGCCTTTCTGCAACCGGTGGCTTTTTCTCTGTCTTTTTGCGGGAGAAACTCAGCCGTCACGGTGGTACCTGCGCGGCAACAGGTTGATGTCGTTGGGCAAGTCATGGCCACAGTGAGGGCAGTAGTGGCCCGAGAGCTGATCCGGCGTATAGCTGGGCGGGTAGGCGGAGCTGTAGGACTGCTGCTCCTGCTTCCAGTCGTCGTACTGATCATCCGCGTTGTGCATGTTCTCCTCATCGTAGATGGGCGTGGGCATATCGGGCAGGGGCGGGTCCAGATAAGGCGTTTCCTGCTCGACTTCCGGTTGCTGCTCCGGACCGGCAAGGTAGCCGTTGTCGACCAAGAACTGCTCGTAGCGCTCCTTGAGATCGGAACACACCTGCAGCTTACCCCAGGACATAACCCCCATCTGCTCATGGCAGTCCGGGCAGAAAGCCTCGTACTCGATATCGGCGTCATTGTAGGACTTTACTTTCCTCTTTAGGATGGCGCTCTCGGTAACATAGGCAAAGCAATTCGGGCAGAACATAGCTTTCAACCTCCCGCGATAATCGTCCTCTCTTATTATATATGCAAATGTCCGAAATGGAAAGCGCTAATTTCAGATGCATAATTTTCTTGGTGTTCAGCCCCGGTATTGTCCGCGGAATAAAAAATCAGCCTGTAGACGAAAAGGACAACGACCCTCCCGATATGGTATAATAGACCATATCGGGAGGGTTGCTTGATGTATCATAAAAAAGACCGGATGGGACAAAAGGAAATAAAGTTTGTGAGCTTGGAGGATCTAGTGCCGGAGGATCACCTGCTTCGGAAAATAGATGCTACCATAAGTTTTGACTTT
>Ga0153952_1001052_pt1 | contig 10204 bp, 8 predicted proteins | sample TSNJ036MetaG_FD_104746 | JGI IMG/M metagenome (GOLD analysis project Ga0153952, IMG submission 104746) | Attine ant fungus gardens microbial communities from New Jersey, USA - TSNJ036 MetaG | ecosystem: Host-associated > Fungi > Mycelium > Unclassified | place: USA: New Jersey, Wharton State... | reverse complement strand
ATTGTGGCCGCAGAGTTTCAAATTCAAAAAAGATAAAAACACAACGGTATTATTTATCAAAATGTGGAGAGGTATGAGGTATGGAATATGGAGAATAATAGGAGTCAATTTTCAAGCAATCTGGGTTTTATCCTTGCCGCCGTGGGTGGTGCAGTTGGAATGGGCAACTTATGGCGCTTCCCGTACTATGTCGGGCGTTATGGTGGCAGTATTTTCATTATCATGTATGTCATTCTTGCCGCCGTGTTTGGTATGCCGCTTATCTTGGCAGAAATCAGCATTGGCCGAAGTAGCCGGAAAGACGCATCAAAAAGTTTTGCTGTCATTGCCGAACGCGAGGGAAAAAAGAATCCTAAGATGTGGGGCGGCTTTGGACTCATCACGATATTAACGGCACTGACGTGTTTTGGTTACTACATCGTTGTTGGCGGATGGGTGATTCAATATGTCATCAAAAGTTTTACAACACCGCTTACCGACATGAATATTGACACATTTAACACTATGACTGCATCAACTGGCTCACACATGCTTTTTACGGCTATCTGCCTTATTTTGGTTATTGGCATTGTTTTGGGCGGTGTGAAAAACGGCATTGAAAGAGCCAACAAAATTATGCTCCCTGCACTGACGGTAATGCTGGTGGTTATCGCTATCCGTTCGGTCACTTTGCCTGGCGCATCCGAAGGACTGGACTTTTTGTTTAGGCCCAACATGGATAATGTAGCAGCTGCTGGAGGGCTTGGCATTGTTGCTTTGAAAGCTCTCGGCGCATGTTTTGCATCTCTATCAATTGGATATGGTGCTCACCTTACATATGGTTCCTATTTGGCGAAAAAGGAAAATATCATCCGAAGTTCAGTTGCGGTGCCGGTCATGGATACTTTCGTTGCGATGCTGGCGGCGATTGCAACCATGCCTATGGTATTTGCAACTGGCATGGAACCCAGCGCTGGTCCTGGCATGATGTTTGGTACACTTCCTCTGGCTTTTGCAGAATTAGGCGGGGCAGGTCGGATTTTCTGCATCCTGTTCTTCCTGATGGCAATGTTTGCCGCATTGACCTCCATTGTTTCCTTGCTGGAAGTTGGTGTTGCCTGGCTGGATGATTCCTTCAACATTGAGCGCAAAAAGGCTTGCTTTATTCTTGGTGCAGTGATGTTAGTGATTGGTGCAGTGTGTGTATTCTCCTATGGACCCATGGCGGGGATGTCTTTCTTTGGTATGAACTTCTTCGATTTTTGGTGCACACTTGCCGATGTTTATGTCCTGCCGCTATCAGCGCTCTTTATTTCAATCTTTGTGGGGTGGGTGTGGACACCAGAAAAGGCTTTGTTTGAAATTACCAACGAAAATACCATTCCTTTCAAATTTTACACGATATGGAAGTTTCTCATCAAGTACCTTGCGCCAGTGTGCATTGTCATCGTGTTTATTATGAGTCTGTAATATTGGCCAAGAACGTTTTTGATACTTTTTGACACACCAAACAAAAATTATACATGAGTTTAAACGAAAAGGGGTAAGCGGTCTAATGAAATACAGAAAATTATCCGGAACAGGACTTCGGGTTTCAGAAATGTGCCTTGGAACTATGACCTTCAGCGGTCAAACGACGGAAAAAGATGCTGTAGAGATGATCCGATATGCTATTGAAAATGGAGTGAATTTCATTGATACGGCTGACATCTACCCCGATGCAGGAAGCTATCGAGGCGGAGACAGTGAAATCGCTGTGGGAAAAGGCATTAAGGAACACCGCGAGCAGATCATTTTAGCAACAAAGCTTAGATACCCAACCGGAAATGGTATCAATGACAGAGGTCTGACCCGCAGCTATATCCTGCGTGCGGTAGAAAACAGTTTGAAGCGGCTGAACACCGATTATATCGACATCTATTACATGCATCTTCCAGATAATGATACGCCGATGGAGGAAACCCTGTATGCCATGAATGATCTGATTCGTTCTGGCAAAGTTCGATATATTGGTCTCAGCAATTTTGCCGCTTGGCAAATTGTCGATGCTTTGGCAGTGGCGGATAAACGCAATATTATTGGTCCCATGATTACGCAGAACGTGTATAACCTGCTTTGCCGCTCCATTGAAACAGAATTGGTGCCTTGTATCCAAACACACAAGGTTGGTCTCTCTGTTTACAACCCTATTTGTGGAGGGCTTTTAACAGGTAAGCATCAGTTTGTGAGTGAGCCTGCTGGAAATACCAGGTTTTCAGATGATAAAGTCTATGTCGACCGTTATTGGAACGAGGAAAACTTCAGTGCTGTTGGCAAGCTAACACATATTGCCCAAGAAGCGGGGATCCCTTTGATTGAGCTGGCGATGCGATGGGTGGCTACCCATAGGTATGTAAATTCGGTTGTGACTGGCTGCAGCCGCATGGAACAGCTCAAACAGAATCTTTCCTTGTTGGATGCAGGTTCTCTTGATGAAGATGTACTGCAAGCCTGCGATGATGTCTGGAAAGGGCTTCTTGGAAATCGCTATTCCTACACAGCACAAAGACCAGATTAACCATAAAAAGCACCATCCGGCTGCAGGTCTTAAGCTTGCGGCTGGATGCAATAAAAGAAAGGAAAAGTTTATGAATAAGAAAGCAATTACGTCGGATAAAGCATTGAAACCGATTGGCCCTTTTTCAACCGCAGTTGAGTGCCGCGGCACAGTTTATGTTTCAGGTATTACTGCTATTGATCCGAAAACCGGCAAGATGATTGACGGTGGAGTTGAAGAGCAGACGGACATGATTTTGTCCATTATGAAAGGCATCATGGAGGATGCAGGAACGTCCATGAATAATGTGCTGAAATGTACGGTTTTTCTGGATGATGTAAATGATTTTTCGAAAGTGAACGAGGTATATGGCCGTCACTTTAACCAACCATACCCAGCCCGAATTTGTGTGCAGGTAGCCAAAATTCCCATGGGAGCTTTGGTTGAAATTGATGCTATAGCAAGTAAATAATAATATGAGGAGGCAAGATAAATGCTGAAATACTACGTTGCTGATGCTTTTGCTGACGCTGTTTTTGAGGGTAACCCTGCCGGAGTCTGTGTGTTGGACGAATGGATTCCCTTGGAAACCATGGATAAGATCGCGGTCGAAAACAACCTGTCTGAAACAGCTTTCGCTGTAAAAGAAGGAGCAAATACCTATGGTCTGCGCTGGTTTACCCCTGGAGGTGAAATTGATCTATGTGGTCATGCGACACTCGCCACGGCATACATTCTATTTCGCTTTGTGGAAACCAACAGCAAAATCCTGCATTTCGACACTAAAAAATGCAACCACCATCTAACGGTTGAAAAAAAAGATGACATACTAATGATGGATTTCCCAACGATTGCGCCCAGGAAATTTGAATATGCGGATTATATGACAGAAGCCTTAGGCGTAAAGCCGTCAGAAGTTTGGTGTACCGACCGGGATATGTTATTTGTTTTTGACTCCGAAGAAGAGGTCAGGAATATGGCTCCCGATTTTTCCAAAATTAAGGAGTTCCCCCATGGTCTGTCAGCCTATGTTACCGCACTAAGTGATGAGTATGACTTTGTTGCCAGAGCTTTTTGGCCCAAAATTAATATCAATGAAGATCCTGTCTGTGGGGCGATGTACTGCACATTGATTCCCTTTTGGCGTGAGCGTATTGGAAAAGATTCCATGATTGCACGTCAGGTTTCACCACGTGGCGGTACGGTGTATTGCGAATATCTGGGCGGGCGTGTAAAAATAAGTGGTCGCGGAGCCTTATATTCTGCGGGAAATCTTTTTGTTGACACGGAATAGAGTACCTGTTTTACATTGTAATAGAATGGAGGGAGTTATATGGGCCAGTACATGAATGATAACAGCCTGAATATGAGCGGATATAGCATTGAGGAAATTTATGTTGGGATGACGAAAAGCGTCTCTAAAACCATTTCAGAATCGGATGTCTATACTTTTGCCGGCTTGGTAGGTGATATCAATCCTGTTCATGTAAATGAAGAATTTGCGAAAGGTACCCGGTTTGGTGGGAGGATATCCCACGGAATGCTGACCGCATCCCTGTTTTCAACATTGATAGGGATGTGTCTGCCTGGTGCGGGTGGCATTTATCTGGGACAGATGCTCAAATTTGTTAAACCGGTGTATATCGGCGACACTATTACCGCTGTTGGCGAAGTAACACATGTTGTACCAGAAAAGAAAATCGCCTATGTAAACACAACGGCAGTAAACCAAAACGGCGAAACCGTTATCGAAGGCGAGGCCACGATCATGGCTACCAAAGAAACTGCGACAGGAGGGAAAACGCAATGATGGAACGCAGAAAAGAATCAATGGACGGGAACACTGCCGCCGCCTATGTTGCTTATGCTTTTACTGAGGTGGCTGCCATTTACCCGATCACACCTTCATCCGATATGGCTCAGCATGTAGACGAATGGGCAGCTGAAGGGAGAAAAAATATCTTTGACGAAACCGTTCGGGTAATGGAGATGCAATCGGAGGGAGGGGCTGCCGGTGCAGTGCACGGATCGCTTCAGGCAGGTGCACTCACCAGCACTTATACTTCAGCGCAGGGACTTGCCCTTATGATTCCTAATATGTACAAGATTGCAGGCGAACTGCTTCCTGCGGTTTTCCATGTTAGCTCACGGTTTATGGCCACCAATGGCATTGGCATTTTTTGTGACTATTCCGATGTGTTCGCTACCCGGCAAACTGGATTTGCCCTGCTTTCTTCCGGCAGTGTGCAGCAAGTTATGGATCTTTCGGCGGTGGCTCATCTTGCCGCAATTAAGGGAAGTGTTCCGTTTCTCAGCTTTTTTGATGGATTTCGCACATCCCATGAAATTCAGAAAATCGAAATGCTGGAATATAATGAGCTTGCCGGGCTGACCGACCAGGAAGCAGTAAATGCATTTCGCCGCAATGCTCTGAATCCATCGCATCCGGTTATTCGTGGAACTGTTCAAAATGGAGATATCCACTTTCAGCAAAGGGAGGTTTTGAATCCGTACTGGGAAGCGCTGCCTGACATCGTGGATCATTACATGGGCGAGATACAAAAGCTTACAGGACGGGAATACCATCCATTTAACTATTATGGTGCTCCCGATGCGGAACGAATAATTGTAGCAATGGGTTCTATGTGTCAAACCATTGAAGAGGTAGTGGATTATCTGAACAAACGTGGAGGAAAGGTCGGTCTTTTATCTGTGCATCTGTACCGTCCCTTCTCACTGGATTATTTCTTTAAATTCCTTCCGAAAACAGCACAAATCATCACGGTTTTGGATCGTGATAAGGAACTGGGTGCCCAGGCAGAGCCTTTGTATATGGATGTGAAAACTGCTTTTTATAATTGTGATTGGCGGCCTGAAATTATTGGTGGGCGCATTGGGGTTGGCGGAAAAGATATCCGCCCCTGCCACATAGAAAGCGTTTTTGCCAACATGAAGGCACATGAGCCAAAAGATCGGTTCACGGTGGGCATTGTGGACGATGTCACCTTCACATCACTGCCGGATGGAGTCAATATTGACACCACTGCAATCGGAACCAAAGCCTGCAAATTCTGGGGGATGGGATCAGACGGAACCGTGGGTGCCAATAAAAGCGCAGTGAAGATCATTGGTGATAATACAAAAAAATATGTGCAGGCATACTTTGCTTATGACTCTAAAAAGTCTGGCGGTGTTACGGTCTCACATCTGCGCTTTGGCGACCTGCCTATCCGCTCAACCTATCTTGTGGATAAGGCTGACTTCATTTCCTGTTCCCAACAGTCTTACATAGGAAAATATGACTTGCTGGCCGGGTTAAAGTCCGGCGGTACATTCCTGCTGAATACCTCATGGAAGCCAGAGCAGTTGGAACAAAACCTTACCGCAGAGATGAAACGCGCCATTGCGCAGAACAAGCTGTGCTTTTTTACCATCGATGCCGTGAAAATCGCAAATGCTACTGGACTTGGCGGGCGGATCAATATGATTATGCAGGCCGCTTTTTTCCAACTGTCCGGTGTCTTACCAGTGGTGGAAAGTATTCAGTACCTCAAAGACTCCGTCGTTGCAGCCTATGGAAAAAAGGGAAAGGATATCGTTGCCATGAACCATGCGGCTATCGACGCAACGATGGAAAATTTGGTGGAAGTAGCCGTGCCGCCGACGTGGGCAGATACGAGGGAAGGGTATATGCAACCTGAACCACGCAATCCGACGGATTATGTCAAAAACTTTATGCTTCCTGTTAATCGACTGGAGGGGGATTCCATTCCGGTAAGTGGCTTGCTGCCAATGAAAGATGGTTCCTACCCTTCGGGCTCCGCCGCCTTTGAAAAACGTGGTGTGGCCATCACAGTGCCACATTGGGATTCGGAAAAATGCATTCAGTGCAACCAGTGCGCTTTCGTCTGCCCGCATGCCTGTATCCGCCCTATTTTAACGACACAAGAGGAAGTGGCCGCGGCCCCTGATGGGTACATGACAATGGAGGGCAAGGGCCTGGGTGAATATAGCTACCGTATTGCGGTTTCACCCAATGACTGTACTGGATGCGGCAACTGCCTGAAAACCTGTCCTGTGGAGGCTCTGGATATGCGTTTGCTTGCGGAAGAGCAGAAGCAGGCTCCATTGTGGGACTATGCCATGTCCCTGGCAGAAAAGCCAAATCCGCTGAGCAAATATACAGTGAAAGGCAGCCAGTTCGAAAAACCCTTTCTTGAATTTTCCGGTGCCTGTGCGGGCTGCCTGCAGCCAACATATGTCCGGCTGATTACCCAGCTATTTGGTGACCGGATGATGATTGCCAACTCCGCGGGCTGTGCCCATGTATGGTCTGCCAGTGTTCCGTCTAATCCTTTTACCACGAACGACAAAGGTCAGGGCCCGGCCTGGAACAGTTCCTTGTTTGAGGACACTGCCGAGTTTGGGCTGGGGATGCTTTTAGGCACACAGCAAGTACAAAAACGGGTGGCAAGCCTGATAAAGCAGGTCTCTGAAATGGATGTCGACGAAGCGTTGGCTTCTGCCTGCCGTGATTGGCTGGTAGATAAGGAGGTGGCAGAAGGTACACAGGAGCGGGCCGAGCGAGTAATCGAGCATCTGCAGCCTTTACAGAAAACCAATCCAATATTGGCAGAGTTATTTGAGAAAAAAGATTTTCTCGTCAAACGCTCACAGTGGATTATGGGCGGCGATGGCTGGGCCTATGATATCGGATATGGTGGTCTTGATCACGTGTTGGCTTCCGGTGAAAACGTCAATGTTCTGGTGATGGATACCGAAGTATATTCCAACACTGGAGGACAGGCATCCAAATCCACGCCTACGGGCGCGGTGGCTAAGTTTGCAGCTAATGGAAAGCGCACCAGAAAAAAGGATCTGGGTCAAATTTTCATGTCCTATGGCTATATCTATGTGGCTCAGATCTCGGTGGGGGCGGATAAGGCCCATACCCTGAAGGTCCTTGCCGAGGCAGAAGCATTTCCTGGACCATCGATTGTAATCGCCTATACAACATGTGTGAATCACGGACTGCGCAATGGTATGTCAAATAGCCACATTGTAGCAAAACACGCAGTTGACTGCGGATATTGGGCATTGTACCGTTACAATCCTTTGTTAAAAAAATCAGGTAAAAACCCATTCGTTTTGGATTCCAGGGAACCCAGTATGAACTTTAGGGATTTCTTAATGAATGAAGTGCGTTTTACCTCTTTGGTTAATAAATATCCGGACCAGGCAGAAGCGCTTCTGAAACAAACAGAGGCGGATGCTCAGGAACGGTTAAATGCCTATAGAAAGCTGGCATCTTCACCACAGTAGAAAGGAGGATGGTTCTGATATGGATTTTGCCTTGACGAATGAACAGGAAATGCTGAAGAAGCTGGCTGCCCAGTTTGCAGAAAATGAATTGGAGCCAGCAACAGAAGAGATGGAACGAAACCATGCCTTCAACGCTGGGATATTTATAAAAATGGCTGACCTCGGTTTTACAGGGTTGGGGATTTCTCCAGAATATGGTGGAAGTGGAGGTGGTGATACGGAAAAGGTGATTGTCGTTGCCGAATTTGCAAAAAAGTGTATGTCCTCTGCGGCTACGCTTTCCATCCACTTGGTTGCACCGAAAACCATTAGCCGGTTTGGAACCGAAGCACAGAAGAAAAACTTTCTTCCTAAAGTGACCTGTAAAGGCGGCCTGGCAGCATTTGCTTTGACTGAGCCAGGTGCTGGTTCTGATGCTGCCGCAGTTCAAACAACTGCCTTATATGACGAAGCAACGAATGAGTTTGTGCTCAACGGTACAAAGTGCTTTATCACCGGTGGGGCCTTGGCCGATGTGTTAGTGGTCTTTGCTATGACAAAACCCGAAAAGGGTCTTAAAGGTATGTCCGCAATTATTGTAGAAAAAGGCACACCTGGTTTTACCAGTGGCAAGATTGAGGAAAAGATGGGGCTGGCCGGTTCCGAAACGGCAGAATTGATTTTTGAGGATTGTCGTGTGCCTGCCGATAACCTTCTTGGGCGGGAGGGTCAGGGCTTCAAAATCGCGATGGTCGCTCTGGACTCGGCCCGCATTGGCGTGGGGGCTCAGGCCGTCGGTATTGCTGAGGGCGCCGTCGACCTTTCCGCAAAGTATATGAGAGAACGTGTACAATTTGGTAAGCCCATTGCCAGCCTGCAAGGGCTGCAGTGGTATCTTGCGGAGATGGCCACCAAAACGGAAGCGGCAAAATGGCTGGTGTATTATGCCGCTTATCTGCATGACACAGACAAACCTTTTTCCAAAGAGGCGGCTATGTGTAAGCTGAATGCATCAGAGAATGCACGGTTTGTAACCAACCTGGCCATTCAAATCCATGGTGGATATGGCTATATGAAGGACTACCCGCTTGAGAGAATGTACCGGGATGCGAAAATCACGGAAATCTACGAGGGTACCAGCGAGATCCACAAGGTCGTTATTTCAAGAGCAATATTAAATCAGTAAGGAGGGAACAGGCAAATGAAAATTATCGTATGTGTGAAACAGGTGCCTGACACCTCTGGCAAGGTGGCGGTAAACGTAGATGGCACACTCAACCGGGCCTCCATGCAAGCCATCACTAACCCGGATGACATGAATGCCTTAGAGGCAGCGTTGCAGCTAAAAGACAAAACCGGATGCCAGGTGATTGTGGTTACTATGGGACCCTTGGCGGCAACCGGAATGCTGCGTGAATTGATGGCTATGGGGGCGGATGAAGGGGTGTTGGTTTCCGCCCGTGAATTCGGCGGTTCTGACACCTATGCAACGTCGCAGATTTTGGCTGCTGCCATCAAGTATATCGGACTGGAAGCAGAGGATCTGATTTTCTGCGGCCGTCAGGCGATTGATGGTGATACCGCTCAAGTTGGGCCGCAGCTGGCGGAAAAACTAAACCTGCCGCAGGTAACCTATGCCGCAGATATCCGGAAAGAAGGGGACTGCATTACTGTGAAACGTATGCTGGAAGATGGTTATATGACCATTTTGATGAAAACACCCTGTATGGTCACCTGTATCAAAGAACTAAATAAACCCAGGTATATGACGGTTTCCGGCATATTAAATGCCTGCAGCAAGCCATTGACCACCCTGGATTATGAAGCATTAAAAGATGATCCACTGATTGATCCCGCTACCATCGGGTTAAAGGGTTCGCCAACCAATATTTTTAAAAGCTTTACACCGCCCCGGAAGGGGGGCTGCATCATGATGGATGGAGATGCCAGAACGGTTTGCGGGGAGCTGGCCAATATGCTCACATCAAAATATATTATCTGAGAAAGGGGATAAGAGAATATGCCTTCAAATAATAGTACCAATATTGCGGCTTTCAAAGATGTGTGGGTGTTTTGCGAGCAGCGGCAGGGCAAACTAATGCCCACGGTTTTGGAATTGCTGTCAGAAGGCCGCAAACTTGCTGACGATTTGGGTGTAGATTTGTGCGGCATCCTGTTGGGCGACCAGGTGGACCATCTTGTCAGTGAATTGGGAGGATATGGGGCGGACAAGGTGTATGTGTGCGAAAGTCCCTTGCTAAAGGACTACACTACGGACGCTTACGCAAAAGTGATCTGCGATGTGACCAGCGAACAAAAACCAGAGATATTCCTGATTGGCGCAACGCACATTGGACGTGACCTGGGCCCTCGGTGTGCCGCACGGCT
>Ga0153952_1001049_pt1 | contig 10211 bp, 7 predicted proteins | sample TSNJ036MetaG_FD_104746 | JGI IMG/M metagenome (GOLD analysis project Ga0153952, IMG submission 104746) | Attine ant fungus gardens microbial communities from New Jersey, USA - TSNJ036 MetaG | ecosystem: Host-associated > Fungi > Mycelium > Unclassified | place: USA: New Jersey, Wharton State... | reverse complement strand
TCTGTTCGTATATGTTTTTGTTTGTCGCGGCGATGATGCGCACATTGACGGGAATGATCACATTCCCACCCACTCTCCGTAAGGCCTGCTCCTCAATGACACGCAGCAGTACCGCCTGGAGGTCGGATGGCATATCTCCAATTTCATCTAAAAATAATGTTCCATTGTTGGCCATTTCGAACTTACCGATGCTCCCGCCTTTTTTGGCCCCTGTAAAAGCACCGTCCTCATAGCCGAAGAGCTCGCTGATAATCAATTCCTTGGAAAACGCGGCACAATTGAGTGCAACAAAGATGTGGTCCTTTCTGTAGCTGTGGTTGTGAATAGCCTGGGCAATCACATCCTTCCCGACCCCGCTTTCACCCAGCAGCAGGATGCTTCCGTTGGAACAGGCGGCGTTTTTACTGCGCTGTATGACGCGCCGCATCTCGTCACTGTCGCCGATGACATTGTTGAAGGTAAAATGCGCAGTATTCCCCGCGTAAAGGGAAACCAGTTTATTGATGCGTTTAATGGAACTGATGTTAAGCACAATCCCAATCATATTGAAGCGGCTTTCGTGAAATGGCGATGCGTTCACATTCACAACAACAGATTTTCGATCTATGGTTATTTTAACTGTTTTATCATATATTTTCGTCTTGCCGCACACAATGTTCCAAAAGGCCGCATTGGCAGGAAGCGGGTCGATAATACTTTCCAAGTCCTCGCTAAATCTCTTTTTTCGGGGAATCCCGAACACATTATAGATTTCATCGCTAATGAGCGAGATTTCATTTCTGCCCTGCGACTGGTCTATCACCAGCGTGCCGCTTCCCTCAGATATGTCGCTGTAAATCTGAAACATGCCGGCCCAAAAAAACTGCAGCTCAATCGCCCTGGCCAGCGTAACCGCAATGTTAACCATAAATTCGTTGTGTTTGTCCGCTCTGACAACGATGGTGATCCCTCCAGGAGAATCCATGTTATCCAGCGAGATAGGGGCAAAGTAATAATTCCCGCCTATGAGGCAGCGGGAGTAGTTCTCCTCCCCTTTCAACATGGTGGCCTCTGCGCGTTTGACTCCAATCGAGAAAATGTTGGTCCCAATTACTTCTTCAGACCAGCGGTTACCCACCTTGATACCGTTTTCCTCTGCCCAGGACATGAAATACTTGTCCCCGTTCAAAAACAGCAAAAAGCCATCGGGGGAAAATAGAATGACCCCAGTGTTGCGGACTCGGTTCTGGTCAAGCAATTTGTCCAGCAGGCTTTTTGTGTAGGCACAAAGTTCCTTCGTTTTGGAAATCACCTTGTGCAGCTCCGTCGCAGATGTCTGCTCCGGTCTTGCGTTCCAATAATCGATTGGCAGGGCTGCGCTGCGCTGCCAACTGTACCGGATGGCGCCAATCAGAGTGTTGCACTCTTTCGGGTCCGCATGCAACGTCTCCCACCGCGCCAGATTTGCATAGGAATCCCAGTTGACAAGTTCGATCATTATATTCCTCCCAATACTAAAATATACTCTTCTCGAAAGAGTGGGCGGCACATATTTTATTATAAAACTATTATTCCCTTAAATCAATCGGGCGTATGACAACTGTAGCGCGAAGACACCGACATCGGTCTTGAGTTCAAATTCCACACCGGCCCACTGTGGATCGAGCTGCAGGATGAGCCAACCATTCTACAACCTCCTATGATGAAATAATGGTATTGGATGATGCCGTGGAAGTTCGCAGGGTCGTTTACGGTCGGCGGAATCTACTTAAAAACATCGGATAATCCGTTTGCTTTCGGAGCTGAATTTTTATACGCAGAGAGAGGGATATATTGTACACCTAAAGCGCGAACAAACTTAATTTATTAAAACTATTATAAACCAATTGCTTCTGTGCTATTCTATTAGGGCTGGTAAATAGACCAAACAGGAAGCTCGCCAAAAAATATAATGATATGGAGATGTTGTTATGCAATGCCCATTCAATCCATTTCCTCAGATAATAACACGGCGCTTGCGTCTTCGAGAAATAAATGACGGTGATGAATATGGCTATTTTGAATCTCGTTCCGATGCTGAAACGGCAAAAATATTATGTCGTGACGTTTATACATCCCTTGAAGATGGAATACAGCGCGTAAAATATCTTAAGCAGGATGTTGAGGATGAAAAAAGCATATCATGGGTTCTGTCACCTATTAACAGTGATGATTTTTTAGGCTCTGTCTGTCTATGGAACTTTTCGCATGAGCAAAACAAGGCCGAAATAGGTTACGAATTATTACAGCAGTATCGTGGGCAGGGATACATGAGAGAGGCTGTCGCGGCAGTGCTTGATTTTGGTTTTAATAAAATGCGGCTTTCCCGTATTGATGCGTACCCTCCAAAAAACAATCCAAAGTCAATAAATTTACTTGAAGCAGTTGGATTTAACCGTATTGGAGATTTATCCGAAGAAGGCGCCAATGGTTCAATAATGCACATGTGGGTTTATATATACAATAAAACAGAAAATGAATAGTATAAGTACATTAAATAGCAGCAGCCATAAAACAGATAATTCTTAAAACATGTGGCATTTAAATTTTCAGTGTGTTATAATTATCTAAGCGTGCCAAAATTTTTTTTATTTATAGGAGGATGTCGTTTCCATGGCAAGATTTGAAACAGTAGAAGAAAATAAAGTAAAGGTATTTTTTGAGGTTGACGGTGAAAGATTTGAAGAAGGTCTTAAATATTCTTATAATAAAAACAAAGGCGACATAGCCTTGCCCGGCTTCCGAAAAGGCAGAGTACCCCGCAAATTAATCGAAAAAAGCTTCGGCAAGGAAATTTTCTATGAAGACGCTGTTAATTACGTTCTGCCTGATGCTTATGAAGATGCAATAACAGGGCTTGAGCTGGATACAGTATCACAGCCTGAATTCGATATTGATAATATTTCCGCAGAAGAAGGCGTTAATTTTACCGCCGAGGTATATATACGCCCTGTTGTTTCCGTTTCCGACTATACAGGTTTAACATATAAGCCCGTAGATATTGAGGCATCTGAGGATGAAATTAATAAAAAAATAAATGAAGCCAGAGAGATGAATTCCCGTACTATGAGCGTTACGGATCGGCAAATTCAAGATGGAGACATTGCCGAGATAAATTTTGAGGGTTTTATAGACGGAGTAGCTTTTGAAGGGGGAAAGGGTGAGAATCATGAGTTGACCATAGGCTCCGGCACCTTTATACCCGGTTTTGAAGCGCAGCTTATAGGCCATGCCGTAGGAGACGATGTAGCAGTTAACGTAACATTCCCCGAGGACTACCAATCTAAGGATTTAGCAGGTAAGGCCGCATTGTTTAAAGTCGAGATAAAGGACATAAAGGTAAAAGAGCTTCCGGAGCTTGACGACGAGTTTGCGCAGGACGTTTCCGAATTTGACACCCTGGAGGAATATAAAAAGGATATTGAGGCTAAACTACGTGAAGAAAAAGAAAACTTTGCCAAAAGAGATAAAGAATCCCAATTAGTTGAAAAGCTGATAAACAAGACGGAAATGAACATTCCTGAGGCGATGATTAAAAGCCGGGTGGATGAGATGCTTAATCAGTTTGCTTATCGGCTTGCCAGCCAGGGTCTTTCCATGGAACAGTTTGTTGGTTATACCGGTCAAACCGTTGACAAGCTGCGGGAAGTTTACAGAGCTGACGCGGAAAGCAACATAAAAACCCGATTAATATTGGAGGGAATCGCAAACCAGGAGGCATTTGAGATCAGCCCTGAGGATATTGAAGGGGAAATCCGCAAAATGGCCGAAGAAGTCGCCGGCACAGAGTATGAAAACATAAGCAAAACCATAAGCGAGGAGGAGAAAAAATACCTTGCTATGGACTTGAAGGTTAGGAAAGCTTTAGAGCTGGTTATGGAGTCAGCCGTGCCTTCCGAGGAGGAAGCGGCTGAATCAGCGGAGGAAGAAAACCTGGCAGAGGTATTAAATGAAGGAGTGAAGGAAGAATGAGCTTAATACCATATGTTGTAGAATCAACAAACAGAGGCGAACGTTCATACGACATCTATTCCCGTCTTTTAAAGGACAGGATAATTTTTCTGGGTGAAGAAGTAACGGATCTTACCGCCAGTCTTGTTGTTGCTCAGCTGTTGTTTTTGGATGCCGAGGACCCTGGTAAGGACATTAACCTGTATATTAACAGTCCCGGCGGGTCTGTTACGGCAGGGTTGGCAATTTATGACACTATGCAGTTTGTAAAATCAGATGTTTCCACCATATGTATAGGTATGGCCGCCAGCATGGGTTCTTTCCTTTTGGCGGCAGGAGCTAAAGGCAAGCGGTTCGCGCTGCCGAACGCGGAGGTTATGATACACCAGCCTATGGGCGGAGCCAGAGGACAGGTAACAGACGTAAAGATACACGCTGAGCATCTTTTGAAAACAAAGGATAAGCTGAACCGCATGCTGGCCGAAAATACCGGCAAGTCTATTGATATTGTTACCAACGATACGGAGCGGGACTATTTCATGACGGCGGAAGAAGCAAAAGAGTACGGATTAATCGATTCCGTTATAACAAGAATGAATAAGTAATAAGGAGGAGCTTCGTTGACAAACAAATTTGATGACAAAAGAGTGATACGCTGCTCATTCTGCGGAAAGCCTCAGGAAGCCGTAAGAGGTTTGGTAGCGGGGCCTAACGTATACATCTGCAACGAATGTATAGACATGTGCTGTGATATTCTTGAAGAAGATGAGGTTTACGAAACGGTCAATGATAATTTTAAAATTCCTAAGCCTAAAGAGATCAAGGAAATATTAGATCAGTATGTCATAGGTCAGGACGGGGCTAAAAAAGCTCTGTCAGTGGCTGTATACAACCATTACAAAAGGATATTGACTAACGAAAGCAGAGATGTGGAAGTGCAGAAAAGCAATATCCTGCTGGTGGGCCCTACGGGCGTAGGCAAGACCTTGCTTGCTCAGACGCTGGCCAAGCTTCTGAACGTTCCGTTTGCCATAGCAGACGCTACAACGCTGACGGAAGCCGGTTATGTAGGCGAGGATGTGGAAAACATCCTTTTGAGGCTTATACAGGATGCGGAATACGATATTTCCAAGGCGGAGCGCGGCATAATCTATGTAGATGAAATAGATAAGATTTCCCGTAAATCCGATAATCCTTCCATCACCAGAGACGTAAGCGGCGAAGGAGTTCAGCAGGCTCTTTTGAAAATATTGGAAGGTACGGTAGCTAATGTGCCGCCTCAGGGAGGCCGGAAGCACCCTCATCAGGATTTTATGAAGATAGACACTACCAATATTTTGTTCATCTGCGGCGGAGCCTTTAGTGGAATCGATAAAATAGTAGAGCAGCGTCTTAATAAAAAGGTAATCGGCTTTGGATCCGACGTAAAAACAAAGCAAGAGCGCTTGAATACGGATGTATTGCAGAGCCTCATGCCTGTAGATTTGCAGAAATACGGCTTGATACCGGAAATGGTGGGGCGTTTGCCCGTAATAGTCGCGCTGCATAATTTGGATGAGGAAGCGCTGGTATCCATTTTAACAGAACCGAAAAATGCTTTGACAAAGCAGTATGAATACTTGTTTGAGCTGGATAATGTCATACTGGAATTTGAGCCCGAGGCTCTCAAGGCTATTGCGAAAATGGCTGTAGAAAGAGAAACAGGCGCCCGTGGGCTGAGAAACATAATCGAGAGCTTTATGACGGAAATTATGTATGACATTCCGTCTGATGAGAATATAGAAAAGTGTATAATAACAAAAGATTCCATAGATAAAAAGCTGCCTCCTACTTTAATTTATAATGAAAACCGGCAGCCCATCGTTCATAAAGCAAAGAAGAGAAAGCAAAAGAGAATGTTTGCGGGGTGATTCTGTGAACCTTCGGATGTACACGGAGATGCTGGAAGAACAAAGCTTAAGCCCCTATGCTTGTAAAAGCCGGGATACCAAGGGGAGGAGAGAGCCGCGTCCTCTTTGTGACATCAGAACTGAGTTTCAAAGAGACAGGGACAAAATCACCCACAGCAAGGCATTTCGGCGGCTGATGCACAAGACTCAGGTATTTATTTCGCCGGAGGGAGATCACTATCGCACCCGGCTGACTCATACGCTTGAGGTAGCTCAAATATCAAGGACTATTGCCCGGGCCCTCAGGCTTAATGAAGACCTAACCGAAGCCATAGCCCTAGGCCATGACCTTGGACACACACCATTCGGACATACAGGAGAACACGCGTTGAATTCAATACTACCCGGAGGCTTTCGTCATAACGAGCAAAGCCTCCGGGTAGTTGACGTGCTTGAGAAGGACGGAAAAGGGCTGAATCTTACGGAAGAAGTCAGAGACGGCATTCTCAACCACAGAACCAGCGGAAGCCCTCAAACGCTGGAAGGCCGGATAGTACAGCTTTCGGATAAAATTGCTTACATAAACCACGATATAGACGACGCTTTGCGGGCAGGAGCTTTACGGCAGGAGGACATCCCGGCGGATTGCCGCATGATTTTGGGAGATTCTAGCAAGGACAGGATAGATTTCCTTATTCGCAGCGTTATTAAAACCAGTCAGGGCAAAGATAATATCGAAATGGATCCGGCCGCAATGGGCAGTATGCGAAAGCTGAGGAGCTTTATGTTCGACACGGTTTACGCCGGCAGCCTGCAAGCTAAGGATCGCTCAAAAATTCGTCACATGCTTGAAAATATTTATGAATACTATATGAGTAAGCCGGAAGAACTGCCTGGTTTTAAAGGCAAAGATGATGAGGAGGAGCTGCCGCGAACGATTTGCGATTTCATAGCCGGGATGACGGACCGGTATGCCATAAAACTTTATGGAAAGTTGTTTTTACCGTCAACCTGGAGCGGGTATTGATAGCGGGTAAACTGATTAATGTTAATGAACAACTATGAATCAGAGCCGAAAGGCTCTTTTTGTGTGTTGAATTTCATTCGTAAGGTCCTAAAGGTTGCCTTGCCACAGTACATTTTTTATGCTATCATCATCAAAATAAAGAAGAGATCCGGTTACAACAGGCCACAGGCCAAGGCTTCTGACCAGAGCAAATATAAAGAGGAGGAACACTATGGTTGAGTTTAACAAAAAAAGAAATCTCATTGAGCAGAAGGAAACGAAATATATTCTGCAGGATGTTGATAAACCGCACTTATATAGAAGTCTGTTTTCTTATGACGAAGTACCCAAGGTTTCCTTTAACTACCGGACCGTTCCCATGAGTGTGCCTGATGAAATATGGATAACCGATACCACCTTCCGTGACGGACAGCAATCCCGTGTTCCTTATACTACAGAACAAATACTCAAGCTGTATGAATATTTACATAGACTGTCCGGTCCCAAAGGAAAGATTCGCCAAAGTGAATTTTTTCTTTATTCCAAAAAGGATAGGGACGCGGTTTATAAATGCTTGGAAATCGGTTATGAATTTCCGGAGGTTACAAGCTGGATAAGGGCAAGCAAAAAAGATTTTGAAATGGTAAGGGAAATCGGTTTAAAGGAAACCGGAATACTGGTCAGCTGTTCCGACTATCATATATTTCTAAAAATGAAAATGAACCGCCGGCAGGCCGTAGATCATTACGTATCAATAGTAAAGGAATGCATTGAATGCGGAGTACGCCCCAGATGTCATCTGGAAGACATCACCCGGGCGGATTTTTACGGCTTTGTAGCTCCGCTGGTAACTGAGCTGTCAAAGCTGATGGAGGAAACCGGCGTGCCTATAAAGATACGGGCCTGCGATACTATGGGCTATGGCGTCACCTACCCCGGCGTAGCTCTGCCCAGAAGCGTTCCCGGCTTGATATACGGGTTGAACCACTATGCGGGAATACCCTCGGAGCTTCTTGAATGGCATGGTCACAATGATTTTTACCGGTCGGTGACGAACGCTTCCAACGCTTGGCTTTATGGCGCCAGCGCTGTAAATTGCTCTTTGCTCGGCATAGGCGAAAGAACCGGCAACACCCCTCTTGAGGCCATGGTATTTGAATATGCCCAGCTAAGAGGCACTCTGGACGGAATGGATACCACAATCATAACGGAAATAGCCGAATATTTCGAAAAAGAGCTTGGCTATGATATTCCTCCCATGACACCATTTGTCGGGAAGAACTTCAACCTTACAAGAGCCGGGATACACGCGGACGGAATACTGAAAAACGAAGAAATCTACAATATATTCGACACGGAAAAATTGTTGAACCGGCCTGTGAGGATAGCTATTTCGAACACCTCTGGGGCCGCCGGCATTACACACTGGATAAACAGTTACTATTACTTGACCGGCTCTAAAGCATACAAGAGGGAAGACCCTGTAGTGTCGTATATGAAGGAATGGGTAGACAGCCAATATGACGAAGGCCGGGTTACCGTCATTACCGATGAGGAGCTTGTTGAAGTTTATGAAAAGGCGAAAGCCGATTTAAATACACCGAATAATTAGGAGTGATTATATGGACAAAATTCAAGCAGCTCTGGATAAATTCCAAAACCTGCTGAATGAGCAGCTGGAGCGTGTTAGCCAAATGAAGGAAAATAATCAGGAGACGGATTATTCTTCTATTAAGCCTATAATAATAGGCATCGCGGGCGGCGACGGTATCGGCCCGGCCATTACAGGCCAGGCCCAGCGGATACTGGAATTTTTGCTGAAGGATGAAGCGGCGGAAGGCAAGGTCGCCTTCAAGGTAATAGAGGGTCTCACAATAGAAAACCGGATAAAAGCCGGAAAGGCCATTCCGGACGATGTGCTTGATGAGTTAAAGACCTGCCACGTTATTTTAAAAGGCCCTACGACTACCCCGGAACAGGGGGACGGCATGCCAAATCTGGAAAGCGCTAACGTAGCCATGCGTAAGGCTCTGGATCTTTTTGCCAACGTACGCCCGGTGAAGGTACCGGATAAAGGCATTGACTGGACTTTTTTCCGTGAAAACACCGAAGGCTCTTATGCCGTAGGCAGCAAGGGCATACATGTGGACGATGATCTGGCTATAGATTTTGTAGTAACTACAACCGATGGCAGCGAAAGAATAGCCAGGACAGCCTTTGACTACGCAAAAAATAACGGCAAAACAAAGGTAACCGCGGTAACAAAGGCCAACGTTATCAAGACCACCGACGGTAAGTTTTTGGACATCTGCAAAAAGGTAGCCAAGGATTATGAAGGTATAGCTCTTGACAGCTGGTATATAGATATAATGACTGCCAAGCTTATTGATGAAAAGCGGCGGACGGATTTCCAGGTGTTCGTACTGCCCAACCTTTACGGCGACATACTTACCGATGAGGCCGCCGAGTTCCAGGGTGGCGTTGGAACTGCCGGCAGCGCTAACATCGGAAAACGATACTCTATGTTTGAGGCCATCCACGGCTCAGCTCCCCGCATGGTGAAGGAGGGCCGGGAAATATACGCGGATCCCAGCAGTATGATACGCGCGGCGTCCATGCTGCTTAACCATATCGGCTTCGGCAGCAAGGCCGCTCTTTTGGACAAGGCCATGGAGATATGCTCTGCTACGGAAAAGAAGCTTGTGGTCACCGGCCGGGATACCGGCGCCACAAATCAGGACTTTGCAGATTATGTAATGGATACTATAAAGAATTTGAAATAGATCATCAGTATATGAGTCCCATTTTCTTTGCCTGAAAGGTCAGTTCGTCTCTAAAGTCCGGGTGCGCGATGCTGATCATTAGCTTTGCGCGGGTAGGGAGCTCCTTCCCCCATAGGTTAACAATACGTCACTTTATGCACCGGTTGTTGTGATTGCCGTCACTTCAACCGGCGTGCGGCTCTAAAATGGAAAAACAAAACGCAAAAAACAGCAGCTATTTTAGCCACTGTTTTAATTCGCGGGTTTTGATTTTTATGTTATTATCGTGGACCCTTTTGCATGCTTTGTTCTGAGCATGTAAAACTTTCATAATACATGTTTATTTGGCTATCGGAAGGCTCTTAAAATCAGGGCGTATAGGGAATATTCTGACGCTTCAATTCGCATATGAGTTTTTCCCGCTCATCATCAGAAAGTTTTGTTACTTCCATAGCTTTTGTTACTGTCGCGTTAAATTCTTTTATAATACCGATTGTTGCCTCCAGCTTGCCTTCCTGTTTACCTACCAGCATGCCTTCCTGCAAACCCTCCTGCAAGCCCTCCTGCAAACCTTTCTGCCTGCCC
>Ga0153952_1001048_pt1 | contig 10217 bp, 6 predicted proteins | sample TSNJ036MetaG_FD_104746 | JGI IMG/M metagenome (GOLD analysis project Ga0153952, IMG submission 104746) | Attine ant fungus gardens microbial communities from New Jersey, USA - TSNJ036 MetaG | ecosystem: Host-associated > Fungi > Mycelium > Unclassified | place: USA: New Jersey, Wharton State... | reverse complement strand
TACCAAATCATCAGTTATGAAGATACCCCCTGTTTCCAGGTTGAACGGCTGGATATCAAAGACCGGTGCGACCTGAAGGGAGAAGAGATCTTTTACTGCCTGTATATACTCTCCGGTGAAGGCACTTTAAGCTGTGGAACACAAAATGATTCCTTAAAAAGAAATGACCAGTTTTTTATACCGGCAGTCTCCGAACCTTATTCCATTACCGGCAGTGCAGTCGAACCAGTCTCGTTGTTGATTATGAGAGGGCCGATTGTGAAAAATGCACATAAATCATCGAAATAGAACGAAAATATATAAAAAGTGTTGAAATAGAAGAAAAAGTGTAAGTTTGGTATGTTGTGATTATGCACACAATCCCCTAAAATAATGATAAAAGAATTGATGAGGGGAGGGAAAGTGATGAGTCGGAAGAAGATACAGTCCAGAGCGAATCTGATCGGATATGTTTTAATATCACCATGGATCATAGGAATTCTTTGTTTTCAGATTTGGCCGATTATACATAGTTTCCTGATGTCATTTACCAATTATAATTTAATCAATATACCATCCTTTATCGGGTTAGAAAACTATACAAAGATGTTTCGCGATGATATCTTTTACCAGGCGGTAAAGGTTACCTTTAAATATGTGTTCATTGCGGTTCCGGCAAAGATCATCTTTGCCCTGTGTATTGCCTTGATTCTCAACATGAAAATAAAGGGAATCGGAATCTACCGCACGGTCTACTATATTCCATCCATTCTGGGATCCAGTATTGCCGTGGCAATTTTGTGGAAGGCATTGTTTGTAAAGGATGGTGTAATCAATGCGCTGTTGGCCAGAATTGGCATTGAAGGGGCATCCTGGCTGGGAAATCCTAAATATGCGCTTTTTACGATCTCGCTGTTAACTGTGTGGCAGTTTGGCTCATCCATGGTGGTGTTCCTGGCCGGGTTGAAACAGATTCCGTCATCATTATATGAAGCTGCCAGCGTGGATGGCGCCGGAAAGATTGCCAAATTCATTCACATAACGATTCCCGGCATTATGCCGATGATGTCATTTAATATTTTAATGCAGACCATCAATGCATTCCAGATGTTTGCCGCTCCCTACACTATTTTCAACGGGCGGGGTGGGCCGATTAACTCGGTGATGCTCTACGTCATTTATCTGTATCAACACGCCTTTAAGTATTTTAATGTAGGCTATGCCTCGACGCTGTCCTGGACCTTGCTGGTGCTGATTGCGGGGACAGCTCTGACCCTGCACCTGATTGAAAAGAAGTTTCTGAATTTTGATGATTAGGAGGTGTGGTGATGAATCGTAAAATGGTGACCACAGTGCTGATTTATCTGCTGATCAGCCTGGTGGGACTGATTATGCTGTATCCACTGATCTGGATGATATTTGCCGCCCTTAAGCCTTCTTCCGAAGTGCTGACAAGTGCAAGCCTTCTGCCCAGCCAGTTCCGGTTTGATAATTTTGCCGCCGGGTGGCGCCTGGTCAGGCCTTATACTTTTGGTAAATTTTTCATGAATACATTTTTTCTGGTGCTTAGCTGTGTCGCGTGCAGTCTTGTGACCAGCCTGTTTACCGGATATGCTTTTGCCAGAGTGAGTTTTCGGTTTAAATCATTTTGGTTCAGTATCCTGTTTTTAACCATCATGCTGCCGGCGACGACAACACTGGTTTCCCGCTATGTAATATTTAGTAAGATCGGGTGGCTGAATACATACCTGCCGTTTATTATACCGACGGCCCTGGGGGTGGGCAACGGCGGCGGTTTTTTTATCTACCTGGTTGCCCAGTTTATCAAGGGGATCCCCAAAGAACTGGATGAGGCAGCAAAAATAGATGGCTGTTCGACCTTGGGTATTATTGTACGGATTATTTTTCCGCTGTGTAAGCCGTCATTATTTTCCGTTGCAATCTTTGCTTTTATGTGGAACTGGGATGATTTCCAGAATCAGCTGATCTATCTGACCAGGGTTGATTTGTATACGGTTGCGCTGGCGATGCGGACTACCATCGATGCTACCGGTGCAGACAATTGGGGTGCCGTTATGGCAATGTCGCTTTGTTCCGTAATGCCGGCAATTATTATGTTCTTCTGCCTCCAGAATTACTTTGTTGACGGAGTCAGTACATCCGGATTAAAAGGGTAGAAAATAAATGCAAGGAGATTGATTATGTTGAAAATGGAAAAAAAGATTCAGTCAGAGCTTAACCGTCTGGCGACAATGTTGTACCGGCATATTACACCGGTTAAGGGGTGGATGGCAAAAGGGGGATATTACCGTCAGCCGAACGATTATGAGATGCGGGATGAAGAATGGTCACTGCTTCCGGAGGGAGTCCATGTCGGCCAGCCGGATCTGACCCTGTTTCTGAAGAATCAGATCATTGTCGATGAAAGCTATGGGGGAGAAACGGTAGTGCTGTTGCTGAAGGTAGGTGGTGAAGGCTGCGTTTCCGTCAATGGGGTTCATTATAATGGACTGGATTTTAACCGTAATATGATTATGCTTTCGGAATGTGCCACCGGTGGGGAATGCTTTGAGATTGAGGTTGAAAGCTACTGCAAGGACCTGATTCTGGACAGTGACAATATTTTCAAGACCGATGTTGTCATTACCCAATCCGAAATTGCCGCGATTAACTGGCCGGCCTGGAATTATTATTTTGAAATAAAGACCGGGTTTGATTTTATTGATGGCTGTAAAGAAGAGTATACCAGACAGAGAGTATTAAGCGTGATTTACCAGTCTTTGCTGTTGCTTGATTATGCCGGGCCGGAGACCTTTCAAACCAGTGTTCAAAAAGCCCGGACGGAATATTTAACCGCTATCGCCCAATATGAGCATCTTAAGCTGCCGGTGAAAATGTACTTTGCCGGACATTCTCATATTGATGTGGCATGGCACTGGCCGTTAAAGGAAACTGTCAGAAAAGTAAGCCGTACATTTTCCAGTATGCTTCGTCTGATGGAACAATATGAGGAGTTTAAGTTCTGTCAGAGTATGCCGGTGCTTTACGAGATGGCCGGGAAATATTATCCGGAGCTGCTTGACCAGATTAAAGCACGGATCAGGGAAGGACGCTGGGAAACGTTGGGCAGTATGTACTTAGAGCCGGATTGCAACTTGATTAGCGGAGAATCCTTTGTCCGCCAGATTATGTATGGAAAACGGTATTATCAAAATGAACTGGGCAGTGATTCCAATATCTGCTTCCTGCCGGATGTTTTTGGCTATTCTTCAGCCATGCCGCAGATTCTTAAAAAGGCCGGGACGGATTACTTTTTTACCACCAAGCTGACCTGGAACGAAACCAATGAATTCCCCTACAGCGTATTTAAGTGGCGGGGTCTGGACGGAACCGAAGTCTTATCAGGAATGATGTCTATGTGTACAGAACGGGGCCTGGGCTTGTATAATGGTGACTTAACCGCAGCCGGAGTCCGCCAGTCCATGGATCACTTTAAAAATAAGGGCAATGGTGACCCGATCATCTATCTTTATGGACATGGCGACGGCGGCGGTGGTGTAACCAGGGAAATGCTGGAAACAGTGACCAGGCTGGACCGGGTACCAATGATGCCGGAGATTGAAATCGGAACGGTAAAGCAATACTTTGAGTCGCTGGACCCTGATAAGGATTATCCGGTATGGGCCGGAGAACTGTATTTTGAAAAACACCGAGGTACATATACAACAGCAGCTAATAATAAGAAAAACAACCGAAAAAGCGAATTTTTATTTCGGGATGGGGAGATTGTATCGGTTTTCCAGTATCTGGAGAATAAGGAATATCAAAGCGCTGATTTGACGGATGGCTGGAAATTAATTCTCTTAAATCAGTTCCATGACACGCTTCCGGGAACTTGTATCGGGCCGGTTTACGAAGAATGTGACCGTCAGTACAGGGAAATTCGCCGTATTGGCACGGACAGCATCAGGCAGAATATGGAACGGCTGTTACAGCCGGAAGAGGATTGCGTGACCGTCTATAATACCTTGTCCTGGCCGCGCAGTCAGGTGGTTTCTTTTGCTGGCAAAGGCAGAAAGGCGGTCGTGGACAGCACGGGGCGATATCCGGTGCAGGTGGTGAAAGGTGACGGGACCATTGATTTTCTGGCAGAAAATGTACCATCCATGGGTTACCGGGTATATGATCTGACCGATATCACAGCGAAAAACACCGGGCCGACAGAGGCGTCGGCAGAACCGCTGTTGAGCCAGGACAATGGAATTACAGAGGTGTCCAACCGCTGGATGACGGTCAACATTGATGCCATGGGGGAAATTATTTCCTTATATGATAAAACGACAAGACGCCAGATTTTAAAGTCCGGCAGCAAGGCCAACCGGTTGAAACTGCTGGAGGACATTCCCGTGGAGTGGGGGGCTGCCTGGGAAGTAACGGAAAAACGGGATGATAAGGAATCGCTTCCATTTACCTGCGTCAGTCAAAGCATAAAGGCGCATAATGAGCTGTATACGATTATTACCGTAGAAAAAACGGTTCACCATTCATCGCTTAAGCAGGACATCATCATGTATCACCACGCTCCCATGATTGAGTTTAGCACCGAGGTAAACTGGGACGAGCGGCAGAAGATGCTGCGGGTCGAATTTCCGGTAGATATCCATGCCCTGACAGCCCGGTATGACATTGCCTTTGGTAATGTGGAACACCCCAATCATGCCACTACCAGCTATGATGCGGCCAGATTTGAAGTATGCGGCCATAAATGGGGGGATGTGTCAGACGGCAGTCATGGGGCAGCGTTACTTAATGACTGTAAATATGGCTATACCATCAGAAATTCGGAGATGGTGTTAAGCCTGTTGCGAAGTGCCGATTTTCCGTCTGATACCTGTGACAAAGGAATCCATACCTTCTCCTATTGGTTCTATCCTCATGATGGCGGAATCAGGGAGGGAAGGGTGACTCAGGCCGGATATGAAGCAAATGTGCCGTTGCTGGTACAGGCTGGCCGGGCCAGGGAGGATGAGTATTCCTGGCTTTGGACGGATTGTGATAACATCGTGATGGATACGGTGAAGAAGAGCGAAGATGGGGAGGATATCATTCTCCGGGTATTTGAAACCTACAATACCATCAGCGACGTGACCATCTCGTTGGGATTTGCGGCAGTGTCATGTAAGGAAACAGATCTTCTGGAACAGTACATTTCAGATGTACCGGTGACAGATGGGCAGATTCACTTTACCATTCATCCTTATGAGATCAAAACTTATCGGATCCAATGCAACAACAAATAAAAAGGAGGCTGGGTTTATGAAAAAAATGTTAAGAATGAAAATGGTATCAATGGCAACTGGTGCGGCAATTCTGTTGTCAGCATGTGGTTCGTCTGCTCCGGCAACTACCGCGGCAACTACGGCAGCAGGCGGCGAAGGGAGCACCACGGCGGTGCAGGAGACGGGCGGGAAACCGGTAGAGCTGCGAATTTCCTGGTGGGGCAGTGATGCCAGACATGAGGCCACTTTAAAGGCGCTGGACCTGTTTATGGAGAAGCATCCAAACATCAAGGTGACTGCCGAGTATCAGGGGTTCGACGGCTATCATGACAAATTGATGACGCAGATTTCTTCCGGTACAGAACCGGATGTCTATCAGTTGGATAACAATGTGTACTTTGCCAGTCTGGCCGCCAATGACAAGCTGGGTGATTTAACCCCGTACATCGGCAAGCAATTAAAGCTGGATGATTATCCGGAAAATGCCTTGACCTGGGCCCAGTATAACGGGGTACAGTATGGTGTTCCCAGTGGCCTTAACGGACCGTTGTTTATCTGGAACAAAAAGGCCTTTGATGATGCCGGGGTAGCATATCCTGCCAATGACTGGAGCTGGGAGGATTTTGAAGAGGCATGCCAGGAGATTTATGCCAAAACCGGTAAGTATGGAATGAAAGAGCCATCCTATTTTCTGACCATGACCATGGTCCGCCAGAGCGGCCAGTGGTTTGCTACAGAGGAAGGCGAATTGCAGGACTTTTCCGCCGCTCTGGGCGATGTATACGAGCAGTATAATAAATGGCGGGAAAACGGTGTATTTCCACCTCTTGATCTGACAGTAGGGCAGGAATCTCAGCAAGACAATCTGTTTTTAAGCTGTAACGCAGCCTGTGAAGTAAACCACATTGCCACGATGCCGCAGGACCATGCGGCGATGGCAGAAGAGGTAGAACTGGGCGTGTCCTTAGTTCCGGGAACCAGGCAAAACGGCGGCGCTTACATGCTGGCCTCAATGCCCTGGACCCTTGGTAAAAGCTCCAAACATCCGGAAGAATCGGCAATGTTAATTGATTTCTTAATTAATGATAAAGATGCAGCCCAGATTCTCATGACCGTACGTGGCGTTCCTGCACCAGAATCAGTTCGTGAGCTGATTTCCCCGTTGCTGCAGGGAGATGCACTTCTGGTCGTGGACGGTGTCAATCTTTTGATTGAAAATACTCAGCGGATTGATTACGAATGGCTGGTTCCTGGCAGTGCGGTGATTGAGAACACGATTATGGATGAGCAGTATGCTACCGGTTATGGTCAGAAAACACCGCAGGAGGCAGGTGCAGCGGCATATAAAACGATTAGCGAATCCGTCAACAATGCAAAATAAAAAATAGTTTGAGGGCTATATATATGTTATACTTTAAGGAGGTGTTGCAGATTAACGTTTGCAGCACCTTCTGCTAAAGATAGATTTTGATAATGGAGGCGAAGATACTATGGAAAGACCGTTTTTCAAGATATCAATCAGTAAATTTTGGATTATCAGCAACTGTCTGATCATGGTAATATTTTTCAGCCTGAATTCTTTTTTCAGCCAGCGCAGTTATCAAAAAGTTTTAGAAGAGCAGATGGAGGTGAAACAGTATCAAATGCTGGTATATATCAGTGATACCTTGGAGCAATCCATGAAATCCATTGAGCTGCTGGCCCGCAGTACCGTAAACAATTACAGCATTATCAATAATATTCTGAATTACCGGAAAGATAAAAATTCCTACGAGCAAATGGTATTCCAGAATAATATGAATCAAAACCTGTCTTCGGTTGCTTATTCCCTGGGTGACATTATCTCGGTGAATATTCTGCTGGAAGATGATGACATAAAAACAACAAAAATAAATGGTGTATATGATTATAATCACTATGCAAAAGGCCAGGGGCTGGCCGGAATCCACGAGATTTCAGATGGCTGGCTGCCAACCAGGAAAAATGATTTATGGTTCCTGCCTTATGTCCCTTTTATTGTGACCTATGTCCAGCGGATCCATTCCGGTATGTATTATGGCGAAGGAATCGGCCACCTGGTTGTTAATCTTAATGAGGAGATGTTTTATAATCAGATCAAAAGCTATCAGCAGGATGAGAATTCAACGATTCTTCTGGTGGATGGCAGCGGCATTGTAATCAGCGGGACTGACCGCAGTATAATCGGCGAACAGCTGCAGGATACGCCTTATGGGGAATACGGGGAAGCCGCAATACAAAAAATGCAGGTTGCAACAATCGACCACCACCGGATTATAAGCTCACGAAAGCTGGAAGGAAGGAACTTATATGTTCTGGCAATTTCTGATTATGATAAAGCGATGGCACCGCTTCGACAGACCCAGCAGGTGGTGCTGATTTCATCCCTGGCATTGCTGGTGCTGTTCAGCGTTATCAGCGGAACACTGGCATACAAGATTTCTCAGCCGATTTTGCGCTTGTCTAAGGAAGTGATGAATTTTAAAGGGGACCAGTGGAATCAGAGAATTGAGATATCCAGCCGTATTTATGAAATCGATGTTTTGTGCACCCGGTTTAACCGTATGACAGCGGAAATTGAAACGTTGATTAAAAGCCTGCTGGAACAGGAGAAGCTGAAGCAAAAGAAGGAGCTGGAGATTCTGCAGGCGCAGATCAATCCTCATTTTTTATATAATACATTGGAAGCAATTAACTGGATGGCGTTGAGCATGAAGCAGAAAGAAATCAGTAACATGGTCATTTTATTAGGCAATTTTCTGCGACTCAGCTTGAATAAAGGAAAAAATATATATGCGGTCAGGGATGAGCTGAATCATTTGAAATGCTACCTGGACATCCAGAATATTCGTTGCCGGGGGAAAATTCTCTTTTCGACGGATATTGATGAGTCTGTTCTGGGATATCGTATGATTAAGCTTTTATTACAGCCGCTGGTGGAGAATTCCATTCTGCACGGTTTTGATTTTCGCGGCGGAACCGGCCAGATCTGGGTGAAGGTATGTGCAGAGGATGAGTATATTTATTTTAGTGTGGTTGATGATGGCTGTGGTATGTCGGAGGAATTGATTCAGGGAATTATCGATATGGAATCAGACATCGGGCATGGTATTAAAAATGTGATGAAAAGAATTTCATTGTACTATGGGGATGACTGTGGATTGACAATACATTCAAAAGTGCAGGTGGGAACAACGATTGAAATAAAGATCTTGAATGAGGTTCCGGGTCAGCAGATTTAGTAATGGATAAGGAGGATGAACATGCTTTATAAGCTTATATTGGTAGATGATGAAGACTGGATTTTAGATGGAATAAAAAATGCGATTGAATGGGAGAATATTGGCTTCCAGGTAACCGGAACATTTACCAATGGCAGAGATGCTCTGAACGCCATACGGATGGATCCGCCGGATGCAATTCTGACCGATATTAAAATGCCGATTCAGGATGGCATTTCCCTGGTGAAAGAGCTAAGAGAAGCCGGCTTTGAGAATCTTGAAGTAGTCTTTTTAAGTGGTTATGATGACTTTGAATTAGCCCAATCGTCGCTGCGGCTGGGAGCGGTTGATTATGTCCTTAAACCATCGGCGCCAGAGCAGATTGTGGAGGTGTTTGACCGCATCAAAGGACGCCTGGATGCCCGCGGGGTTACAACGGATCTGGTACAGGCCGGAATCAAGGTGTTTAAGGATGCGGTTTATAACAGTATTATGAGTGGTAACGACCAGGAGTATCACCGGTTTATGACATTGTACTCAGAGTTTGTGGAGCGGGAGCGGGGAAAGGCCTTTGTGGTGATTTCGGTTGCTCCGGAGTCCGTGATAACAGAAAGAATGCCGACGGAACAGGATGTTGAAAATATGGAATATTTCCAGCACCTGGTGGGGGAATTGCAGGGACAAAAGCATGGTGGGATCAATATTATTGAAAATTTATATTCCTATTCCCTGGTGTTTTGCGGATATAGTGAGGACGCAGTGGAAGCCTTGTTAGAAGGTTTGAAAAGGAGCTGGTACAAAAAGACCAGGGAAAAGTTGAACTGTGCCAGAAGTGATCTGTATGGAGAGTTCTATTTAGTAAAAGCAGCATATGAATCGTCTCTTGCCAGATTGTTCCGGCTGGATATGCCGGAACCGGTGCAGCAGCTGTATTTTAAACTGGGCAATGATGCTGTATTAAAAGCAGCAATTGAAGACCGGGATCAACAAGTAGTATTTTGGAGTCTGAAGAACTGGATGCTCAAGATTGAAGATACCAATTGCCAATACCGATGGCGGATGATGCGGCGTTTGTTATATAGTCTTAGTGTTTTTTTTCTGCAAAACGATATATCTTATCAGGAAATCAGTATTTTATATGAAGCGGTCCGGGAAGAGGATTGTGAATCTGTAAAAACGGCGGTTATTTCCTTTGTAAAATCAGAGTTGATGGCAGCAAAGAAAGGAAATAAAACAAATAGCCGTAATGTTCATCTGTGTAAAGCCGTAGCTAAATATATCAGCAGAAACTATACGGAAGAGATTACTTTAAATGAACTGTCCGAACAGTTTTATATTTCGCCGAACTATCTGGGAACGCTATTCAAGAAAAATATCGGGGTAGGGATTAAGGAATATCAGACCGCCATTCGCCTGGAGCAGGCAGAAGCCTTGATTGCCAGCGGAAAATTCAAACTGTATCAGGTGGCACAGATGGTAGGGTATCCTAATTATGAATATTTCCGAAAAATGTATTATAAATACAATGATAAAAATCCATCGGAATAAAAATAAAAAAGCAAATAATTGCAATTATCAAAACAGATATTGTATAATAAATGGCATAACAAGTTTGAAAGGATAGCCTTATGCTAAAAGTACTGATCGCAGACGACGAAGAAAAAATCTGTCAATTGATTCAAAAGCTGGTAGACTGGGATTCTCTGGAGATGGAAGTTAT
>Ga0153952_1001047_pt1 | contig 10223 bp, 8 predicted proteins | sample TSNJ036MetaG_FD_104746 | JGI IMG/M metagenome (GOLD analysis project Ga0153952, IMG submission 104746) | Attine ant fungus gardens microbial communities from New Jersey, USA - TSNJ036 MetaG | ecosystem: Host-associated > Fungi > Mycelium > Unclassified | place: USA: New Jersey, Wharton State... | reverse complement strand
ATTTCCCCATCGGTCGCTTCTAGTTTTCCATAGCGGATATTTTCTTTAATGCTGCCGTTAAACAGCCACGTATCTTGAAGCACCATACCGAAAACCTGTCGTAATTCGCTTCTGTTAAAATCCCTTATGTCGTGACCATCTATCAAAATTGCACCGCTGTTTATGTCATAAAACCGCATAAGCAGTTTTACCATTGTTGTTTTTCCTGCCCCTGTATGACCTACGATTGCGATTTTCTGTCCCTCTTTTATTTTGGCGTTAAAATCACGAATGATTATTTTATCCTCGTTATAGCCAAAGCGCACATTTTCAAACGCAACATTTCCATTCAATCCTTTTATTCCCACAGGATTCTTTGCAAACTGTTCTTCTTCCTGTTCATCCAAAAAGTTAAACACTCTTTCGGAAGCAGCCGAAGTTGATTGCAGAAGATTAACCACCTGTGCAACTTGATGTATCGGGTCGGTGAAGAACCTAACGTATTGGAGAAAGGCTTGTATATCCCCGACGACAATCGCCTTTTGTATCACAAAGTACCCGCCCAATATGGCCTCGGCAACTAAGATTATGTTGCTTAGCAAGGACATAACGGGTACAACCATGCCGGACAAAAATTGCGATTTCTTTGCGGAATTGTAGAGAACATTATTCATTTCCTCAAAAGTTTGAATGGTGTCCGCTTCCTTGTTGTACGCCCTTACAATATTGTGTCCTGCATAAACTTCCTCAACCTGACCGTTTACACGGGCCAAATATTCCTGCTGCTCCTGAAAATACTTTTGTGATTTTTTTACCACCGTTGTCATTACGAACATGGACACGGGCAAAATCGCAAACGCAACCAGCGTCATGATTGGGCTGATGGACAACATCATGGCTATAATGCCGATAAGCATTGCAGCGGAAGTGATAACCTGCGTAATACACTGGTTGAGGCTTTGGCTCATGGTATCAATATCGTTGGTAACTCTGGACAATATTTCCCCGTATGTCCTCGTCTCAATATACTTCATGGGGATACGGCCTATTTTTTCCGATACCTCTTTGCGGAGCTTATAGGTTAATCCTTGTGAAATACCTGTCATAACCGTACCCATAGCAAATGAAAACAATGCGCTGATTGCATAAAGCCCCAACAACAATACTGCCATTTGCCCGATTATTCCAAAGCCAATACCAATACCGCCGGAAGCCTTGCTTGTCATTCCGTTCAATATTTCCGTGGATATAAAGCCGAGTATTCGCGGCCCCACGACGGAGAACGCCGTACTTAATACCGCGAAAATCGTAACGGCTATAAGCCTGAATTTATACGCGCCAAGATACTTAAAGAGCGTTTTCATGGTTCCCTTGAAGTCCTGCGCCTTTTCTCCTGTATCCTCTAAGGCAAGGTTGCCGCTAATGGTATGCGCCTTTGATACGCTATCGTCTGTAATGTCCGATACTTCATCATCTATTGGATTATGGGGTTCATGGTATGTTGTCTGTCCTGCCGTATCATCTTCCATACCGTGCATTTTTCTCATGTATGCCATGAAGCGTGACAGCTTTCCCGGCTGCTTTTTGTCATTACGCATAATTCAATTCCTCCTCCGATAATTGCGCGGCGGCAATCTGCCGGTAGACCTCGCTACTTTTCAAAAGCTCCTGATGTGTGCCAGTTCCTGCAATTCTACCTTTATCCAGTACGATAATCTGTTCAGCGTGAAGAATGGTGCTTATCCTTTGAGCTACTATAATTACGGTACTGTCCGTTGTTTCCTCTTTTAACGCCTTGCGGAGTTTAACGTCTGTTTTATAATCCAATGCGGAAAAGGTATCGTCAAAAATGTATATTTCGGGGTTTTTCGCAATCGCCCTCGCAATGGAAAGCCGTTGTTTTTGACCGCCGGACACATTAGAGCCGCCTTGTGCTATATGGCTGTCATATTTTTTGGGCTTTTCTTCAACAAATTCCGTAGCCTGTGCAATTTTTGTCGCTTTTTTCATCTGTTCAGCCGTTCCGTCCGAATTACCATACAGGACATTTGACGCGATATTGCCGGAAAACAAAACGCCTTTTTGTGGGACATATCCTAATCTATCCCGTAGGTCATGCTGTGAAACGTCCCTAATGTCAACGCCGCCCACGAAAATATGTCCCTCCGTTACATCATAGAAGCGAGGAATTAGATTAACGATTGTGGATTTCCCACTTCCCGTACTGCCAATAATCGCGGTTGTTTCCCCCGGCCTTGCGGTAAAGGAAATGTCATGTATAACATCTTCCTCTGCTCCCGGATAACGGAAAGAAACATGATTAAATTCAACGATACCCTTTTTAGCCATATCAAAGGATTTTTCCATCGCGGGGTCTTTCACCGCTACATCCGTGTTCAAGATTTCATCAATACGGACAGCGGACACGGAAGCCCTCGGCAATATGGTGGCAATAGATGAAACGGATATAAACTGCATAACAATCAACATGGTATATTGCATATACGCCATAAGATTACCAAGCAGCATTTGCCCCCCGTCAATGACATAAGCTCCCCTCCACGCAAGGATTACCAAAGTTAAATTCAATATCAACGTCAAAAGCGGGGTCATACAAATCATTACCCTGTTGACGAACAGGTTAGTTTTTGTCAATTCCTTATTAACATCATCAAAGCGTTTTTCTTCGTGCTTCGCTCTGCTGAACGCCCTGATTACAGGCAACCCGGTCAATATTTCCCTTGTGACTAAATTTAGCTTATCAACCAACTTTTGCATAAGGTTAAATTTGGGAAATACGATTGAAAAAAGTGTAATCAACGCCGTCATTGCGACTATAACCGTGACCGCTACAATCCATGCCATAGAAACATTCGTAGTAAGTATCTTGATAATCCCGCCAATTCCCAAGATTGGCGCATACACTACCGTTCTAAGCAGCAGCACAATTAAAAGCTGCACCTGTTGAACGTCGTTAGTGCTTCTTGTGATAAGTGAAGCGGTAGAAAACTTGTCAAGTTCCATATTGGAAAATGACACAACTTTTCTAAATATCTTGCTCTTTAAGTCACGCCCAATCGTTGCCGCCACGGTAGCCGCGAAGTAGCATACAACCATAGCAAGGCACATTGATAAAAAGGCCACGCCAAGCATTTTTGCGCCTGTTCGCAGAATGAAATCCATATTGTTTTGTTTGATACCTAAATTGACAATATCGGAAAGATACGATACCAGCGTTAAATCGCAAATTGCCTGTACGATAAGCAGCAGCACGATTATTACCACGGCATGGGTCGATAGTTTCATAAATTTGAATAGCTTTGCCATATGCTTACGCCCTTTCTTAAATGAAATTTTTAATTAGAAAAATTAGTCCGATAATTGCCGCAATCCCAATGAGGATTAGAATATGCTTGAATATTACCTTGTGCATATTGTTATTGCCTTTGTTGTTTTTCATTTCTGTTCTCTCCTTGTTAATGATTTTTTGTACACATTACCTTGCAAAACAAATAAGGTTAATGTATAATGTATTTGTAAGCGAACACTTTGTTCTTTTACATTGTACGTTAGCTTTTTATGCAATACAAGAGACAATATCAGTGAAAAATTCCGTACCGAACATACCAATAAAATTGTACCGAAATGAGGCGTAATAATGGATAAGCCTGACCGCAGAATAGAAAAAACAAGGACAGCAATTTATCAAGCATTAAGCGATTTGTTGCAAGAAAAAAAGTACGCCAATATAACCATTCAAGAAATTATTGACCGGGCGAATGTAGGGCGCACTACTTTCTATCAGCATTTTACTGATAAGGACACACTTCTAAGCAGCAGCATTGAAAATATATTTGAAGTGTTAAGCGGACACCTGACCGAACAAGTACCGCCGGAACACGAAAGCCGCCTAATACCTGTTGCGGAATTGTTTACTCACATTCAAGAAAACAGCCGCTTGATAAATGGTATATTGATGTCGGATAGCGGCGAACTGCTATTTGATAAATTCAAAAGCTATTGGAGCATAAAAATAGAGCCGTACCTATTGGCGCATTTGCCAAAGGGAAAGCAGCCCAAAGTCCCGATAGATATGCTCACAAATTATGTGACAAGCACTTTGATAGAGTTATTGAAGTGCTGGAACAAATCGGAAGATAAATATACACCGGAGCAAATGGAACAATACTTTTTTGCCTTGATACTTCCAAGTATTTCTTCTGTATTAGGGGAGTAAAACAAAAAGCGTCGTAAACCCGTGGCGGTCTACGACGCTTTTTGTTTTGTTGCATATTAAATAAATTTTCTGTCATATAAAAATGCTGCTATCAATACTACCAATACAGAACCCGCATTATGTACCAATGCGCCGGTAGTAGGAGTTAAAACACCTAATACAGAAAGAATGATTGCTACAAAATTGATTGCCATTGATAAAGTAATGCTGAATTTGATTGTTTGAAGCGTTGCGTCGGACAGCCTTTTCAGATAGGGGATTTTGCTAATATCGTCACCCATTAAGGCAATGTCGGCGGCTTCCACGGCTATATCGCTTCCCATGCTTCCCATTGCAACACCCACGTTTGCAGTTTTTAGGGCGGGCGCGTCATTTACGCCGTCGCCAATCATGCAGATATTTCTACCGGCCTGCTGTAATTTTTGGATTTCTTCCACTTTCTGCGCCGGTAATAATTCGGAGTGCAGGTCAGTAATACCGACTTGTTCCGCAAAATAATTAGCAGTTTGAGCATGGTCGCCAGTCAAAAGGACAGTTTCCGTATGTGTCTGTTTAAGCTCCTGTATCATGTTTTTAGCATTTTCCCGTAATGTATCAGACAATGCGATTACACCGATACATTTATTTGCTTTTGCTGTAATAATGGCAGCCTTGCCTTGTTCCCGGAGTTGTTTTGATGTGTTTGAAATAGTATTGTCAAATGTTACATTACTTTCTTCAAGCCATTTCATATTACCGCAAAGAATAGTGTCGCCCTCAATATTTGCGCTAACTCCCTTTCCGGGTATCATAGTAAAATCATTCGCCATTTGGATAGCCGTATTCTGCTGCTTTGCGTATGTTACAATAGCTTTTGCTAATGGGTGTTCGGAAAAAGCTTCCACGGAAGCGGTAAGACGGAGCATTTCATTTTCCGATAAATCGGGGTCGAAAGAAATTACATCACTTACAACTAAGTTTCCATGTGTGAGCGTACCCGTTTTATCAAAGGCGATTAGGTCTACTTTTCCCATGCGTTCCAATGCGTCACCCGATTTTATGATAACGCCGTATTTCGTCGCTTGCCCGATTGCCGCCATGATTGCCGTTGGCGTTGCCAACACCAAAGCGCACGGGCAGAACACGACTAAAACCGTTACGGCGCGGACAATATCATCTGCGACAAAATATGTTATGACCGCAATGAGCAATGCGACAGGCACAAGCCATGAAGCCCATTTATCTACAATACGCTGCATAGGAGCCTTATTATTTTCAGCTTCCTGTACCATGCGGATTAGCTTTTGCAGGGAACTGTCCTCGCCAACCTTTGTAGCTTTGATGTCGATAGAGCCGAAACGGTTTATTGTGCCACAAAAAGCACTATCTCCGATTTCTTTATCCACTGGTAAGGACTCGCCAGTCATAATGGATTGGTCTATTGACGTATTCCCGCTTATGATTTCACCGTCTACCGGGATTGTTTCGCCGGGAAGTATGCGGAGAATATCATTTTTCTTGATTTCTTCCGCTTTTACCATTTCCTCATTACCGTCCGCTAAAATCCGGCGGCCTTGCTGCGGCGCAAGGTTAATGAGTTTCTTCAATCCCTTTTTTGCCCGTTCTACCGTCTTTTCTTCCAGTATTGCGCCGATTGCCATAATAAAAGCGACCTCACCGGCAGCGAACAAATCATCAATTAAAATCGCGGCAATCATAGCAACGGAAATAAGCAATGCAGACGATATTTTACTTATACCTTTATTGAAAATAATCCTTGATATTGCAAGATATAAAAGCGGCAATCCGCAAATCACCACCGTAACCCATGCAGGGTCAATTGGGATTGTTCTATCCAGTAACATAAGTACAAGGCTTGCCGCCAAAAACACGCCGCCTACAATCGTCATGGGAATACCCATCAAAAAGTCAGCTATTTTTTTAACCATAATTATAACCATTCCTTTCGCGCGCTGTGCGCAACTCAAGGCACAAAACGGGATGAAACAAAAACCCGTTAACGCCTTGGGCATTATTCTTTTGGTAAAATATAAGTATTGAGAATGCAGACAACTACAAATCACGTGGAGGTGAGTGTGCAGGTCTTTACAGATTTGACCGAATAATTATATGTGTAGATTGTCCTTTCAAGCACAAATAAGTGTGACTTAGAGCACGTAGACTTATCTTTGTATAAACAATACTCGTTTATAGCTGGACAGTCAGTCAATGTCTGTTATCCTCAATAATTTAAAATAAAGAAGGGATGTTGTGTGTTAAAAATCGTCTACCCCATCTGTTGTGGAATTGATGTCCACAAAAAGTTTGTTGTTGCATGTATCGCTTCTACTGACAGCCAAGGGATCACCACGTACAAATCCAAACGCTTTTCTACCTTTACAAAAGGGTTAAGAGAGCTGAAAGATTGGCTTTTAGCCAACGCCTGCACCTTTGTGTGTATGGAATCAACCGGAAAGTACTGGATACCTGTGTTCAATATTCTGGAAGCTACTTGCACCATTACGCTGGCACATCCGAAGTATGTCAAAGCGATTCGCGGCAAAAAAACCGACAAGAAAGATGCCAAATGGATTGCCGATCTATTCAAGCATGATCTTGTTTGCGCTAGTTTTATGCCGCCTCTTGACATTCGGCAGCTTCGTGATTTAATGCGTTACCGTTTCAAGCTGATTAACTTGAGTTCAAGTGAAAAAGCCCGCACCCAAAATTGCCTCACGGTGTCAAATATCCAGATTGCCAATGTAGTTTCCGATACATTCGGCAAAAGCTCTATGGCTATCATTGACCGGATCCTCGAAAATCCTCTTGATACTAATTTCGATGTTACTCCTTTGATTCACGCTTCTATGATCCCAAAAGTTCCTGAGCTGCAGTTGGCCATTGATGGTCTGATAACTCCTGAACAGGCCGCCAAACTCAACATCATCAGAGAACATCATGACGCTATCTGTGCGTGCAAGGAAAAACTTGAATCGGTTATCAATATGCTTGTCGAGCCTTATAGGAATATCATTCATCTTTTGCTATCAGTTCCTGGTATCAAGGATTTTTCAGCAATAGCGATCATATCGGAGATAGGTGTCGATATGTCTGTGTTCCCCACATCCAAACACTTATGCTCTTGGGCGGGACTTACTCCTACAAACAATGAAAGTGCCGGTAAGAAGAAAAGCGTCCGTATTTCTCGTGCCGGTGTTTACATTAAACCTCTGCTGGTTCAGTGTGCTAATGCTGTCGTCACCAGCAAAAAGCACCCTGAAATCCGCAACCGCTATTTAGCGATCAAAAAACGCAGAGGCCACAAAAAAGCTATCATTGCGATTGCTCGCATGCTTCTTACCGCTATCTACCATATGATTAAAAACGGAGAGATGTATAATCCTGAACTTTATAATAAAGTTCCCTCTATTCCGAGCCTTCGCGATATTCCACTTGAAGCTGCTCTCAAAATTGTGGAAAAACACGGCTTCTCCGTTATGAAGACTGAAACAGAAACTGCCTAACGCTGCTATTTGTTCGTTAATTTAAATCCTAAAAGTCGTCAATGGCGGCTTGTTTGCCATGCTCTTTTTGGCTATCGGTTGCTCAAGTATATGGTTTCAGACTTCACCCCCTATACAATGCGTGAGAATTGCTCTATTGCGGAAGATAATTGTTTAATCGTTTCTTCCTCTTTGCCCTCACGAATACCGTCAAGCACACAATGATGTAAATGCCCCTCTAATACGACTTGCCCTGTTTTATGCAATGCCGCTTTTGCAGAGCCTATTTGTATCAAAATATCCTCGTATGATTTATCATCTTCAATCATTTTGATAATCCCGCGTATTTGTCCCTCAATTCTTTTTAGCCGTTTTGTTACAGCGTCAACGTCCATACATTGCTTCATTTTCAAAACCTCCTTTATTCGGGTTTATACCCTATGCCCCTATACCCTACCATATTCTATATATAGAATTTGTCAAGTGTTAGTGCATAATGCGACATAAAAAAGTACATAATAGGATATGTATACTCGTTTTGCTTTTCCAATAGGAAATGTAAAATAACATTGGGTGATATGACTATGAACAATCATAAAGAATTATATGATTTTTCGGCTATTGGACAAGCCATAAAGGAAGCGCGGGAAAGCAGAGGATGGACAAGGGAAAAGGTTGCGGAAATGGTTGACCTTGCGCCCCGGTATATTATGTCTATTGAAAATACTGGACAACACCCAAGTTTCCAAAAGTTCTATGAGCTTGCCACTTTATTTTATTTATCGGTAGACGAGTATTTCTACCCTAATACCGGCGCGGAGAAAACAACGCGCCGCCGTCAGCTTGAAAATAATCTTGATGAGTTAGACGATATGGACTTAATTATTATGTCAGCTACCGCCAAAGGAATAAAGGAAGCCAAAGAAACGGGGGAATAACAACCATCGTTTCTTTCTATATACAGCCATTCAAAGCGTCGTAAATCTTAAAAGATTTACGGCTTTTTTCTTTTGCTCGGTTTGCCAAAACGGCATTTTTAGGGTGAGTAGTATATAGAGGGAAGTATGCGGGAACCGAAAGGCGCGTACCGCGCCTGACCGGGAAATTAGCGTACTTGCAAGCATAGGCAATGGTGCCCCACTTTGAAAAAGTGGCTCACCTTGCCGTCAAACCTCCGCGCTACGGCGCGTCGGTTTTTGCTTGTCGGGAAGAATCCCGAACCCTCTTTTTTGGGAAGTGTCCCAAACCCTCATACTACGAAAAGCGAAAGGAGCGTTACGGCATGGAAAACAAAAACGAGAGCGCGGGCGGGCGCAAGCGTGAAGTTATGATAAGATTTCGCGTTACGGAAACGGAAAGGGATTTAATTTATGAAAAAATGCGGTTATTGCACACAAACAATATCGCGGCGTATATGCGGAAAATCGCAATCGACGGCTATATAATCGCCGTTGACAATTCAGACCTAAAGGCCATAGCCGCCGAATGTCAAAAAATCGGTGTTAATTTCAATCAGATAGCGCGGCGGGTGAACGGCACAACCCGGATATATGAGCAGGATTTTGACGAAATGAAAAGGGGGATAGCGGAGATATGGCGGTTACTAAGATTAAGCCTGTTAAGAGCGCGTTAAAACAACGGATTGAATACATACAGAATCCCGCCAAGACGGACGGCAAAATGCTTGTTTCGTCTTTCGGCTGTTCCTATGAAACGGCTGATATTGAATTTGAGCATACGTTATCACAAGCGTTGGAAAAGGGTAACAACCTCGCCCATCACTTGATACAGTCTTTTGAGCCGGGGGAAAGTACGCCGGAACAGGCGCACGAAATAGGGAAACGCCTTGCCGACGAGATAACAAAGGGGCGGCATGAGTATGTACTTACGACGCACATAGATAAAGGGCATATTCATAATCACTTGCTTTTTTGCGCCGCAAGTTTTGTTGACTACAAAAAATATGTTTCCAACAAGAAAAGCTATTATGAAATCCGCAATTTTAGCGATAAGCTATGTAAAGAATATGGCCTATCAATCGTGAAGCCGGGGCAGGACAAGGGCAAGCACTACGCCGAATACGCCGCCGACCAGCACGGCGGCGGCAGTTGGAAAAGCAAGTTAAAAGCCACCATTGATACCATTATCCCGCAATCGAAAGACTTTGAGGATTTTTTGAAGCGGTTAGAGGCGGCAGACTACGAAATCAAACGCGGGAAATATATATCCGTCCGCGCTCCCGGTCAGGAACGGTTTACCCGGACAAAGACGCTCGGCGCGGACTATACGGAGGACGCTATAACAAAACGCATAGCCGGGGAATATACTCTTACCATGCCGGACGAAAAAGCCGTTGACCTCACCGCCGACGCGCTGGACGTTCCGGGCGTGGACATTGATATTTTCGCCGTTGATATGCCCGATACAGCGAAAGCGGACAAGCCCGTTTATGTGCGGCCAGTTCCCGCCGTCAATTTGATTATCGACATAGAAAACTGTGTAAAGGCGCAACAAAGCGCGGGATT
>Ga0153952_1001046_pt1 | contig 10230 bp, 7 predicted proteins | sample TSNJ036MetaG_FD_104746 | JGI IMG/M metagenome (GOLD analysis project Ga0153952, IMG submission 104746) | Attine ant fungus gardens microbial communities from New Jersey, USA - TSNJ036 MetaG | ecosystem: Host-associated > Fungi > Mycelium > Unclassified | place: USA: New Jersey, Wharton State... | reverse complement strand
GGCGGACTCACAGCGATGGACGCTATGCTTTCTGATTTGGAAGGTGCAATTCTGGACTGAGCTGAATCAATAAAAAATAAAGATGTGTAATCGGTATCCGACTGGGTCAAATGACCTGGTCGGGTTATTTTTTTGATTTGAGGTCTTTAAGTTGGAAGCAATCGGAATAGCTTCGCTATTTGGATCACAGCAACATGATTCAATTTGGAAGGCGCAATTCTGGACTGAGCGTCAAACTACCCTAACCCATTGTTTTGGGTGGATGGTTATGATACAATCAAACTGGATTTCCTGATTCGACTACAGGCAGTAAGGGAAACAAATATTATATACACAGGGTGAAGTATCAATGAACATTATTACCGTAACAAAAGAAAATGCCCTATTTGTCAGATCCGAATTTCAGCATCTTCTTCAGCGCACTGTCACTTGGGAACACGCTTTTGTTCTTGATCACCATCCTGTAGTGGCAGATTACGGATTTAAGAATTTCCCATTTGCTTATGGCATAAGGGTATCTCCTGCCCTCCCTTTTTAATGCGGGAAGTATAAGTAAGGAACATATTGAGAAAAATCATTTTATATGGGAGGGAACGGATGTACAGACTGTTGATTGTGGATGATGAAAGTAATCATAGAAAAGGATTAGGAAGTTTAATACAGGAGCTTTATCCGGAGTGTATTCTGTTGGAGGCAGGAGACGGTACGGATGCAATGGAGATATTAGAACTGGTGAACTGCGATATTATGATTACAGATATTCGTATGGCAAATATGGATGGATTGAAGCTTCTAAAGCTGGCGAAAGAACTGAATCCGGAGATAGAGGTAGTAATCTTAAGCGGATATGGACAATTTGATTATGCAATAGATGCCCTGAAGTATGGAGCGGCGGATTATCTGATGAAGCCAGTAGATAAACAAGAAATCAAAGAGATTTTTAATAAGTTGATGGTGAAGATTGAAGACAGAAGAAGAGAAAAACAGAAGCACCTCTCTCTGGAATTGCAGCTGACAGAAACTATGCCTGTTTATGTGGAACATTTGATGAATGAGTTGATTGAGAAAGATGATTTTCCTAAGAAAGAACAACTGTCATGGTTGTTTCCTCTAGAACAGGCGGGATATATTATGCTATGCAGGATACATGGCAGTACAAAACAACGGTTGACCGAAATCGAGAAATCTGATATTAAGTATATGATAAAAAAGCGGTTGGATCCGGTGTCCACGTTTACTTTTTTTCATGAGCAAAATCTGGATATGATTGTTGTATTTGTTTTATCAGAGGAAAAACCACACCAGCATGAATTACTAGAGTTGAGTAACGCAATAAAAAAAAGATTGGGGTTAAGCTTATCCTTTTGCACCGGGAAAATTGTTGACAATCTATATAATAAGGCCAGAATATCCTTTGCGCAGGCATTTCAGATATTTCCATATATGTTCTATGATACAATCAGTGTGCAGAATTATGACTGTATGGAAGAAAAAATCAATCAGCATGGGGAAGATTTTCAATATGAAACCGGAAAGATCTTAGAATTCATTAAAAAAAACGAGTTATTGCAAGCATATAAAATATTTGAGGAAAGTATAGTGGAAAGACTGGAAAGTGTTTTATTGCATCCAATTATCTTGAAACAAAAGATTACTTTTTCACTGCTGCAGATTGTGCGTAGTTTTGAATTCATGATGTCTCAGGAATTTCGGGAGGATGCGAATCAGAAGATTCAACAGATGCAGTATGCCGATACCTTTACACAGCTAAAACAAAGCCTCAGGCAGTTTTTTATAGGAATGGGAAAGGAATTGCAGCGTCAAAGAGATATTAAGGGGAGTAGTATTTTACAGCATTGTGTGGATTATCTTGAGGAGCATTATATGGATGAGATCAATCTGGAGGTTATTGCTGTGAAGTATTATTTTAATCCATCCTATTTTAGTACCTTATTTAAGAATCATTTTAACAAAACATTTTCAGAATACCTGATTGAACTGCGAATGAATAAGGCAAAAGATTTATTACTTGGCTCGAGTAAGAAGGTGAAAGAGATAGCTGTCTTGATTGGGTATCGGGATGCGAATTATTTTGTCCGTTCTTTTAAACGTTTTTATGGAATGACGCCGGAAGAATTCAGAAAAATGAGTAGTAAAGAATAGAAAGATATATAGGGGTGCGGTTATGAGAAAAATATATTTAAAGCTGCATACGCAGCTATTAATAGTGTTCATTGCTCTTACTATATTTCCTTTGACCATATTTTTTATTATTATTTATAAAAATGTTACTGCGAAAATAACTAATCAGGCGCAGTCTTATTTTGTTCAAAGCGTACAAAAGAGCAGTAAGTTAATTGATAAAGAACTGGACTATATTGAAGAATTCTCACAGAAGCTGAACATTGATGAGCGTCTGTATAAGGTGTTCGATGATTTAGATACCGAAGATGAGCTTGATCTGATGAGAGCTAACACGACGGTAACATCTATTATCAATGGATACAAGCCCTGGTATAGTAATATTTATTCGGCTCATATGGTGACTTCCTATTATCGCTTCGGACAAGAAAATCAGAATTATTATCCGAAAGGCTCCTTTGCAAGTTCTTTGTTATCCATACGGGCCAAAGAAGCTAATGGAGTATTACGATGGATTCCGACATTTAGCTATACGGAAATGTTTGGAATTGATAATCTCACCGATGCACAGTTAGAATATGGACACCTTTATGCGGCTGTATGTCAGATGAATTTTTGTGATGTAACCAGCGGAAAGGTGCTTCGATTGGCTCCGGATGTTGAAAAGCCCATTCTGGTTATTAGTTTTAAGGAACAAGATCTTCTGACTCAAATTGAAGAATACAGTCGCGAGGATATCGCTAATGAGGCAGAGTATATTGTAATGGATAATATTGGAACTGTGGTATGCAGCTCCAGTGAGTTATATGGAGTAAATCATCCATATGAGGCAGAATGGCTCGATGCGCTTGAGACTAACAAGGGCTATGGATATACAATTGAGCGGATCGAGGATAAGGATTATCTGATTACCTATTCCAGGAGTACTGTGACTGACTGGCTTGTTGTGGCCAGAGTTCCGGTGAAGACTCTGACCGGAGAGATTTCGGATAAAATTCTTAAACTTATGATGGTAGTGATGCTGATCCTTTTACTGTTATCCATTGCATCTTCTTATATCATATCCAAGCATTTGAATAATAAGATATATGCAACAATCAACATGATTGATAAGGTCGGAACGGGAGAATTTGACAGCCTGATTGAATATGATCCTAAGGAAGAGTTTGCCTTTTTCTACAGCAAGCTAAATGAGATGAGCGAGAACCTTAAGAATTTGGTGCATGAGAACTATGAGGTGAAACTTCAGCAAAGAGAGTTTGAGATTCTGATATTGAATATACAATTAAATCCACATTTCGTATACAATGCACTCAATATTATTAATTGGATCTGCTTATCAAAGGATACGGAAAAGGCCAGCCGCATGATTGTTGACTTATCAAGGATGCTGCAGTATACCAGCCAGAATACCAGGCAAAAGGTAATGCTGCAGGATGATATTGACTGGTTGAGACGATATATATATATTATGCAGATGCGATATGATAACCGGTTTTTAGTAGAGTTTAGAATACCGGAAGAATTAATGAGAAATCAGGTGCCAAAATTATTTCTTCAACCCATGGTTGAGAATACGATAGTTCATGGCTTTCGTAATCTGGAAGAAATGGGGCATCTCGAGATTACTGCAGAATACAATGAGCATGATATCACTTTTATTGTGGAAGATAATGGATGTGGAATGACGCAGCAGAGAATTAGAGAGATAATGGAATTCACCGGTACATCAATTGGATTGGCAAATACCGACCGGCGTGTCAAGATTTTGTATGGCTCAATGTATGGAATAGGAATTCATTCTCAATTAGGTGAAGGTACCATGATAACAATTACAATTCCAAAACAGATCCTGTAAAAAAAGAGCTTTGGCTCTTTTTTAAATGACATAATAAAAATGCTGTTTTCCAATGAAAAGCATATAGAAACCAGCAATTGAGTGTTATAAGATAAAGACATAGAAAAGCTTTTCTTAGTAATGAAACGAACTGGACTTTTGATAAAGAATGGGAGGGAATAGATGAAGAATAGGTATTTCAAGCAGGTATTTGCACTTTTATTCGCAGCGGTGTTATTCACAGCGGGCTGCACAACCACGGGAAAGAATGCCTCCGCAGATGAAACAGGCACTGGTCAAAGAGCCGATGAGGGAATCGTATCAGAATTAACTGTAGCAGAAGATACGAATGACAAGCAGGTGGAATTGACCTTCACCTATTGGGGAAGCGGTGCAGAAAAAGCAGCCATTGAAGCATCAATTAAAACATTCGAAAAGGCGTATCCCAATATCAAGGTGAAAGGTATGCATATTCCAAGTGAAGATTTTCTGACCAAAATTAATGCCATGATAGCAGCAGGTGATGCCCCCGATATTAGTTACTCTGCATCATGGAAATGCCAGTTTGGTGAGGATGGATTGATTCATAATTTCTATGAACTGATCAAAGATGATCCTGAGATGTCTGTGGATGATTATCTGGAGACTTGTTGGTGGAACTGGTCACCGACCGAGTCTGCGGGGCCGATTATGGCAAATATTACGCTTTCGCTGATGTACAATCAGGATATCTTTACGGAAGCAGGAATTGATCTTCCGCCTACGAAGGTAGCCGAGGCCTGGTCCTGGGATGAATTTGTGGATGCGGCAAAGGAATTAACCATAGACACCTCTGGCAGAAATGCGAAGGATCCTGGTTTTGATGTTAATAATATACAGCGGTATGGAATTATGTTTGCACCGAACTGGAATGTCTATATGCCATTTGTCTACTCCAATGGAGGTGGGTATCTAAGTGAAGATATGACTGAATTTGGGTTGCAGGAAGAAGCTGCCGCAGACTCCATACAGAAATTCGCCGATTTGATTAATGTACACCATGTGGCTCCGACAGCCATACAGTCTAACAGTATGCCTAGTCCGGCTACCGCATTAGCCTCTAAGCAGGCGGCGATGTATATTGATGGCAGTTGGAACCATCTGGATCTGGCAGAAGCAGGGATCAACTGGGGCGTAGGTGTACTGCCGATTGATAGGAATTATACAACTTTCTTTGACGGTGGCTCTTTGATTATCTTTAAATCAACAGAGTATTTGGAGGAATCTCTAAAATTATATAAATGGATTACCAATCCTGAAAGCTCCGAAGAGATTACGGAGATGTTCCGCAGTATATGGCTCCCAGTACACAAGAAATATTATACCGATGAAGAAAAGATAGATTTCTGGGCTTCCGAAGAATTGCCGGCACGACCCACGGGCTTTCGCGATGCAGTGATCAATTCTACTTATGAGAATCAGACAATTGCGACTGAGATAGATGTTGTAAATTTCAATGAGATAGACACGATGGTTAAAGCGGCCATGCAGCAAGTCTGGTCTGGTAAAAAGACTGCTACAGAAGCAATGGGGGAGATTAAATCCAGTGTAGACCCATTGGTAAAAGGAACTTATTCAGGTAAGCGCTCATAGAAATTATAATCAATCAGGGACTGTTATTTGTGACTGCAAAGCAGTCCCTTTTGATTTCCGTTGCTTGTATTCTTACATTTGGCGAATGCCGCAAGGAGGTTCCGATGAAAACAAAGATGAAGATGAGTAAAAAAGAAAGACGGGATAATATAGCAGGTTTTTTATTTAGTCTGCCTTGCATTCTTGGATTTATCTTTTTTGCTGCGCTTCCTATGGCAGTAAGTCTGATCATGAGTTTTAGCAATTACAGTATCATAAAGGAAAGTAACTTTGTGGGGTTAGAAAATTATATTCGTTTATTCAGTGGACTGGATATTTACTTTTACAAATCATTATTTGTTACCATATTATATGTAGCGCTTAGTGTTCCCAGTTCTTTGATCTTCGCATTTTCTATTGCAACCCTTTTGAATCAGAATGTCAAAGGAAAAGGAATATTCCGGACCGTTTTTTATCTGCCTTCCATTATTCCGGTGGTAGCCATGTCGGCAATCTGGATGTGGATATTTAACCCTGACGTTGGTTTGGCAAATAGCATTTTAAAGCAGCTTGGAATGCCCACAAATATGTGGTTATCAAGTGAAGATACAGTAATTCCCACTTTGGTATTTATGAATCTATGGACAACAGGGTCTACTATGGTAATCTTTCTGGCGGGTATGCAGGATGTGCCCAGGCAGCTGCTGGAGGCAGTGGATATCGATGGTGGTGGTGGGTGGAAGAAAATGAGACATGTAATTATACCATTGATGACACCTACTATATTCTATAATCTGGTAATGGGTATTATTAATGGATTTCAAGTATTTACACAGGCATATGTTACCACGCAGGGTGGGCCTAACAATGCCAGTCTTTTCTATGTGTATTATCTGTATCGTGAGGCATTTAGTTTTATGAGAATGGGTAATTCTTGTTCGATTGCCTGGATTCTGTTTATGATTATTATGATTTTAACAATAATATTGTTTAAGTACCAGAAAAAATGGGTTTATTATGGGGGAGAATAAAAGATGGCTAAAGTGAAGAGAGTTATGGGGAAGTTACTGACTTATACAATCCTTATTATGGGAAGTCTATTCTGTATAGTACCGTTATTATGGATGGTTAGAAGTTCCGTTATGACTTCTGTAGAAATATTCATGATACCTCCGAAGCTGCTGCCTGATAAGCTTATGATCTCAAATTATAATGATGTGTTCCGGGTACTGCCGTTTTTTCGATACTATAGAAATTCCATCATCATAGCAGGTTTGAGTGTTTTAGGAACTGCTATCACCAGTTCTCTGTGTGCATACGGATTATCCAGAATAAGGTGGAAGGGTAGAAATGTTATTTTCGCATGCATTATGGGAAGTATGATGCTCCCATTTGCAGTGACATTGATACCAACTTTTTTAATGTGGAGAACGCTTAGGATTACAGACAGTTTCATTCCTCTGATAGCTCCTGCATGGTTTGGCGGCGGAGCTTTTTACATATTTTTATTAAGACAATTTTATCTTGGAATTCCAAGAGATTTTGATGAAGCGGCCTTCATAGATGGAGCGAATCATCTTGAAGTATTTACCAGAATCGTCATGCCCATTACGAAACCAGCTCTTGCAGTGGTTAGTCTTTTCTCATTCCTGAATATTTGGAATGATTTTTTGGGGCCGTTGGTATATTTAAACAGCGAAGAAAAATATACTGTAGCGCTGGGGTTACAGTTATTTAGCGGAGTATATCGTGCGGAATGGCACCTGATGATGGCGGCGGCTTGTCTCGTACTGATTCCTGTTATTATAGTGTTTGCGTTTGGACAGAGATATCTTATTGAAGGGATTACAATGTCAGGCGTGAAAGGATAGAGACATAAGAGGAGGAGAAAGATGTATAAGAAGATAGAAGAAATAATTACAGAGAAAAGGAATCCTTATTTCTCCATAACGGTAGAAGAAGGGAACTATACCTGCGGAAATCAAGAAAGTTATTACCGGGACCGATTTCCGGATGATACCTTTTCATATGATATATCGAATAATAAAGTGCTTGCGAATCTGGATGAATTCGGTACAGTAAAGCTGATAACCTTTTATCGGGAGAACTATATCTGTGATAATATCCCAGGGGTCTGGGTGGCAAAGGATTTTAGCCAGGAGGGACCTTTTTCTTTTCAAATCGTTTTAGAAGGTGAGGTACTTGAGCTAACAAAAGGTATTATGAATACAAAGTCAGATCTTTTGGATAATCTGTTCCCCAGATTCCAATATGTTCATTCAAGGTTTTCAGCCACAGTATTAGCCTATGCCCCAATCTCTGAAGATGGAACACAAAGGCTGCGAGGGCTAATCTATGGGCTGTTTATTCAAAATGAGGCAGATGCTCTTTTGGAAGGCGAAGTAATACCGCCGACATTCTCAGGTGATCAGGAATATTTCAAAACGGTGGATGCCAGTGGAGTATTGTTATATCATACTTTGAAGAATGAGAGGCTGTCATTTGCATTACCCACAAAAGCATCCATATGGATACCTATGGTGATCTATGGACCAGGAGAGACAAAGGATGTGGACATAATTAGAGAAAAAGGAACTTTATACTGGTTTAATCAAACACATGCTTATTACCGGAAAATTCTGGGGAGGCTGACTATGGCAGAAGATCCGTTGACAGCAGCTATCTTTGAGCGGTCAGTGTATCAGGGAATCTCAGCGGTGGGAATGAGCAGAGACGGTAATGTTTGCGGATCAAACTGGGGAACATTTCCAACCACACAGGAAATATGGATGAAGGATATGTATTATTCATACCTTCCTCTTGTTCGCCTGGAACCAGAGTTTTTTAAGAAAGGATGTCTTTGGTTCCTGAAATATGGTATCCGCCCCAAAGGGTCAAAATATATTGGTGGTGTTTATCATTCTTTGAGCAATTCATTGTCTTCTGTAATGATGGTAAGTCTGTATTATGAAGCAACTGGGGATAGTCATTTCTTTGCAGAGTATCCCAATGTCTATCCAACACTTCAGTCAATTTTAAAGGAAGTTCTGGAATTAAGGGATGAAAAAGATGGTGTATGGTTGTTTCAGACTGTATGGATATCAGATGCTCTTGCTCTGGGAAAGTATCATACAGGTTCGAATGTTTGTGCATGGAAAGCATTTAGAGGTATGAGCCGAATTGCCAAAGAAGTTTATGATGATCATGTAATGCAATCTGAATATGAGAAGATTGCTGATTGTATCAGACAAGATATTGAAAAATATATGACAGTTGAAGGGGCTTTCGGGCGTCAATACTTAGAAGGAATCGGCGGAATCGGTGAGGCAGAAAAAAAAGTATATGGGATAGCAAATTATAAGAAGAAATTCATAGATCAGGCGGAGGTGTTTCTGTCGGATGTAATTGAGGGGGATCAGATCAATCTGTTAATGCATGATGGAGAAGAATCAGATACAACATTGATGCCATTCTATGGTTATCATAAGTATGATAACGAAATATATAGAAATTATCTAAAATTTACTATGAGTACAGAGAACCCCACTTATGGTACGAAATGCCGGGGGATCCGATGGGGGAACGAATCAGGCGCAACATTTCCCGGTTATTCTACGGGTTTTGCTGCAGTGACAGACGCAGAGACGATGAATGGAGTGCATGGGTATATGCGGGAATTAAAGCGGTTGAATGATCTGGACGGATCCTGGTGGTGGTGGCCCTATAAATGTAATGCTGAGACTGGAAATGTAGTAAGGCTAAATTGCTGCGGAAAGTGTGGATGGGCAGCGGGTGTATTTGCGGCTTTATTTATATCACAAATTCTGGGTATTCAGTACGATGCGCCTAAACAACATCTGATCTTTCGTGCTTTTTCTCCCTGCAGCAGTTTCAGTTGGGATAATGCCCGGAATGGAAGCGGATTATTTGATTTTGGTTATCGGGTAATAATGGAAGGAGATCACAAAATGGTCTCAGTGAAAAATAGAAATGCGCATATTGTGTCGGCAGAGTTGGAAATAATTACAGATAACCTCCCAACTTTCCGTGATACAGAACAGGATTATTCTTACGAGATAGGAAATTTCTTAAATATGAGGACGGTAAAGATTTTTATACAATTGAAGCCTGATGTTCGGTATGAAATATTGGTATAGAAATCAACATAGCAATTAATCGCACTGGCTCACGGAACGCATACGACAAAAGGGGTATGAATGTTAGCGACAGCGTAATGGTAAAAAACAATAGAATCCTTACCTTACGCTGTCGCAATCGGTACACTATACAGCATACATCGGCCTAGCTCCTGTTCGCCCTATCAATTGCAATCACTGCTGCGTAATCCCCTCCACATGCATATCCGGATTTACATGCACCATACAATGTTTGACTTTGGGGAATTGCTCCTCAATTACATCATGGACACACTGCGCCCTATTATGTGCCGCCTCCAGCGTAAACGAACCGTTAACCCTGATTTCCACATCCACATAAATCTTATCACCAAACAGACGGGTTTTCAGTTGGTCAATTCCCTCAACCTCTTCCTGGGTGAGAATCACTTCGTGCATTTCGGCAACAGTTTGCTCATCACAAGCTCTATCCGTCATCTTCCCAACCGCATCCCGAAAAATATC
>Ga0153952_1001041_pt1 | contig 10237 bp, 18 predicted proteins | sample TSNJ036MetaG_FD_104746 | JGI IMG/M metagenome (GOLD analysis project Ga0153952, IMG submission 104746) | Attine ant fungus gardens microbial communities from New Jersey, USA - TSNJ036 MetaG | ecosystem: Host-associated > Fungi > Mycelium > Unclassified | place: USA: New Jersey, Wharton State... | reverse complement strand
TTTATTCACCTTTATCACGGGGGCATCTTCTGAGTTTTTGTATTTCATATCCATACGGGACGAGAGCTTTTCCTCCTCTTCATATCGATCATCACTATCTTCTTCAGGCATTTTCTCAGGCGCAGTGGCATAACCTTCTAATGAAACTCCTTTAGATCTTGAGCCAATCCGAGATTTCTTTGATTTTGTGAGTGCGCTGTGCTTAGTCTCATCTTCGTCTGTGTCTGACTGTCGGGTGACCGTGGATTTGGTGGATTTGCGTGACCGGGATCTTGTGACAGTAGATCCAGTCGGGGTAGCATCGTCAGGTTCCTCTTTATCTTCCTCGCTGACAGGTGGGACAGTTTTCTTTTTCCTCGATGAAGGTCCCTTCTTTCTCGAGACTGAACGACTGAGAGATCTTGTGGAAGCTCTGGGCTTTTCCTCCAATTTTTGATGCTCCTCGTCCGCTTGCTGATCATCGTCTTCGGATTCTTCATGAATGGCCTTCCTTGACCTACTCCTCGATGCCTTTTTGCCGTGTTTTCTTGAAGGACCTGCATCAGCGGGAGGAGCTAAAGGTTCGGTGGTGTCCTCAATTATGTCGGGCATGATGGGACGACCACAGCCACGAGTTGTTGTAGCCGTTGAAATGTGGGAAGAAGATTTGGTCGATGAGGAGCGGGTAGATCTAGTTGAAGATGAAGTAGCTGGGGCATTTGAAGGGGACACGGAGCCAATGAAGAAGGGGCATTCGGTGCCTTTGCGTTTGCGATGTTCATCTCTGTCAGAAAGAGAAAAGGATCAATGGGGTAGAGGAGGGCAAGGGAAGGACGAACAAAGGATCATCCGTCGAGTCCCACTCGTTTAGAGAGAGATTACAGTAAAGACAAGTTGCAGAATCATCACCGGGGTGTTGAGGTGTGAAGAGGAAGCCTGCTTTGGCCATCTAGATGAACGGATCAATTTGTGGGACGTGAGGAACGTAAATGAGAACGGACCTGCTTGGAGTTGGCGCCGTGGTTGCGAACCTGGTCGTGTATCCAGCCGTCGCCGACAGCGAATATCTGGAGACGAGCCTTTTCAAGAAGTTTAGAGCTCGGCAAGCGGCTCTTATCAGAAAAGGTGAACCTGAGAAAGACAAAGAAATGAAGTAGTGGAGATATGAGGGGAAACTGCAGCTCACCGGCCAGAAGAGTCGAGATCAGCCTTCAAGGCGCATCTGACAACAGCCCAAGGACAGGCCTTTGCAGACTTTTTCCAGTGAATATCAAAGGGATCGTCGTCGTCTTCCCATCCGGCGAGCTCCTTACCACAGACGAAACAAGTAACATTATCCCGTTCATCGTAGCTGGGGTCGAAATAAAAGCCAGCCTCGGCGAGGGAGAGAGGATTGGCGGTGAATGAGGGAGGATGGGGCCATTTCAGCTTTCTTATAGGGCCTGTGTTGGCAGAACTTTGGACCTTGACTGGCCTGCTGAAGGAGTCGATGCGACTTTGCAGACAGTTCATGTCACGCTGTCTGTGACCAAAACATATCTTATGACGTCACAACTCCCAGTGAACGCTGTCATATTTTCGACATATACGTGTGATAAAACAGGTGAAGGGTTCTGTAATGGGCCGACTAGCTCAGTTGGTTAGAGCGTCGTGCTAATAACGCGAAGGTCTTGGGTTCGATCCCCACGTTGGCCATGGTCCAGGACACCATCTTTTGATGGTTGTTTCCGTCTCGTACATCCACATAATTCATTTCTTTATAATCACCCTAGATCCCTGCTGCTCGTTCTCAAAGGCTATGTATGCCCTTTATTTTTCTGGGGAGTCTAAGTTCTCATCTTGATCTCGACCTCTATCTTTCGATATTTGAGAGATGTTAAGATTCCGCATGCTGCTTTTTACGTTATGAGCATTTGCAAGCCTGTTTCACGATCATATTTTAAGAGTCAAATCAAGGAGCGCTTTTGTGTGACAGTCTGGTCCATATTTGGACTGGAGTTAGCCAGTTTCCCATTTTCCAGGAGGAGATATTGAACTCATGAGCTATCGAAGCTTGCCTATTGGCGAGCCTCTGTTGCTCGTCTTTTTTTTTCGGGTTGACAATTTATTACACGGTGCTCGAACGCAGTCCGTGGTAAACGTGTCTACTTAAATAATAATCCCAGAGCTCTTTGTTGGGGTGTTGTATGGGTAGTCGAAGCGACTTTGTTTGGCTGTCGACTTTGTGGTGCAAGGGCCATCTGACGTCGCTGGGGCAGTCCCAGAAATGAATGGAGTTGGCAGGGTTTCTCTGTTGCTCGTCTCGGCACTTCATATATGATCGGATGGGATGAAATCCGCCTATTATTAACTACACAGGCACAGGACATAGTACAAACCAACCATCAATCTAGGACATATGAGACGATATAGATATCATAGCTGTATCATGAACGGTGAGTCGTTGCCCGCAAAGGGGGAGTTCTGGGCGGTGAGAAAGAAGGGTGGAAATAGGCAGCAGCAGGAGCAGGAGATGCGATGGGGCCAGGTAGAAACAAGGGAAGCGTAGGAATTAACTCGAAAACACGCTGAAATGTTGCTCGACTGGGTCTTGAACCTGGTGGGAATTGCGGTTCCAACCCGTTCATTACCGCATGAATTTTGGGCTCTTGACACACATTGTCATCACCTCCGTCAGAAGTAATTACATCAGGAGACGGGTCGACACCACGCCCATCCCATATACACCGAACGTCAAGGCCTTGAATGATCTGTGACAAACGGCCGGTTTCAACATGCCTGATCTCAATGAAGCGTGGATCAAAGAGAAGGATATATGGAGCATGGAGGGCTACACGGTTGGCTTTGCCTTCCCATTCCACAGTTGAATTATCTCGCGACGGATCACCATGCGGATTCACATAAAGGCCAAATTCTGAATGGTCGTCAGTTCAGCATCCAAGTCGCCCATGAGAACAATGTACCGTTATAACAGAGTATAAATTCATTATTGACCCTGAACATGCCCAAAGGTCGACAAGATTCACATCGGTTAGATAGACGCAAGTCTTGTGTAACAGGAATGGTAACAGTGTTCCGACTACAAAAATCAGGAAGTATGCTTCTCAAAAGTAGAAGCTAACTTACTCTTCAATCTGCACGATCTCAAACCCTTTTTGACAAGGGATAACGACCCGCTCCGTAAGGAAAATGAGATCATAGCATTCCGAAACTATCGAGAAGGTCTGATACGGCCGAAACCAGTCACTTTTGTTCTTATTCCATGGCCACGGAATTCCGTTATTCACTTTCGGGCGCTCAACAATCTTGTCTGCGACAGGTTCTAGAGCATGAAACACAAATTCGTTCTATTCCATCATGAGTGCTGTTCACATGGAGGGAATGAAATATTCACCCCTTTCTTCCTTGCGTAGATCACCAACGTCCTATTGTGCATCGTTCCGATAGTAAAGAACTGGACGTCCTTGGCGCCTGGATTCAGGCGTTGTGGGTCTAATGACACTGAAGAGCTATTAGGTTGTGAGGGTACGAGTGCTTCAATGTGATAAGCTAATAGTATCTTGTCTGCTAAGACCAAGAATATTCCAAAATCCTCGAGTATGGCACATTGCGTCACACTAGGCAGATGGATTACATGTCGCACTGGTTTTAATGATGAGTGTTGAGAAGGAGAAAAGGTATAGCCACTTACTACGGGGATCGTGCATGAAACCAATCCAAATACCCTCACCACAGCCAAAAGCGACAAGCTTTCGACCATCCGGCATGACTTTCATCCGGATTGTAAATATCGTCCAGGATATAATCATCACTAACTCACCAAAAGGAACTGAGCACGTAATTCTTCCGCCGTTCACGGGTGCATCTCCTAAAGGCTGTATGACCGGTGCATTAGGAGCACTGGGCACTAAAAACATATCCTGACTCAATGCATCCATCTCAAATACCTTATTAGACTCGATGATCACCCTCCTTAAACCCAACGCCTCTTGCAACTTTCTATGCCACTCTGTTCGTGCCTTTTCTGACTCGGTAAACAGGGTACATGGTCCGCCTAGTCTACCATTGTTATAAATCCTAAACGGATAGAGTAAATTGTTGTTTGCACGGCTAGCATGATCGTGCATCGTGCCTGTAGGGCTGGTCGGAGGTTGAATATTGTCGCGGTGAGCACGACGGATACTTGAGGGGCACTGGAGGGGTAAATCATCAAATTTAGCTAATGAAAGCAGATCCAAGGGTATAGGCTAGAAAGACAGTCAAGATTATAGAGCCACTGATTCGGAGGACCACCTACTTGTTTGGTTACGTGGTATTCAATAGCCCTGTCTTTCATCCTGGGTTTAGTCATTACGACTGTGAAACGGGTCAACGGTAGGATAGAAAGAGTTGGTTCAGCGCCTACAGTAGTTGTCGAAGAGTAGGACAAACAATTCTATCCAGTCATTGCGGCCAGTTCCACCTTCTGACCGACGGTATAACCTCCCCGTATGAATTAGCGACCTCGAATCATTGAGTAGATCCATATCCTGGGAATTCAAATACCGTCAAGACTGAATGAGATAGTCGCTTAGATAAGCTCACATAGTACTCTCCCGGCTTGGATACGATAGACGAGTTGTATCTCCATAAGTCTACTTTCTGCTCGGCTGACATGATACCGGGTTCAGTATCCTTTCTGATGGATTTGAGAATCTCAACGACATTCGGAATTGTCTGTCTATCTTCATGGCCAGGCGGAGAAGCCTGCGAGATTTCATGGAGCAATTGCTCATAACGCAGCAAGCGAGGGATAGATCGATGCACAAAGTGCCTCATATCTAGTCGATTTGCACTAGAAAGTCGTATCACATTCTATGTGACAACATAAGCAAAATAAATTATTCCTCCAAACAGTACTACTCACGTCATGGAAAACCTTGAAATTTGGGTTCTTGCCTAACTCATCTTCTATTCGATAGGCGGCTACAGGAGACTTAGGTATATATTCCAAATAAGCCCCTCGAAAATTGAGAGCGGCATCGAAAACGGCGGCAGTTATGCTAGGTATCCGGGGATGATACTCGCGTTGTATGTTAAAAAGTTGTTCGATTAGTTGCTGATGATACACAGTGATTTCCCGTATGTTGCCGAAAACATCTTGCAGAAATTGAGGTAGTCGATCTCTCGGAATGATAGACGGATCAGCCTCTTCAAGTGTTATAAACATCTGAAAAAGCCTCAGCATCCACCAAATCCTAAGCATCGTAACTCTACCTTGTTAATACTGTGCAAGTCTTTCACGTAGTCCATCTCCGTTGCAATCAGGTCGAATATTATCCTACAGGCATTAGCATTCACTTCCATTGATCGGGCTTCGGTGCCACTCACGACTGACGTTTAGCTTGTTCACTAGTGAAGTACTGTCTCTCAGCGGGTGTCACAAGATCCGACCACTCCGACCTCTTCGCCGGTTCTCTCTTCGCTGTCTCCTGGAAAGAGCACACTCTTGTAAGTGTGTCTAGTTTACCAAGCGCCTTGATAGCTTCAGTCAAGAAGTCGCCATCAGGGTTGTTGCGATCTGTGTTTGAGTAAATGGCTTCCAACAACACTCGATACTTCTCCAAGTGCTCTTTAGGTCGATTGAAGAAGTGTTTGATATCGGGACGAGATGAATGCCCAAGGCGAGTGCTTTGTCTCCGCGAGCAGTTCTATATCGCGATACGAGTAGGACAAAGATGACTTAAACAATGCATATACATACCTCCACGAAGAGTCTGAGCTCTGGGTTTTTTTCAAGTTCCTCCTTCAGTTGCTTTTCCGCAAATGAATGATGACCAAGATAAATAGGATACACTTCTTTAAAATCTGTGGTCACCGCATCAAGGAAGATATCGCCAATCCCTCTAACAACAGGCGCCTGTTCCCGCTGCCGAACGCGAAGGATCTCCAACAGCCGTTTGTTGGCATCACGGACCTGTAGTAGATTGCCAAATATCCCATCGAGAAAATCGTGCAAATTACCGGAAGCGACGGAAAGCCCTGAATGACGCAATGGATCGATAAAGATGATTTCGACGGAATCGAGGTCATCAACATATTGCTCTTCTTTGCTAAGAAGTGTGTGTATAATTCTGAGAATATACTTGTGGCTCGGCACCAATTACAAACAGCATGGAGGCTCACGTTTGTCGATTGATCTCATTGCTAGTGAGCGTGTCTAGCAAGCCTCGTGAAACTGTCGAGGGCCAGGGTTCCTGGTGAGGCCCCAACAGGGCTTTGGCAGGTGGCAGCTGTTTCAAACCCTGTGCTACCGTTGATATGGAACATTTTTTATGTTGGGTGAAAATCTCACCTTGCGAGGGCACGAGTACGAGTAACAGTGGTTGTCATCACTCTCTCCACAGCTTGGTGAATAACATTTTGCCAAGGGTGTGACCACACCAGTTGGAAGCTCCGCTCGTTCGCCTGGATCTTGATATTCGTCCAGGAACATGTAGACATCGCCGACTCCATCCTCGAGTATTCGATCACACCATTCAACCTCATAGAAGAATAACTGAGACTGAAGACTTCGTGCAACAAGGAGAGCAGGTCGCCTGTCATGATGCGCATCGCCATGATTTTCCTTGAGTTCTCGTGTGATTTGTGCATGTATAGTTGACTAATGATGTGAATGAGAATGCCTGGAATTTCAAACGGCACATACCACAATGTCCTTGCCTGTAAAGGCGTTTGGATACGGAATGCTTCCTTTGGTATGCTTGGATTTTGGAACCTTATCACGAAGAAGCACTGCTAAATGCGATAGTAATGCGTAGTTGATGAAGCTTTCTGTGTCTTCTTCCTCGTCATCCTCATAAGCATCTGAGGCCATGTCTTGATCCAGGAACGGGCGATGAGGGATACGAGGCGCATCGGAGGCAGCACGCCCAATAAGGATAAATCGAAACTCCGAGTTTCGTCGTTCCAGATTTGTCCTTCGTTCGTAGAAATCCTCTGAGGAGAAATCATGAGAATCATGACGGTGATCCTCGAACTCCTCCACGGGTACTTGATCGCTTGAAGATCCAGAAAAGTCTATTACTCGCTCAACATGGGATGCATAAGCGGTGCTTGATGGATTTTGGCTATGATCAATAATGTTAACGGGTGGCCGAACACTTGGTTCCTCAGGAGGGCCACCCGCTAGAGTGAGATTAGGGTCTCCACGTTGCACATAGGGCGGCAAGGGAACCATCTTCTCTCCTCCTTCATCGATGTCAGACCGCTCAGATTCACTCTCTCCCTCAACGACCTCACTCTCACCACTCTCTTCTACTTGCTCTCCTGAGAAAAGGTTTGAGCTAACACTACCAACGAGAAATCCGCCTTGTTCCTGGCTACTCTGGGTATGATTATTCGGCATTTTTCCTTGATTCTGTGGGGGGGCTAGAGGTGTGTTAGGACTTGGGTTTGGAGATGTCATTAGGGGTATGCTCGATACGATTGGAGGTGCTGATGGCGGAATAGGGAGAGGACGGCGCCTGATTATTGAGGGCCCTGCAATGTCATTGGGAAGGCGAGATGGTAGGGGAGTGGATGGTTGGAAGGAAGTGAATGAGCTTGATGCTGGGCAAAATCAGCTTTTCACTACCCATAAAAATACTCTATCCACAGACCTATACTACCACTGCTAGGAGTTGCTGGCTGATTAGCCCATCTTGACGCATCCTTGGCAGTATGATGGGCGATAGGATCCAATTGCAGCTGTGGCAACTCAGTCTGCTGCTCCTGAGGTCCACAAAACCCCTCTGGGACTTGATCGTTGATGTTTTCTAATGATTCCTGAGATGGATATTGAGATGGCGGTCGGGTCAAAGATGTGTCCATGAGTCATCAAGAGCAGTCGCACGAACGAAGTCAATGGCAGTTATCGTGTGGCTTCAGTGGCTGGGTACAAACAACATGCGATACAGTGTGGAGAGCAGACACTGAAAAGATCGTCGTTACAGTGCCAAAGTATGTTCCTTGATGGGGTGTCCAAGTGTGATATTACTGCCACAATCGATTTCGAGCACTAATGAACAACTCGCCTCACATCATGTGATATAGTACACTGATGTAGGTCAACAACGCCATGAGCATTATTTAATTCTTGTCTAGCATATGGGCTCGATGAATATTCAATAATCTTATGGGGACCTCAGTTTTTGACCTGATGTGAAAATCAAATTGTGGTTATCCACCACTCCATCATCTCCGACCGACTAACTGTATATGTCGCTCGCATAAACCAAACATCAAGTTCCAGAAAAGTCCTATATCTTGCGATATGAAGCAAATTGTGGACGCCAGTCCCAAGTTAATTTCCTCCGTACATGACATCAAAACCATGAAACCACCGTTTGGGTCTAGGTGACCAAGCTCTTGCCCATCCAGTTCCACGCGTTGTAATTCAGCCGTAGATTTCTCACAGATGGTGTTGATGTCTGGTCTCAAAATGCCTGGGATCATGTTCCACCTCCTGATGACCAAGACGAGATTATTGCTGTCTCGCTGGAAAAACAACGTGCAGCACAGATCCCAATCGAAGACCAAGTCAAATACAATGATAAACCTGCCAGACATTGGTTTGTACCATAGCTAATCTATCAAATAAAACAAAAAACTTATTATACTGATAGGGATAACTTCTACAAAGCCAATGCCAGCAATTTTTTCCGGGATCGAAGATGGTGGGGCTTACTACCTCCTTCATTCTAAACCGCGGACTTCCCTTACTGATCTCAGGCTTCATAATGAATTTCCTGAACTTATTGCTACTACTCAACCGGAGGTGCCACTGATCTCTCCCCAATGAACATATACATCAGGCTAAGATATATCAATAGGCTGGACCCAAAGTGATTGCTGAGATCGGCTGTGGTGATGTGCTACAAATTTCACAGGTGTTCCAGTCGCTCACAAATGGACTCTAGGAGCGGGGAATTCGGTTTTCCCTCTTCTCTCAGAAAATCAAAACCCAGAATTAGTGTTGCATGCCTTCGACTATTCAAATCACGCCGTAAAATTAGTTCAAGTAAGTTTCACCACTTTTTTTGACATCTTTAAACCTCACCGATGTTAAGTCTAATCCCCTCTATACATTACCTCCCTGTGGTTCAATAGACGCATCGGTTTGGGACGTTACATCTATGAGTGGCTTGCCCGTTGATGTCGCGCCTGGAAGTGTTGACATTGCCATACTCATCTTTGTGATGAGCGCTCTACATCCAGATGAATGGGAAAGAGCCATAAATAATATTCATACTGTAAGCTTGGGCTTAGCTTGGCAAAGCTGACGGAAGTTCCAAAACATTCTGACTGCTTTATCGCCTATTTAGATGCTTAAACCGGGCGGCATCGTGGTACTGAGAGACTATGGCCGCTACGATCTGACCCAATTACGCTTTAAAACCAACCGCATGCTTGATGAGAATTTCTACGTGAGAGGCGACAAAACCCGCGTTTACTTTTTTGAACTCGGTATAGGTTGTCCTTCCATTATTTGATATTTCCATTGACTTCCAAACTGGTTAGATGAATTGGCACTCATGTTCACTGGTTCAAAAGCTTCAACTTCACGGGTCATGAACACGCTGAGCACAAGTGTTACCGAGGACGATGAAGGAGAATCACCACTTGAGCTTGGCTCGCCGATAGAGCTCGGGACTAGTCAAATTCCAATTGACAGTCCGTCTGTCGTTAACAATGTTCAAAATTGTCTTTCAAATTCTCTTTCATCGTCGTCACAACCAGAAGACGAAGGCATTAAATCATCAACACCTATGAGGATACACCGCAATCTTCTTCCACCATTTTCAGGTCAAGGGTCTCGCCCTCTCTTCACCTTAGAACAGTTAGGTGCTGACAGACGATTGTTAATAAATCGCAAACGCCAGCTGAAAATGTATAGAGTATGGATGCAAGGCAAATTTCGGAAAAATGGATTTTAGAGCATTTTGTATAATTTATTGTTCGAATCTTGTCGACATAGGCTTCTGTGTGTTATGTGAGTCCAGGACCTGATGGACGAAAGTAATCGTACTTGAGAATGATAACATCAAAACAAAATACTAGCTACGGATAGATGCGAACACAACATGCATCTGTTGACTTTAGCATAAGAACATGAACAAGCTGGACAGATGTCAAGGGAGTGCACACTCTACTTGCTGTCCATCTGGTCTGACAACACAAACTTATTAGTTGTTCCCACAAAATGATATGCAACATCTGCACTATCCAATTGGCTGTG
>Ga0153952_1001040_pt1 | contig 10240 bp, 12 predicted proteins | sample TSNJ036MetaG_FD_104746 | JGI IMG/M metagenome (GOLD analysis project Ga0153952, IMG submission 104746) | Attine ant fungus gardens microbial communities from New Jersey, USA - TSNJ036 MetaG | ecosystem: Host-associated > Fungi > Mycelium > Unclassified | place: USA: New Jersey, Wharton State... | reverse complement strand
TGAGCCATTAACTGAAAAAGAGTACAGAAAATGGTTTCAAGAAATGTTAGGCATTAGTTATAAATTAAAACCCAATACGTCGGAAGAAGAAGCAGATGTTTATGCATCGGCAATTATTATGCCTTTTTATATTGATCAAGATATATCATGGAATGACACTCCATATAAATCACCTGTAATGGGTATGTATGGTCATTCGTCGTATAAAAGCATATTTGAAAAATTATTCTCAGTATCAAATGACAAAATACTAAGCCTTAAGCAGGAATTGAAAGAGCTCCATGATGCAAACAAAAAGCTATCTGATAAAATCTTCATACTTGAAGAACTAATACAGGAGCAGACTACCAAGAAAAATAGTATTCCTTACAAAGAAAACTATTTTGAAAAGCAGGAAGAATATTTGCAAATACTTAAAAGAGTAAGCTCCACTTTGCAGCAATGTGAAAGTGAGAAACTTAAATTATCAGATAAACTGAATACTCTTTTTGCCAAGAAAAATCATTTAACCCTTATACTTAATCAATTGAAAAAGAAACAGCATCAATTAGAAGCAACTTGCCAATATTGCGGTTCTATGTCAAGTATTAGCAATTTGTCGAACCGACTTGTAATGATGAACAATATTGATGATATCAAGTATCAAGTTGATATTATTGAAAAAGAATTAGCAAGCGAACAACAGACAATGAATGCTTTAGTCGAAAGAGAAAAAAATATAAAGCATGATTATCAACGGTATATGAGCATTTTGAAAGAAAACCCTGATTTGAACTCAATTAATAAATATATTGAAAATTCTGCGGAAAATCTTGCAAGCGATGCCCTAATACAAAAAAATGAGCAAGCAATCATATCGCGATCAAAAAACAATACCGAAATCGATAGATTGAATTCTGAAATACGCAAGCTTGATAAAGAACGCATTAAACATTTGACTGAAATAGAAAAAGAATACCAGCGGGTTTTTTTAGAGATCTTATCGACGGAATTAGCGTCACTTTCTGGATATGGACCTAAGGATTATTCTTTTTTAAATTTTAAAAAGATTGCTGGCAGTGGTACAGACTCAAATATAAAAAAGTACCTTATTTATCTGATTTATTTTAACTTGCTCGACAACTACTCAGAAATAAAAATTCCTTTTCTCATTGACTCATTTATTCGCTCCGAAGTAGACGGTGATAATCAAAAAGAAATGTTTAGCGCTATCAGCAAATATTTTCTTGATCTAAATTCTCAAACATTTTTCACGGTGTTGAATGAGAATTTGAAGTATGTCAAAAATTACGACCAGTATAATAAGATATACATAAATGAAAAACCTATACTAAAGCATGAAAGTTATGAAGAACATACTGTTGAATTCGCTCATGTCTAAATAAGGTAAACGGAAACGCCCGCTGATGCGGACGTTCCCAAGAAAACTACTCATTTGAAAGTCTGTAAACCCTTGATACTACTGGATTTATCCAAGTCCCATAATTCCATTCCGACCATGCGGAGTGTCCTTATAGGATCTGAGAAGTCCTATAAGGACATTCCCGTTTATCCGGCCCTTTGTGTTTGGGAGTAGCTGAGTGCTACTCCTTTTCGCGTCCTGATGTATACCTCCAGTTCCGGGATGCTCTCCCGATCCGGCACATCGAACGCGCCGATGCAGTTGTAATAAATCTTGATCTTTTGGGTAGTTTGGCCGCTTGTCTTTTCCGAATGGTATACATCGATGTGGTCTATAAGCTCCGTCACCATACGCTGTGTCAGGCCCTTTGCGTCGGTGTAGCGGCGTACTATGTCGAGGAACGTGTCGGCGGTGTACTGTTGGCTGTTTTCCTTTTTCAGTACCGCCCGAAGCGTTTTGATCCGCTTTCCAATTTCGTCCTGCTCCTGTTCATACTTTTTCGCCATTTTTCCGAACCGCTCGTCGCTGATTTTCCCGGCGGCGTTATCCTCATAAATCTTTTCAAACAGGGTATCAAGCTCCTTGTCCCGCGCCAGCAGGCCGCTCAGTTCTTTTTGCTTTAGCGCCCGCTCCGATTCCGCCGCCTGCATAGAATGGCCGATAATCGCCTTTACAAAGTCATCCTCATATTCGCTTGAAAATTGGGTCAAGCGGTGAATTTCCTGCAAGACAACCTGCTCCAGAAAATCAACCCGGATATAATGCGTGGCGTTGCAATTCCCGCGCCCGCTGTTATAATTGGAGCAGTTAAAGTATTTAATGTCATGGTTGCCCTGATTGAAATGATAGTTGAGATTTTTGCCACAGTCCGCGCATTTCAGCAGGCCGGAGATCCACCTATCGGCGCATGGTCACCCTGTGCAAGCGCAAATACGACATCGCGGACGATACCCTCATGGATCTGGTGACCGAGGCGTTCCCCATTGTGGTGTTTACCAAGCAGCTCGAAAACAAGCAGCGCCGGATGATGGAGGTCATGGAATGCGAGATATTGCCCGATGCCGGAAGCTCCGGTGGCAGCCGCCGCAAGTTCCGCACCCTGTTCCGCTTCAATATCATCGAGAACCGCATGGAGGGCGATGAATTCATCATAAATGGCAGCCACGAAAGGGTAAGCGGTATCTCCAAGGGGCTGCGCAAACGCTTCCTCGAAAATGGGATGCCGGAGAGCGTCCTCAATAATATCACGAAAGGGGGAATTGCTACATGACCACTCTTCAACTGTTCGCCTGCATCGGCATGATTGTGGGCTGCTTCATCCTACTGCAACTGAAGCCCATTGAGTTTACCGATGCCGTTTTCAAACGGCTGACCAGCCGCCCCAAAAGCCTCAAGGATGAGATCAACGAGGCGACTCAGCGCAAAAAGCCTTCCTTCCTCCGGCGAGAGATCATGGAGGCGCAAGACATCCTTGCGCTGACCGGCAGGAGCGGGCGCTTTTCTCTGATTTGCGCCTGCTCCCTGCTGCTGTTCGCCACCGGCGCGGCCTTTGCCATCATGCTGCAAAATGTGTTTCTGGTGCCGGTCTTGGCGGTGGGCTTTATGTTTATGCCGTTCTGGTATGTGAAGCTGACGGCGAACCACTACAAAAAGGATATCGCGGCGGAACTGGAAACGGCGCTCAGTATTATCACCACGGCCTACCTCAGAAACGAGGACATCCTCACCGCCGTGGAGGAAAATCTCCAGTATCTGAACCCGCCCGTCCACAGTGTATTCAAGGACTTTCTGTCCCAAGTGCGGCACATCAATCCCGATGTGGATGCGGCGCTGAAAAGCCTGCGCACCAAGATCGACAACGAGGTGTTCCGCGAATGGTGCGATGCCGTCAGCGACTGCCAGTATGACCGGGGGCTGAAAACCACGCTGACACCCATCGTCAGCAAGCTCTCCGACATGCGCATTGTCAACGGCGATCTGGAGTACCTCGTATTCGAGCCGCGAAAGGAATTCATCACGATGGTCATCCTCGTCCTGGGCAACATTCCGCTGATGTATTTTCTCAACACGAGCTGGTACGACACGCTGATGCACACACCCTTGGGGCAGATCATACTGGCGGTGACGGCGGCGGTGATTTTCATATCCACAGCGTTCGTGATCAAACTGACCAAGCCCATAGAGTTTAGGAGGTAGCGCGTATGATGATTTTACTGTTCCTTTTCGCCGCCCTCCTTGCCACCGGCCTCTTTTTCATCCTCGCCGATATCGTGAAACTGCCGACCATCGCCGCGACCAAGGCGCTGATCAACACCGGCAAGCAGGACAAAAGGCTGGCAAAAACCATAGAAGCGTGGCTGATGAGCTGGGCTGTTAAGGCCTCCCGCTTTGTGCGCATGGACGAGTACCGGCGCAGCCGGATGAAGAACATCCTCAAAGCCTCCGGCATCACCATGACACCGGAGGTCTACATGGCCTATGCCTATGTGAAAGCCGGTGCCGTCCTGCTTGGCGTTATCCCATGTTTATTTGTTTTCCCGCTGCTCGCGCCGGTGGTGGTGTTCCTCGCCATTGCCGTCTACTTCAAGGAAACGAAAAAGGCTGACGAACAGCTCAAAGCCAAGCGGGAACATATCGAAAGCGACCTGCCCCGCTTTGTGGCGACCGTTGAACAGGAGCTGAAAAACAGCCGCGATGTGCTGTCCATTTTAGAGAACTTCAAGAAAAACGCGGGCGAGGCGTTCCGGCAGGAGCTGGACATTGTCTGCGCGGATATGCGCTCCTCCAGCTACGAGGCGGCGCTCACACGCTTTGAGGCGCGGCTCAATTCGCCGCAGCTCTCCGATGTGGTGCGCGGGCTGATCGGTGTGTTGCGCGGCGATGACGGCGCGATGTATTTCCAGATGCTTGCCCACGATTTCAAGCAGATGGAGCTGCAGAAGCTGAAAAAGGAAGCGCGGAAGATACCGCTGAAAATCCGCGTTTTTTCCTTTGTCATGTTGATGTGTTTCCTGTTTACCTACCTCGCCATCATCGCCTTTGAGATACTCAAATCCCTCGGCGGTATGTTTTAGAGCGCGGAATGGCATGATGATGCCGCTGCAAAAGCGCGTTTCCGTTGACTTGCGGCGGCATTTCGGGTATGATAATAATAGGAAAAACAATTGGAAAGGGTGACGAAAATGGCGGGTAAAATATATACCATCAGTGAAATAGAAGCTGCTGTCGCGCCCATCGCCCGCGCCTACGGTGTGGGACGCATTGCCCTTTTTGGCTCCTATGCCAGAGGGGAGGCAACACCGCAAAGCGATATTGATTTGCGGTTGATAGATATGGGGGAAATTCGAGGGCTTTTCAACCTATCCGGCTTTCAGCTTGCTTTAGAGGACAGCCTGGGTGTTCATGTGGATGTGCTGACCACCGATGCTCTAAGCGAGAGTTTTCTGTCGGAAATCAGTAAGGATGAGGTGATTGTTTATGAACAGCAAGCGCAGGAATATAGATATTCTTCGGAAAATACTCAAATACTGCGACCAAATTGATCAGGCAAAAGACTATTTCGGCAATTCATTTGATGCACTGAAAGCCAATATTCATTACCAAAATGCCACAGCCATGTGTATTCTGCAAATCGGAGAGCTTGCGGGACATCTTTCGGAAGATTTCCGAACGGTTCATACGGAAATTCCCTGGCGAGCTATCAAAAATATGCGCAACATTGCGGTGCATAATTATGGTGATTTCAGTATGAAAGTTTTGTGGGACACCGTGACGGACGATATTCCCGCCCTGCGTGATTATTGCGGGGGGATTGTCCGGCAGAACGAGGTCTTGGAACAGGAAGCGATAGAAGCGCCGGATGAGGATATGGAACAGGATGAAGAACAAGAACAAGGCATGAAGCTGGAGTAACCGGCACAACAGCATATTTTATGAGCGGAATGGTAAATGCCATTCCGTTTTTTATGTTGGAGGCGATGAATTGATAGCAAAACTATTCCGCGAAAGGCGCGGCGAGGGGTACATCGACGTGTGCGTCCTCGTGCTGTGCGCCATGCTGGTGGTGGCGCTGGCTGTCAGGGTGTTTCCGGTCTTTATCATGAAGAACCAGCTCGACACCTTTGCCACGGAGCTGGTGCGGGAGGCCGAGATCGCGGGCGGGGTCGGCGGTGAAACCAGCCAGCGTGAGGCTGTCCTGCGGGAGAAAACCGGGCTGGACCCGACCGTCTCATGGTCAAGAACCGGCAATATCCAGCTCAATGAGGAAGTGACGGTCACCGTGACCATACAGACAAACATCGGGCTGTTCGGCGGCTTCGGCAGCTTCCCCATCACCCTCAGAGCGGAGGCCACCGGCAAGAGCGAGGTGTACCACAAATGAGGCAGCGTGACGCTATAAAAAACAGGTTTAAACAAATTCTTCAAAGCAAGTCCGGCGAATCGTTCCCGCTGATTGTGGCTGTAGCGCTGGCGCTGCTGATGATCCTGTGCGGCATTACCGAATACATGCGGCTGAACATTATCGCGCAGGGTGTTCGGGACGCGGTGCAGACCGCCATCATCTCCACCGTCAACGACAACTATGATGATGTCTACCACGGAGTGCGGGAGGGATATTCGGGCGGCTATCAGCCCAACGACAGCAGCTTCGAGGAGGGCAGCTATGCCATTGACTTTGTGCAGGAGTTCTACGACATGAGCTTCCCCGAAGCCGTCAGCTTTCTGCTCGGCGGCGAGCAAGGCGCGGAATGGCGGCGGTATGATGAAAGTGGGGCAAAGCAGGAGAAAAAAGAATTCGTCCTGCCGGAAGCCCATACCGACATGCGCAGGGTTTACGCCTACCTCATGAAAAAGCGCTTCATCGACCGCGAGGTGATTTCTCACTTCGCCCACGCAAAAACGCTCTATGAGGACGCAAAGTATCATAACGCTGTGTTTGTCGGCACCGATGAAAACGGTATAGCTCGCCATGCCCATAAAAAAGGCACCTATTCCGATGGCGACAGCTTCCGCGCCAATGTCACAGGCTCCGAGCCGCAGTATAGCTTCCGGCATGTCGGCGAGGGCGATACCCTGCATGTGTTCGAAGCGCCCATCGATCTGTTGTCGTTCCTCTCGCTCTACCCAAAGGACTGGCGGCAGCAGAGTTATGTCACGCTGGACGGTGTTTCCGAACACGCCATGCTCTATGTGCTGGAGCGGAATCCGCAGATCACAAAGGTGCGGTTATGCCTCGACCACGATCCGGCAGGCATCGAGGCCGCAGGCCGCCTGCGGGAAATATTGCGGGAAAGGGGCTATACTGATATTGCTGTCTATGCGCCCCACTTCAAGGATTGGAATGAGGATGTGAAAGCGCGGAACGGCGTCACCCCGATTCCCGCGCAGGAGCATCCCAAAATCGTGGCCTGCGGGGAGCTGCTGGGTGAGCTGAGTGATATATGCAGTGAAAAGAATACAAAAGCTGCCACTTGTCAGGAGCATTGCAGTTTTTGCGGCAATAAAAAAGCAGCCCGATTTTTAGTCGGGCCGCTATGGGAAACAGATACTTATACGGCAATCCGATAGCCGATACTGCAAACGGAATCAATGTAATTTACCGGCTCAGGGTCTATGCGAAGCCTTTGCCGTATTCGACAGATGTGGCAACGCACGGCATTAATGGTAACATCGTCTGACACATCGTCGCCATAGGCGTACAGGTAAATCTGTTCGTATGTGAATACCCGGCCAGCCTGCGATAAAAGCAGTTGCAGAATTTCAAACTCGCTTTTTGCAAGAGTGATTTCCTTTCCCTGTACAAACACTTTGCGATAATCCATAAACATGAAGATGTCGCGGTGTGTGAGGATGCCAAGCGCCTGCTTGTTGTGTGTGGACAGCCCCGAAAGACGATCTAAAATATCCTTGTTTTTCTTTATGCAGTCTATCAGCTTGTCCGGGTCGATGATAAACGTGTCCGCGCCCCGGATAATGCTCTCGGCCATTTTAGTACCGCTATCCTCCTGTGATAAAACCAAGAGGGGGATTTGCCTTGCTTCTCGCATTACCTCTATCAGTAACATCATATCGGAAACATCATAAGAGACGATTACAGCGAGATATGGTCGGGTCGAAAACTTTTCTATAGCTTTGGGTATACTTTCCACCAATTGTAAAAATACATTATACTTCAGCCATTCTTTTTGTGCCGCTTCAAAGTGAGGGCGGCTATATCCTACTACCAATATCCAGTTTTCCAATATCCGCCCTCCTTTCAAGGTCGGATTCCTATGACGCATTAGTTTTACCATTGAGTCCAGAGGAAACTATTCGATTTGCTGTAGCTATTTCTTCCTGTGGAGTTTAAGAGTAATTCCCCTTTTGTCAGCCATTTTCTGAAATAGCCTTACCGTAATAACGGCTCTTTCTTTTAGTGAGTCAGTGGGATTCACAGACACCTTAATTTGCTCCATAACATCTACAACATCTTTTAGTTCCAGTAGGTTCGCGACCTGACTATAAAATGTTTTGCGTCGCCCATCATTATAGCCTTCCAGTAGTACGGTGAGAATTTCCACCTTTTTATCCAGCTCTACTCGGTAGGATTCCAAACCATTGGCTTGTATTTTCTCAAAGTTTGTAAACATATTCTTGTGAGAAATGAACGAGTCATAATCCGCAAAGCCTTCATATCTGGCACATGGGTATTCTTTACATTCAAAGCAATACTCGACACCGCCGTGCTGACTTGCACATGTTTTAAAACCACACGCCTGATGGTTGTAGCCACCACAACCAGGACACCTTGATTTCGATTTCATATGGTACATGGGGCACAGGCCACAGTTCAGACCACATAGTGACAATTTGGTATACGCTCTACTGTATTTTTCCATTTCTCTTTTTCACCTCCATTTTTGCATGATGTATTAACGCTTCATGGTAGTACATGCGTGGTTGGATAAATTCTATACCGCCACGACTTTGCGGTAGATTGAGTTGACGAGCAAAAACAGCAAGATATTAAATAGAAATAGGACACCGGCGGCTGTGCCTACCACCGACCAATCCAGTCCGTCTATATATAGGGAACGAACTGCATTAACGTAGTGGCTCAGAGGATTGAATTGAGCAACAACAGATAACCACTTTGGCATAAAGTCTTGTGGAAACAAAGCACTGGACATAAAGAACATCGGAAGCTGGATAAAATTTACCATGCCAAAAAATTCCCACGCTGTACTTGACGCTAACGACATGCTCAAGCCTAGAAACGTCATAGAAAATCCGAACATGATTGATAATATATATACCAAAATGACCCCGATCCAGCCAGCGGCCAAACCGCCCGTAAATGGTAAGCCAATAATGAATAACAGGGTCAAAATAACCAGCATTTGTATCATTGTGTCAATCGAATACCCCATAGCCAAAGAAATTCTGGAAATAGGGAATGAAAGCAGTTTGGCAAAGTAACCATTCCATTTATCAAATACTACGTTGTTGGCGTTAAATAGTGTGACCGACAAAACCGCTATTCCCAGAACACCGGGCAGTACAAACAATGTATAGTTGTCAGATGGAAAGCCCGGTATTTGTGCAACATCTTTAGATAGTTGTCCATAGATGAAAAACCATACCAATGGATTAAAGAGGGTAAACACCATAGTAATGGGGTGATGTATAAGATGGCGTATTCCACGAACACCAATAGTAACAGATTGTTTAATTGTATTCATGTTATGATACCTCCTATACGGTTTCCTCGAACATACGCTGTCCAGCATAGTGCAGGAAAACGTCGTCCAATGTTGCGCCGGAATAGCTGATAGACTTTATCGGTAAGTTTTCTAACTTCAAAGTCTGGATCAGTGCCGATGACATGGCCTCGCCCCTAAAAGTGAAGATATGAAGCTCATTAGGAGCATTGAGTATTTTGGCTCCACTATCCAGCTCCTTTATTTTTTCTGCGATGGCGGCGGCGTTAGTATCACTGAATATGCGTAGGTGGACTACTTCGCCTAGAGCGTTTTTTAGTTCGTTCGGTTTCCCCACAACTTTTATCTCACCAGCGTCAATAAAAGCTATGCGATCACAAAGCTCGTCCGCTTCTTCCATGTAGTGTGTAGAAAGAAAAATAGTAGAACCATTTTCACGCGCCTTTAATATCTGTTGCCACAACTCCCGCCGAAAAGCAGGATCAAGCCCTATTGTTGGCTCATCCAGAAAAATCACCTGCGGTCGACCTATCATTGCGCCCATCACTTCTAACCTGCGGCTCATACCGCCAGAGTAACTTTTTGTTAAATTGTGCTGTTTCTCCGTCAGACCAGCTTCTTCCAAAAGTTCTTCGACGCACTTTTTAGCTTTTCGCCCCGCAAGCCCAGCTAATTGTGCATACAATATCATGTTCTCCCACGCTGTCAGTTCTTCGTCTAATGAGGCTTTTTGTGGGCAGTACCCTAGACATGATCGCACTTTATTAGGGGCGCTTGCAATGCTGTGGCCCCCCACCAGCCCGTCGCCAGAAGATGGTTTGGTAAGCGTAGTAAGCAATAAAGTAAGTGTTGACTTGCCTGCTCCGTTCGGCCCTAGCAGGCCAAAGATTTCCCCTTTCTCTATAGAAAGGTTGACATTAGATATGGCAGGCTTCTTAGCTTTTGCATAGGTTTTTGAAAGCTTATTAGTTGTAATAACATATTCCATGAATTATTCTCCTTTCTTTACAAACAGTATATAGGCAATTGCGAAACTCAAAACACCGCATAGTAAAGCGGAATAATGAGAAAAAAAAACGATATAACTCCTCACCAAAACATGGTAAAATTAAGTTGTAAATTAAAATCAAACCATGCC
>Ga0153952_1001028_pt1 | contig 10284 bp, 10 predicted proteins | sample TSNJ036MetaG_FD_104746 | JGI IMG/M metagenome (GOLD analysis project Ga0153952, IMG submission 104746) | Attine ant fungus gardens microbial communities from New Jersey, USA - TSNJ036 MetaG | ecosystem: Host-associated > Fungi > Mycelium > Unclassified | place: USA: New Jersey, Wharton State... | reverse complement strand
TTTAAGAACTGTATGTCTGAGGATAAACCTCAGACTTAACAACATCTTTTGCTGCTTGTCTAACTTTGCTTTTTTGAACACTTTGATTATCAAATCAAGCAATCACAAATCAGTAAGTGGCCACTTGTGATAATGTCCCAGAGAGTAAAATGGAAAAGGCAGATAGCTTGAGTAGGAGGCTGGACTGGGAGGTAGGAGTAGAAAGGGACAATGAGGATGAGACATTAGTAAAGCCAGAATAGTTGGAAGTGAGAAAAACAGAGAGAGTAGAAGTAATAGTAAAAGGAGTAAACTTACTAGAAAAAGTAAGACAGTCAAAAGTAAAAGACAACAAAGTAGTCAGAGCAATAGAAGAAATAAAATAAGCTGGAGTAAAGATGTTACAAAATAAAGAATAGAAAGAAGTAGATAACATTATGTATAAAGAAGGAAAAGTGTATGTATCTAAAGACAATATATTGAGAGCAGAGATAATTAGGTTACATCATAACATGCTAGTAGGAGAACATGGAGGACAGTGGAAAATGGTAGAACTGGTTACCAGGAACTTTTGGTAGCCAGGAGTAACCAAGAAGGTAAAGCAATATGTGGAAGAATATGATTCCTGCCAAAGGAATAAGAACTGCACAGAACAGCCAGTAGGCAAGTTAATACCCAATTCAATTCCAGAAAGACCTTGGATACACATTTCAACAGACTTTATCACTAAGTTGCTGCTAGCCCAGAAATACAACTCAATCTTAATAGTGGTAGATGGGTTAACAAAAATGGTCCACTTCATTCCTACTACAGAGAAAATGTTAGCAGAAGGACTGGCTAGGCTATTTAGAGACAATGTGTGGAAATTGCATGGACTACCCAAGACTATCATTTTGGATCGAGGACTACAGTTCACAGCAGAATTAATGAGAGAGCTGAATAGGATGTTGGGGATCAAAAACAAGATGTTAATGGTATTCCACCCTCAAATAGATGGACAAACAGAAAGGGCTAATTAGGAGTTAGGACAGTACTTAAGAATGTTCATTGACCATAGGCAAGAACAGTGGCTAGACTGGTTAGGAATGGTAGAGTTCACATACAACAATAAAGCACACTCAAGTATAAAGATATTGCCCTTCAAAGCAAATTATAGGCAAGATCCTAGAATGGAGTTCAAAGTGAGGAAGAAGGGGAAGTACAAAGGTGCAGAGAAATTTGTGACAAAGATGAAAGAAATTCAGGAGAAAGCAAAAGCTATACTAGGTAAGGTGCAAGAAGAATGAAGAAATATGCAGATAGAAAAAGAAAAGAGGTCAATGAGTATAAAGTAAAAGACTTGGTGATGCTTAGTACCAAGGATTTGAAATATCAATAGTTGGTAAAAGAACAGAGAAGTTGACAGAGAGGTTCATAGGTCCCTATAAAGTTAAGAAAATTGTATTGGTAAATGCAGTTGAATTGGAGCTACCTAGTACAATTAAGATACATCCAGTAGTAAATGTCAGTAGGATATATAGATACATAGGGAAAGTAGAGGGACAGAGGAAGGAGCAACCAGCTCCAGTGATAATAGAAGAAGAGGAAGAATAGGAAGTAGAAAGAATACTAAACAAGTGGCAAGTTAGAAGAAAGGACAAATATCTAGTATAGTAGAAGGGGTCTATAGCAGAATCAGATACTTGGGAAGGGATCAAGAATCTGGAGAATGCAAAAGAAGCAGTTGAAGAGTTTAAGAAGGAATACCAGTAAGATATAGAAGATGTTAGAAGACAGAAAAGAAAAGAGGAAACATCCAGGAGGGGAGAACTGCCAGGGCAATTTGCAGCAAGAAAGCTATTTTTGGTTGGTCAGATAAAAGATATGATGAGGAATATTGGGCAAGGTTAGAAAGAAATTGGAGACAATAGAAAGGAGGAAGGGTAAGGGAATGAAGAATAATGGAAATAATAAAAGAAGAGGAAGAAGAAATTGGGCAAGAGAATTCAGGACTCAGAGAGACAGAAGAAGATGATGATGAAATGGGGAACATTTGTGACCCCTACTATGAGTTGTGAAAATTCTCAGGACAAGGAATCTTGAGAGGGGGGTGGTGTCATGACATAACCAAAATGGCCAAGTCATTATTTATATTTCTTTTCTTCTTTTTCATTTAATTAAATAATTGGTGGATGCATGAGAGGGAATGACTCAAAAGAGATGCATGCATGGGAGTTTATAAATAGAAGTAAATACAGGAATGTGTATAAGTAGTGTACAGCAATTGAATAAGAACTCTATCAAGTTCTCCTTGTCAACTTGGACTAGGAGTGGAACCAAGTCATCTCAGCTACATTCTTACAGGACTACAGGATGCTGCTGTGCATGATAGGCATGATAGAGAAGATGCTAGGCCTTTGGGATGCAAACTCATTCTTCTCTCTTCTCATATAGGGAGTCCTAGGTTTATGACTCAGTTGTTCTAGGATGCCATGGCCATTTGGAAACTTCACCTGTCAGTGTTTCTGAACCTTCTGTGACTGCCTGCCCTGTATCATCACCCAAAACATGGACAGACCCACAAAAGGCTCCAAAGTTTGATTTGTTGCTACTTCTTCTCTCGCTTGAACACGTAGGTAAGTTGGTTTGTCATTCAGGTAGCGTGGTTGCAGTCTCATGTTCTGACTTATGACTGTTATTATCACTCTGTCCCGCGGTCGTTTGAATGAAATAGATAATCATGTCTCACATATCTTTGAAAATGAAATGTCACACAGGTGAAAGGTTAAATGTAGTAGGTCTCCGGTTGGCTGTGCTAGAACGTATGATCCCCCACTGCTTATTTTCTATTTCAAAGCGGGCGTTTATTGCATACTCACGAATACCATTTGTTGTCTCCCCAACAGTCAACAGGAGTCTAATAACAAGTTCAAACCTCGACGACCCTAGTCATTGAATATATGCCACATAAAAATCCTCTGATGAAGCTTAGATCCTGCCTCTTCAATCGCTCCAATCTCCTCTTTGCCCAGATCGGGAACATGCTCCGTATCTAAAAATCAATCCGTGCCATCTTTGCCGAAGTCCTACTTTGAATGCCAATCATCAGGCATTAACCAGATATGCAGATGACACACACTATCACTATTGCTCCCTTCTGCAATATCCACTTTGACAGAACCTGGCCTTGAGGAACGGGAGTGCCGCGCGCCTGTTCGAGTTGAGCTCGAATACTGGGCAGAATACCCTTCAGTGGACCATTTGGAATACGAGCAAGGGAGTCGCGCCGCCATAGGACGCGATTTTGATTCTATGCTTTTCGGAAGATTCAACGATGGGTTATGCAGCCTTCCAAACATGTGGATGCAACTCGATCTAATACGATATCACAGGACAGTCTTTGCCGGTTTGATGATCTCTACAAACCTGGTTCACTAAAGGCATAATCTTCGTACCGGGAAGGATCTCCTACTTTAAAGTTGGACACTTCAATAGATTTGGCAAGCCCTTCACCTTTCACCCGTTCCATTTGTGTCCATATCTCCTTCAGTCAACTCTCCTTTTGGTGTGGAGTAGGATAACGGATAAGGAAAAGGTCGACGTAAGTCAATGTGTCTTCGTTTTTATACATCTGGGCACCATCCAGGTGAGTAACACCAGCCTCGATAGCCTGGAAAAATAATTGGGTAACATCCTGGTGGTGTAATGCAGTCAGTACCAGTGCCGAATCCCAGGAATTTGGTTGCCGTCGTTGAGAATAATGAGACATAACTGGAGATGATGTGGGTTAACATTTGACAGGCACGCTGACACCTGTTGATTAGTTGATAGCTATTTGTCTGCCGTATATGTGCGTGTCTATACTGACGCTCAGGAACTAGGGTCACATCCAAAACCTAGAGGTAGATATTTTGAAAATTCATTGATGTCATATTCTATTTTCAAAGATATGCGATACATAAATATCTATGTTATTCAAATGACCGTTGGATATGATGATAATAATAGTTAGAATGGGACTTTGTAACTATGTTACTTATAAATGTATGTGGTCAAGCGAGAGAAGACTGAAGGAAAAGGTATCGCATGGTAGCAACAAATCAAACTTTGATGAATAGCGATTGCAAAACCTAAAGGGAACTAAATAGGGACGATCGGGAACAGGGGACAAGGATCATAGAACACCGCGGGGCCATGCAAAACGAGATTGTTGATTGACCAGAAACAGTACAAAAGTATTGAACTTACAGGACCGAAGAAATGGGGGATAAGTATGTTGTCTCGCAATGTCCCATTTGTGAGGATAGTGATTGACATAGAAGATGGTCACAACGACACGCGAATGCCAAAATAAATGAGCAAGAGTGGGTCTTCAAAAATGAAGCAAAAAGCTGGGTACAGGAACAAAGGTCGTAAAAGATTTCGGGGAAAACACTTCATATAGTATCACCCTGGCCAACCACTGCCTTTGCTTTCTTCTGCAGCCCAAAGTCGAGCTTCTGGGAGGTAATCAACACTCATCTCTCAGCTCCTTCGCCCCGTCGCTGAAATTCGCTCTCATCATCGCGTTTTCCAATGACAACCCCTGTCTCCCGAAGGCTCCGTCTCAAACCCTTTGAGGTACTCACATCAACTGTTGGTCCCTTATAAGAGATATTTTCCTTTCGGTGCGTTGGGAAAGAGGACGTAGGTCTGCAAACTATGGCAGGCGAGTAATCTGGGTACTCAATGGGAAGGAGGAGACAAAAGAGGCCGGTTTTCTGATACTCGCGACGCACATCACAGCTGAGAGACAAACAAAAATCAGATGCATCCATATTTACATGAAAAGAGAAAAGCTCACAAAACATGTCATAGTGGGCTCCTCATAATGGGTGTTACCAGGTGTTTGAGAACTTGTGCGGAGAAGGCGAACATGGAGCCATATAGAAAGGGTTATCAGGTAAATGGAAGATGGTTGGGAAATCCGGCGATTTAAAGCCTTTCGTGGACCTGTCTGTGTCTTGGGTGGTGATGCAGCGCGTGGCAGTCGCAGAAGGTTCATGAATGCCAGCAGGTGAGGCTGCCAAAGGCAGTAGTTGAGGCTTGCGATGGGATGGTGGAGGAGGTGTCAACCCATTACTAGTCTCTGAATGTGATTGCTTCAGCCCCCTCCTTGATATCCGAGAGGTATCCCTCATCCAAATCCTTCTGACATACCATCTCCGACTTTGGTTTTGCTAACCAAAATGCTTCTCTGTCATCACTTTTGAGAGACTTCGTCTCCGCTTTACACACAACCGGTGGAATTGGGCATCTTCCTCATCTGCGCTTGAGAGCGCCGGGCCTTGGTTTCCCGAAGCATCGTTTCAGAGTCACAATCACCATGTGAGCATCCTCTCTTGCTTCTCCTGTATGCCCTTGGTGGAGTAGGTAACGAAGCCGTGAAGGCCGAGCGCTTCAGGCCACTTCTGTTGGCGAAGGAAAGATCTCCATTTCCGATTTCAAGGCTAGAAAGAAGTCGACGATGGGAGAGATGGTAGACAAACAGCTATCAACTGATCAGGGACGAATCCTCGAGCGCTGTTCAGACTGATGTTTGATGTATCGGCTACTGCATCCACACTACCAGCTGTTAGGCCGATACAATCCTCTTGTAGCTACAATGGTTTGAAGTCTCAGATATGATCTCTAACAATTAAAGAACCAAGTAGTCAAGACTGGAGTAGATGTTGAGATGAGAGGGAACAGTACCGGGGTCGTACCACGCGTTGGGTCGGACAATGGACTGCACTTGCCGCTTCCAGTCCAATAGATCACTTGAGATTCTCAGACATAGGTCAAATTGGTAACGGTCAAGTTAACACTTTGAGAGTGACAAATAGGTTTTCTGGATGCAAACATCCATCACAGCATATGCGCAGGAACGTCCTTGGATGCTAGAAATGCTGGACCGAGATCCAGACAGAAAGACTTGAGATTAATTATCACAACTAGTGAAACAGTAAGCAAACATACCTGAGATCCAGACAGAAAGACTGGATCTCAGGTTTACATCCCAGCGGTTTAAATACTGTAGACGATGTGTCTGTATTTACTGAATAATGAGAGAGAAACTCGGGGTAACAAGATAGTCGCTAAGTAACAGTAATGAATGATGAAAAAGAGCAGACAAATGAGAAATATAAGCGGAGTAGAGGGCATTAGCGAAAAGATAACGAAGCAAAGAATTCACTCTGTGTAGTCACTTCGGCAATCCACGCATTACTTGTACAAGCAGTAACAGTTGACTCGCTTCCTCAGCACATCACTCTCATCACTTGCTGTGATGCCCATAACATGCTCGTCACATGCGCCCACCCATCCGCATCTTGTCTACCCAACCCTTCTTTTCACGTTCACATTGTCTCTGCTCCTCATGTATCAGACTCTATTTTCAACTCTTTTTCCCATGCAGCATTTTCATGCCACAGCGCAATAGTAATATGTCCATCTATACTATGCAAAGCCCTGCTTTTACCCTCACATAACACACTGATGCCGCAAATGTTGAAGCCTTCTTGGCTGGATAGTATCTGTTAGCGTCTTACAACATTCTAATTTTTCAGATAATGGGCCTGTCATAGCACAAGATTGAGTGGGAGAATCATCCAGAGGAGAAAAATAGAACATGGGAAGAATTCGCTATTGTTGGTTAGTTTGTAACCTGCATTCACACGTTGACATGAATTTAACAACTTCCTGCTCTCATCATTTATTTATCTTGCCACCACCATGTCGATGTTTCCTGATGCTAGAGACTTCATGATCAAGGATAGTAGTTTGATTGCGCAGTCGACTACCAATATCACAAACAACATTACGAACCAATATGGCCGATCTGGTAAGCAGCTTTGTTTTGGCTAATGAAATGTTAGTCAATGCAGTACTAGGAATCGGTATCCTCTATGATGCCTCCGATCCAGGAGCTGTATTTGATTCTCGAGACGACTACGACCATCGCTGCTACCCAGGTACTCGGGAACAGTATATCAGTGACATCACAAATTGGGTGACTGAATCTGCCAACCTACCCTCGTCAATGTACTGGATGAGCGGACCAGCTAGTGTTGGAAAATCGGCCATTGCTCAGACATGTGCTGAGAAACTCAAAGAAACTGGACATCTTGGTACTGCATTTTTCTTCACTGTCAACAAACGCTCTAATCCCTTACGCTTCTTCGCTTTCATCGCTTACCAACTTACTACTGCGCTTCCTGACTATCGTGCCGCTGTTGATGACAGGATCTCCAAGGATAAGAGTCTTGTTGAGAAGAAAATGCCATCACAATTTGGATCGCTGATTGTTGAGCCGATTCGGGACCTAGAGAAGCAGGGAAAGAAAGTACAACCAAAAGCCATCTTCATTGATGGATTGGACGAGTGTGTGGGCAAGGACGCACAAGCAGAAATTATCGAGATAATTGCATCCTCTGTCAGGGAGAAACCTACTCCATTCCATTGGGCCATTTTCAGCTGCACTGAACCTCGCACTGTGTCTGCATTCAAGCAGGACAGCATCGCTTCTGTCACTCATTCTATTGAACTTCCTATCTCTCGAGAGGCAGACGGTGAGATCGAGATGTATCTTTGGGCTGGATTCAAGAACATACTTGATCAGCAAGGCTTTCTACAACTGCTATCATCATGGCCAACTGACAACGATATCCGGACCCTTGTTGATGCAACGGATGGTCTATTTGCTCACCCTGCTGCTGTCCTGTGTCATGTGGCCTATCCACGAGACTCGCAATTCCATGAACGACTGCAGTCCGTTCTCGATGCCCTCTCCGGTGCAGGAGAACAGGCAGCCACATCACCCTTTTCGCAACTCGATGCTCTCTACGTCCACATTATGGAGCACATTCCGGAGCACATTCTCCTATGCGCACAATTCCTTTCCCAACCTTCAGGCAATGTCTTCATGCCCTATTGTATAGGATCTTGGAATATACTTTTAAGGACATCTGTCACCATCTACATACGGTGATTTCATACGAGCCGTCTTTCAACCCTCTTAGCTCACTCGACCCTCGCATCGACCTCACATGACCATATTATGACCAAGGCCAATGGTTCCATCTAGATAGATCCATTATGAACCATTTTCACGGCGTTCATGGAACATTTTGTTTCTACCACAAATCTTTTGATGATTTCCTCTGGGATCCTACTCGCTCTGGTGACTTTTGTGTCAAGACCTCTGCCTTTCGTTCCAAACTCCTTGATCACTGGATTCAAAATCACCATAATTACGCATCAAGCTATGCTATTGACGGTTCAAGCACGTATTTTCTACGTTGTATCTGCCCTAAGCTTACTTGTTATTCCAGACCTCATGTTGGCACCGGGTATCATTGGCTCCTCTACCATACTCTCTTGGCCACATGGAACTGAGTTTGTTGACTCCTGTCTCAAATTGATGTTTTTTTCGCCCTCTCAGTAGCTTGCGTTGACCCAGACACTTGGCCATCTCTTGACGATGTTCCGCTCGCTATATTGCAGCGACTGGCAGATCTTGATTATCGCAAGTCCCTGATAGCAATGCAAAAGTGGTCGGAAATAGATAATTCGTCAAGTCGTGATCTTTTCGACATCTCAGCGATAGTCCGAACATTATCCCACACCATGTTTGATTGTATTGGCACTGAAAACTTTGTTGAATCAGTTCCTGCTAAAATTCTTCAGGTATCTTTCAAATATGATTATCCACAATAAATTCATCCAATCGCTCACCAGTTTGTCAATAGATTGGAGAAAGCAAAGGTCATCTGGCCATATGTTCCTCTCTTTGGATCGGGTCGTACCTCAGCCCTTCTTCACATTCTCTCTCGCAAAAAGTTAGTGAAGAGGAACAGTGGGCTTTATAAAGTTGGACATGGAGAAAAGTCAATTATATGGTACTGGGAGTTTGATGTGGACAAGCAGTATTTCCATGGGTTCAAAACTATTGACTATGCAGCAGCTCAAGAGTTCTACAAGGTGAACAAGTTCACGATGTGGGCAAAAGAAAAGGAAGAAAGCAACGCAGAGGTGGGGGAAAGCAACACAGAGGACAGCCAAGAAGACGGTGAGGGAGGGGAAGATGTCCAGGGATATTCTCATGATCATACTGCTGACCATGAACATGAGGATCAGCGTGAGTCCAAAACGGATGTTCAACGCCAGGATGATGGCCAGAATGATGACGACGGAAATCTCAAAGACAATGACGATCAGCAGGACAATGAGGAGGAGCGAAGAGGGAATCAGGATATTGTTCATCCTTCTTAGACACTAAACTGGCTCCGAACAAAAGGCATTTATGTATCATCCTTTCGGCTCTTATTTTTGGTAGAGTCTTCGACATCTACTTGCAGGACGATATGGGTTTTCCGAACCCTGTTGCAGTGGAATAGATTCATCGAACCGTCCAGTGTTGTGTGTCGTCGGTAAATAGTGTAAACATCTGTGATAGATTTATTTCTTTTCTTCTGTCCCTGCCCATCCAGTTCACTGCTCTCTTATTGTGTATGTAGTAGTCGAATTATTGTTCATGTCGTCAACATAATTGGACAATCCTGTGTCTGTCAAAACAAATATAACAGTACTGAGAATACAAAGTCTATGTGTGTAATATATCATATAGATCTGACATGATTTGAAGTCTCCACTTCACGCGCAGACTCAACCTCACTACTAATTCAAAACTCGTCAGCTCGACATTGCACTTTATTATTTCTGAATACTTTTGATACTTTGCAGATCTTTTGTTATACCATTTTGTTTCTTCAATGTTAATCCATTGTCGATACTGCTTGGTTGATCATAATTGTCTATACCTTGTTGGATCATCCAGGGCATTGTTTGATCAGTCATCATTGTTGGTACCTTGCGAATCATCGATCACTAAAATACCTCTATCCTGATAGGCATCTCATCATTTGAATCAAACTTTGTCTGTTGTGCTATGACTTCCATTGTGTTTGCATCACACGCCGGTCAAAAATAAATCATCACTACAGGGCTTTCATTTTCGACAAACACTGACATTTTGATGTCAAATTGATATGCTCTTAATCTTAACTAATTTCGTAATTGTATAATCGATGAATGATTTGCAAGGTACTAACAATGATGATTGATCAAACAATGCTTCTGGATGATCCAACAAGGTATCGATGGTGATCAATCAAACAGTATTGATGATGGATTAACATTGAAGAAAAAAAATAGCAACAACGGTATGACACCAAAGTATCAAAAGTATTTAGACAGAATAAGATACGATATCGAGCCAGTAGACTTGAGTGGTGGACAGACCGCATT
>Ga0153952_1001018_pt1 | contig 10313 bp, 8 predicted proteins | sample TSNJ036MetaG_FD_104746 | JGI IMG/M metagenome (GOLD analysis project Ga0153952, IMG submission 104746) | Attine ant fungus gardens microbial communities from New Jersey, USA - TSNJ036 MetaG | ecosystem: Host-associated > Fungi > Mycelium > Unclassified | place: USA: New Jersey, Wharton State... | reverse complement strand
TACTGTATTGAATCAAACTGTTGATGGATTATCATCTACCGTTGCTAACCAAACATCAATAATTGAAGAAAAAGCAGATGGCGCGACTGTATCATCATTAGAGACTCAAGTGACAAGTCTGGAACAAAATTTAGATGGATTTAAGACTTCTGTTTCCGAAAATTATGCAACACAATATGAATTAAATTCTTTAATAATGACAACCAGAAGCGATCTTTATTCCGCTTTTACTCAAACTATGAGTGGCTTTAAGATGGAGGTAAGCAGTACTTATGTAACTCAGACAGAGTTTGACGGTACTATTACTACTGTAACTGAAACAAGTAATTCCCATTTTGAGCAATTATCCAATAAGTTTTCATGGGTTGTTAATAGTGGAAGCAGTTCATCAAATTTTACGTTGACTGATCGTACTGCTCAATTAATTGCCGAAAATATTAATTTAAAGGGATTGGTAACATTTAGTGGTTTTAATTCTGATACGCAGAATTTAATAAATACTACCATTAGTAATTCCAATAGCGCACTTAGTACTGCGAATAGTGTAAATTCAACAATAGGTTCATGGTGTTATGAAAATGATATTTCGTGGATAGACGGAGGTAAGCTTTACACTGGTAGTGTTGTGACAGACAAACTTGCTGCTAATTCAATAACAACGGATAAATTACAAGTCGGTCTTGGTACAAACTTAATAGTTGACGGGTTTGACACTTTTGAACAATATACGGATGTTCCTTATTATAGTAAAGGAACTTATTTAACACCGACTCTATCTACAGATTATTATTATTGTGGAACGAAGTCAATAAAGTGCGTAACGACTAATAGTACTTCTAATGTTTTGTATTTAGGTGATTATACAAATAAACTTGGATATACAAAAATAAGCCCTAATAAGACCTATATACTGTCGTGCTATGTATATACCGCCTCTACGACAAGTATAAGTGTTAGTATTGCCGCTGCAAGACATACTGCAATCAATACCTCTTCTTCAAATAATATTAGCACTTTCACCGTAAATAGCAGTGATGGATGGAAGCGCATTTATGTGAGATTCACGACAACAAGTACATATCCTTATATTACTCCATATATTTCGGTCACTGGAATATACACTGTTTATTTTGATGCGTTCCAATTAGAAGAGGTTGATAATACAAACCAATTGCCGGGAGCGTTTCACACATCGGGTACTACTATTATAAATGGTAATAACCTTATTACCGGTACAGTAGATGCGGATAAAATTACTGCTAATGCTATTACTGCTGATAAGATTTTAGCGGGTGCAATAACAGCGGACAAAATATCTGTCACATCAATTTCTTCATTAACTTCTAATATAGGGACAATGACAGCAGGTATTTTGCAGTCAAGCAATTACGCTTATAGTTCTGGAAATTATGCCAGCGGAGGAATGAGAATTGATTTAAACAATAGATACATAAGGACTCAAAATTTGTTTCTAAGCAGTGCCGGTTCAGCTTATTTCAATGGTAATATTGATGCGGAATCTCTTGTTGTAAAAAACAATATAAGTCTTTCTTATTTAAATTATGGAACTAGAGAAAACCGTCAAGTATTTATGTTGATGGATAATGATGGAGTAAGTGGTGATGGTGAATTAATTATACAGCCACCAACACTAAATCCGCGAGTCCAAATAACTGGTAATTTAGCTGTGTCCGGTAGTATTACTGGTGAAGGTATACCAAAATTTATACAAGTAACTATGCCAACATCATCCATTGCAGCACAATCGACTATTACTATATCAACAACGATATCTTCTGGAAACAGTATAATAGGCATTAATATCTACTGTAGTGGTTCTTCACATTCACTCATATATGCAGGTTTTAGTGGTTCTACAAATATTTATATAAGAAATGTTGGAACAGCGGCTTATACACCACCATCAAGCAGTTGGGTAAGAATAGCCTATATATAAGATATATACAAAAGCGTATAATTTAACATCATAAAATAATTATTTTTTATTTATAAAATTTGAGGAGAGTAATAACTACTCTCCTATTTCAATGGAGGAAAATGAAATGTTAACTAATGTAAAGAAAAATATAAGAATAACAGGGAATTCAGAAATAGATGGAAATGTTATAGAGGGATATCAGGGCGAAATTAATTCGGAGAATCCTAACGAAATGACCCATACTTCATGGGTGGCAAACAAAGTTCTATATAAAGAAAACCGTGACCAATGTCATAAAGATAGAGCGGAGTTTGAAAATACAATATATAAATTACAAGATCAAATGTTGCAAGATCATACCTTAAATGATGTGACAGACGAAGTAGACGAAATTATTGAGTAATTAGAAATAATCACTGTTCTCATATTTAAAATATTGCTAAGAAATCACAAATTTGGTGTTTACATTATAATTATCTATAGGAGGATTTATATAAATGAAAATTGAAAAAAAAACAATGATCACAGATGAAATTGTAACCATGTTAGAATCATTGGAAGAATTTGATAAGAAAGATATTCGTATGCCAATTGTATTATCTTGGGCGTTGGAAGATAATTTAGAATCGTTAAAAAAAATCAAAGACAAATATCTGAAATCAAGGGCAAAAATTGAAATAGAATTTGTAGAAGATAAAAAGGTTAATGAAGGTACGACTAAGATTAAAGAAGAATTCTTAGTGGAGTTCCGGGATAGATTGAGCGAGTTGTTGTTGATTGAAAATACGCTTGATATTCAAATGGTTCCTTTTTCTCTGCTTGAAGGTAGAGAATTTTCATCTAAAGAAATTCGTGCTATTAAATTTATGATAGACCGGGAAGAAACTAATAATGAGAACGTTGCTGATTCAGAATAGAATAGGAAATCAAACTATTCTTTGATTTGATTTGATTTGGAAAGGGCTGGTGTAAATGTAATGGCACAATTTTTAGAATTATTCGGTAGTCTAACAATCTCTACAATGATTACTTGGATAATTGCTATAAGTTTTATCACTGGTATTGTTTGGAAGACAATTCCTAAAGTAACAGAGTGGTATGATAAACGGAAAGCAGATAAAGAAGTATTGGCTAATTATAGAAAAGATGTAGAGAAAATTTATGAAACAATAAAGGAAAGTAATAATGCAACCAATGATAGTTTTGCAGAGATTAAGGATTCAGTAAATAATATTTGTCAGGCACAGATTGAATCATTGAATGATAGAATTCGTCAAAAATGTAGATATTATATCTCATTGGGCTATATACCAGAAGATGAAGTAGAAGATTTTGAAAGAATGATGAAAACTTACGAAAAGATTGGCGGAAATCATGGACTTCAAAAGAAATATAGTAAAACAATGGAACTCAAAGTTAAAATTAAGGAGGACGAGAAATGAGTGAAATTTTAAATTTATTACCCGCTCTTGCGATTGTTATGATCATAAATATTGCACTAGGAATGTATGCGAAAATTGGTGTGGAGAAAATTGAATTCGATAAAACAAAATTAATCAATGGTGTTATCAAAGCTTGTATTGTAGCTTGTTCTGCCATCGGACTTAGTTATGTTGCAACTGTTATTGATTTTTCGTCCGTAGGATTAAATGTGACTCCCGAATCAATATTAAACATGGCAATTATTACTTACATAGGTAAAGATATGGTGAATTTCGGAAAAATTCTAGGAGTGAGTATTAAACAGGCTGAAGATTAATCAGCTTAAAAATACAATGATGAAAGGAGTGATTCATTGATTACTTATAAAATTTCTATTCAAGGTAAAAAACTTGTTCCTAATGAAAGTCCAATTATACTAGGGAATAAATTTGACGATAATTCGACTCGATTAAAATTTGGAGTTAGCGAAGATATTTACGATGGTTATAAATATATTGCTTTACAATACCCAGATAAGGAAAAAATAATATTAGTACAGCTTGACAGGGAAAACAACTTTTGGGTTGGGACTAGTGTTACATCACATGTTGGGACATGGCAGTTTTGTCTTATTATTTCTACTACTACTATCCCCGAAGATGGGAACGTATTAGATTCAAATGTTATATATATATCAGACGTGATAAAGGCAAAAGTTAAGGATAATTTTTTAGATGCTAATTTTGATGTTGCAGAAAATGAGCCGAACTTAAAGATTTATTATAATACTCTGAATACATTAACAGATGAACTCAGAGCACTTAACGCAAAAGAACGTATTGAGGTATTAGAAACAGGTTTGGACGAAAGTAACAATGATATAAGTCAACTACAAACCATAGTTGACGAGACAACCGAAATAACCACAGATACCGCACAAATAGCCCAAATATACAATGTTATTGGTGGACTTCCGCTGGACATTACTGCAAGAGTTATTGCAACGCAAAGTGGTTCAGGCGATCCTAGTCCCACCAATATCAGACCGATTGTCGGTCGGGATAAAATAAGTTTAGTTAGATGCGGAAAGAATTTGTTTAACTTAGGCTATTTAAATCCTAGCATTGGCACCATCAGGACGGAAACGGGGTTTTCTGTTAAAAATTTGTGGGGGAATACCGTTGTTGATAATAAAAACACTATAAAAATGCTGCTCCCCGACACAACGTATCGTATAAGGTATAAATTCAAATTGAATTCATTAACAGATGGAACAGCGGCTTACTATGGTACAGCGCATGGCATGCTCAGACTTTACAGTGGAGTTAACGAATCTACTTTTCCAAGCATTATGCTTGGAGGAACAGTTGGCAATTACGATGATGCGGTAACGTGGGGAATTGGAAGTATTAGAGAACGAGAAGCAGTGTTCACCACACCTTCTGATTTGCACAATTCATTAGCTAACTATAGAATATTTGGTTATTCAAGGCGCAGCGTAGATTCCAAAGGGGTTTTTGTAGCTGATGAGGCATGTGAATTTTACGACATTCAAATTGAATATGCCCCTGAAAAGAACTTGGCATTTTCTGATTTCGAACCCTATAATGGCGGCACATTTGACATCGCACTGCCGAAAACGGTTTATGGGCTGGAAAGTGCACCAGTGGTGGTTGATATTGGTAGGAGGATTATAGAGAATCCTACAAGAGGTATTGCTTTTGATGGGACGGAAAACTGGGGATTTTATACGGGACAATTGACAGAGGATTTTTCTACATATTACTTAAATCTCCCTACCACAAAACTAGGATTTCAATTGAGTACATGTTCGCATTTTAAGAATGTGGACAATGCGTGGGTTAGGGACAAGGAAGCCTATAGCGACCATCCAACTGTAACAAATAAGTATTTCGTCGTTAAAAATGAAACTATCGGAGTATTAAGTACGGATTCCACGTCTATTCGATTAAGCAAATGGAAAGTCTACCTAGCCGAACAAAAAACCACTGGAACTCCTGTACAGGTCGCATACCAACTTGCAGAGCCAGAAACACTCACAATAGACCCTGTTGTCATCCCATCTAATGATGGAACCAACATAGCCTACACAGACGCAGGAGGCGAAACAACAGTAACCGGTAAAGTGGGAATACGAGCAAGCGAAGAGATTATAAAGAAATATCCATTTGCCAGTAGGTACGAATTTTATCAACACGGCAGAACAATCACAATTGAACCAGCAACCGGAAGCATCATAAAAGTAACCCCTGACAACAATACCACAATAACGTACGGAACGAACACTTACGCATTAACCGCAAATACCCCATTTGAGCTAATTGCAAAGCCGGGAAAAAATATAATCACTGCCGCGAGCGGTACGCTGATGGTGGAGTACAATCGTAGCAGTATGTCTGTGTTAGACATGTTGACCATAGTGACATCTAATACCGCCCCAATAGCACAGATAAATGGAGTCATCGGAGATTTACCGTTAGACATTACTGCACGATGTGTGGCAACACAGGAGGGAGAAGGTGATCCAAGTCCTGATAATAAGAGAACGATTGTTGGAGTAGACAAAATAAGCTTAGTTAGATGCGGAAAGAATTTGCTTGATAATAAAAAATTCATCAAAGGGAGTTTTTCAGGGGGAGGCTATCTACACATCGCAAGCGGTTCACCGTTAATAAACTATCCACACTCTCTAACAAGTTCCTACAGGTCTATTGTAATTGCAATAAAATGTATTCCAGGGATAACATATACAGCCAGTTTGCCAGAGGGAATTGCAAATGCAAGTATTCACCTTACCCAATACCGCTATGGCGCAACTGGAATTGGAACACAAGATATAACAAATGGGCTGGTTATTGGTAATTATATGTCGCTGGTTGGTTCCAAAAGTTCGTCATATACTGCCAAGGATGGTGGAAATCTTTTGCTAATAGGACTATCAATTGGTTATAGTTTTGGGAACGAAGGTGGAACCGTGGAATTAACAAGTGCCCCACTTCTTCAACTCGAAGTAGGTTCAACCGCAACCGAATACGAACCCTACAACGGCGGCACGTTTGACGTTGTTCTACCGAAAACAGTGTATGGGCTGGAAAGTGCACCTGTGTTGTTGGATGTTAATAAGGGGATTATAGAGAATCCTACGCTTTTAAAGGTGTTTGACGGTACTGAAGCAATAATGGCTAATGATACAACATACAAAGCGTTTTATTACCGTCTACAAACAATGAAATATGTAAATGGGGTTATTACGCCGGGGATAGCATCACATTTTGTGAATGCTAGTACTGTAACCAACCTCCTTAAAACTCCTTCTGTTGTGTTTGGCAAATATGGTAATGTAATATATATTATTTTCCCAGAACCGACTACCGTCGAGAAAGTAAAAGATCTTCTGGCTGAACAATACGCCGCAGGAACTCCTGTACAAGTTTTATATCAATCCCTAGAGCCAGAAATCATAACAATAAACCCCACTGTTATTCCGTCTAATGATGGGCGCAATACTGTCTACACAGACTCAGGAGGAGAAACAACAGTAACAGGACGCCAATCACCGGTGGCAGCGATAGAAGAGGTCAAAAAAGCAATTGTAGCGTTAGGAGGTGCGATAAATGTTTGATCTAAGATTATTTGTCATGAGAACGATCATGGGGATGATAGGAAATGAACCCGATTACAAAGTGATGGAATACGCTTTAGGGTGGTATTCAAAATCTACTTTGTTGGATGATGATCTGATTGAGATAGAAGCTAAAATTGAAGAATATAGAAATCCAGTAGTTGAAGAGTTTATTCCTGATATCCCTGAACCGGATGAAGATGATGAAATGAAAGAAGAGACAATAATCGAATTAATAACAGAAGTAGAGGGCGAATAATCTCTCTATTTTTATGCAATCAAATATCACTTTTAATTGGGTGGCGTAATGCTGCCCTATTTTAATTCAGGAGGTTTATATGGCAGAAATACTAAGAAGTGAACACACAAAGGAGTTTGAAGAGAAAGAAATTGATGATTTACAGAAACACGTTTCAGAAATGACACCTGAAGAATTGGAGGAATTCAGAAACTCTTTTGATCCTGACGCTATGGGTCATTGGGGAAAGGAGGCAATTTAATATGGCACTGCCAACAATTAATAAATTACTAACACCATATAATTTTTCTAATGGAAATGCAAGTAGAATTAAATACATAGTCATTCATTATGTTGGTGCACTTGGTGGGGCAAAGGATAACTGTTCTTATTATGCTTCTAAATATATCGGCGCATCTGCTCATTATTATGTAGGATTCTCTGGGGAAATCTGGCAGAGTGTAGAAGACGCAAATATCGGATGGGCTGTTGGAGCAAGTTCTTATGTACATGCAGTTGCACGTAATAGTAATACATTACATATAGAAATGTGCGTAAGGAAGAAATCTACATCCACCATGAACGCCACAGATAAAGATTGGTATTTCGAAGCAGCTACGGTTGCTACAACTATCGAACTTACCAAATACCTTATGAATAAATATGGTATTCCGGCAAGTAATGTGTTGAGACACTACGACATAACCGGGAAAACGTGTCCAAATCCGTATGTATATAATACAACCTCATATACATGGACGGCATTCAAAGCGGCTTTAACTGGAGCGTCTGCCTCTGTAAGCACACCAGTTGCTACTACAACTGAAATGTATCGAGTAAGAAAAACATGGGCTGACTCATCTTCGCAATTAGGAGCGTATACTTCGAAAGACAATGCTATCAAATCATGTCCAAATGGTTATAAGGTATTTGACAAGGATGGAAAAGCAGTTTATACCGCGCCTGTTGCAACCGGTACTCAGGCAACCAGTCTGAAAGGTTTAACCGAAGCAAACGCTATCAAGAAAGTGGCTTCACTTTATACTGATAGTCAGAAAAAGACCAGTATGCTTGCGTCTGTTGGTTTGGCTCAATTCTGCTTAGAGAGTGGATATGGTACAACAGATCTTGCTCAGGGAGCCAATAACATGCATGGTATGAAAGCTTCTCTATCTGGAAATACATGGGCAGGCTCTGTTTGGGACGGCAAGAGTGTCTACACGAAAAAATCGGCTGAACAAAAAGCCGATGGTACTGAGTACTATGAGAAAGCAGACTTCAGAAAATATCCTTGTATAGAAGACTCTATCGCAGACAGAGCAGCATATTTTAAAGGGGCTATGAACGGCTCGAATAAACGGTACCCGAATATTGATAAACAAACCGATCCGAAAAAGGCTGCTCAGATTATCAAGGATGGTAAATATGCTACGGATGTGAATTATGTGTCTAAGATTTGTAACTTAATTGAAAAATGGAATTTGACACAGTATGATGTCACAACATCTGCTACGAATTCTTCAACTAGTACATCAACTGTAAATACCGCATCTTCCTCAACAGATACTTCTAAATCTTACAAAGTAAATGTTACTGCTTCTGACTTGCGTATACGTACTAACGCTGGAACTAACTATGCGTCTAAAGGTTATACTGGAAAAGGAACGTTTACAATTGTAAAAGAGAAGAAAGATTCTTCTGGTAAGACGTGGGGATTGTTGAAATCTTATGAAAAGTCACAGAATGGATGGATTGCATTGTGGCTTAATTGTGTAAAGAAAATATAATATTGTCATACCCTCAGAGTAAAATCCGAGGGTATTTTTTTACGAATCCTGATCTTTAGAATCTATATCTTCAGTTTTGTCGTCTTCATCAACTAAATCACCATTATTATTTTCTACATTTGTAATTTCTACCCGCTGTGTAAATATATTGTCTATTATTTTTGGTAAATGCTCCACATTTTTATATTTCTTCAAAATGTCATGAGCGTTCTTCAATCCTATGCCATGAAAACCGCCTTTTGTGGATTTTATATCATAATATTCTATTCCGGTGTTAATATGGTTGTTTTCAAGGATGATTGTAACCATATCTTCTTCTTGATATATACAAAATGAAATCTGTGGGTTTTCTGTTTCAATTGATGCTTCAATGGCATTATCCCAGAAAATGCTTAAAACGGTTGACAGGTCTACATCGTTCATAGAAATTTTTTCAATTATTTTTTTGATTTCTATTCTTACATCTATATTTTTTTCTGTAGCTTGTGCAGCTTTAGTTGTAACCATTGATTTAATTTTAGGTAATTCAATGTTAATCAGTTCTTTTAATTTATAATCTCCTCTCTTTAGTTCAAATTTCATTGGTAGAATATATTCATCAAAATACTTTTCAATTGCTTCCATATCCTTATTTTTAATATAATCACCAATCAAAGAAATTTTATTGTAGAAATCATGAGTAACTGATCTATGAGAATCATACATTTTTTCAATTTGTTTTGTATATATATTGGCATACTCTTGATGTAATTCTAATTCATGGTTTCTAATATATAATTTTATTGCTTTTATAAATTGATATATTGCAACCACAAAAAGTCCAGTAAATAAAAGAGAATTAATAATTAGAACTGGAGTAGAAAATCCTATTTTCTCTGATGCTAATATATTAAATATAAAAATTAAAAGATAAGAAAGTAATATAATACTAAGTGATCTCCATATTTCTCTGGAAAAATTCATATTGAATTTATATCTGATCTTCTGATAAATCTTCTTTATTAGGATACACAAGCCTGTTAAAAGAATGAGATGAATGATTATAAAAACTGCATATAAAAGAGTGCTGTCTCTAATATAATAAAAATCATATACCAATGCCCATAACATAGATTCAGTATAATCAAGAATAACTCCAAGTATATATCCGGCTACAAATATACACATATTTCGTATTATATTTTTTCTGTCTATTAAATATAAATAAATTCCTACACTTATCATCAATACGATTATACCAATGTGTCCCATAGCAATAGTAAATAATATATTTATAAATAATAT
>Ga0153952_1001015_pt1 | contig 10325 bp, 7 predicted proteins | sample TSNJ036MetaG_FD_104746 | JGI IMG/M metagenome (GOLD analysis project Ga0153952, IMG submission 104746) | Attine ant fungus gardens microbial communities from New Jersey, USA - TSNJ036 MetaG | ecosystem: Host-associated > Fungi > Mycelium > Unclassified | place: USA: New Jersey, Wharton State... | reverse complement strand
TAGTCTGTCCTAGTGCACAGACCACCACAATTATATATTTAAGGACTGTATGTCTGAGAATAAACCTTAGACTTAACAATATCTTTTGCTACTGTCTAAACTTTGCTTTTTTGAGCCTTTTGATTATTAAATTATCAACTCACAAATCAGTAAGTGACTATTTGTAATAGGATGAACCAATCTCATTGTCCCAAATAGAAGCTAAGATGGAAAAAGTATAAGCTTGACACAGAAGGCTATCTCTATACTAGGCTCTATGCTCAATCATGCCTACCAAACCCTTACTTCTTCTACAACCAATATAACTACTATGCTGCATATGATCATAAAAGAAGAAATAAACTAGAGAATTGTTCATTACTTGCTTGATTGTGGTATAATTGTCAATTTTATTAGTAAAAGCTTTACTAAAAAACTAAACCTGACACCAATATCCAGGCTTAATGAGCCAGTAAGAGAACTAGGTAGTAAGATCCTATCTAATATCCCCTATATATATACTACTTACAGTATACCCTTCAAGGAATACCTTTTGAGAACATGTTTATTGAAGTCTCAACAGACAGATATTAAGTAGTACTAGAGTTACCATGGTTCCACTAAGTTAACCCTAGAATAGACTGAGCAGACCTCTGGGTTCAATTTCAAAGGCAACCTGAACACCTTCTAGATATTCAGAAAACAATACCTCTACTAGACTGGATCTCTTTTAGAAGACAAAACTCTATTCTATCTATTACTATAAAGAGCTACTATGTTCTTAAACCAGATATCCCAGTACCTTTGCAATACCAAGACTATATAGATATCTTTAACTCTAAGGCAATATAGCAATTATCTTCCATAGAGAACACTTAGACTACACAATAGACCTGATAGAAGGTCAAATACCATCTTGCTAACCAACATATTGCCACTCTGAAAAAGAACTAAACCTACTCAAGAAATTTATCAAAGATATAGAGTCAAGATAATTCATCTACCAAAGTACATCCTCTGCTATCTTACTAACCCTATTCATACAAAAAAAGAATATTCTCAACCTTTACTTGTATATAGACTATTAAACCCTTAACAAAATCCATAGTGCCTAATACTTTACCAAAATTGATCTAAGGGAAGCATTTTATCTCTTTAGGATCCAAAAGGGCAATAAATAGAAAATAGCCTTCTGAATACCCTTTGGCCTCTTTGAGTTTTTAGTTATCTCTTTTGGTCTGTGCAATGCCTCTGCCTCATTTCAGAGTTATATAGACCAAATATTCAAGGGACTAAAAGACAAACTCATTACTTACTTAGACAATATCCTTGTTTATGGTACTACATTAGAAGAACTATGCATATAGACAAGGTACTGCTTATAGTACCTGAGAGAAAACAAACTGTTTACTAAACTCAAAAAATGTGAGTTTGAAGTTACTGAAACAAGAATGCTAGGCTTTGTAGTAAACAAAAAAGGCATTACCATAGAATCTAAGAGAGTAAACATGATTCCAGACTAGCTAGAGCCTAAGATGCTCACTCAAGTACAGAGGTTCATAGGATTTGTGAACTTTTACTATGTTGGATATCCTAAAACCTATTACAGATCTAACAAAAAAGAATACACAACTATTCAAGCAGAATACTATAGCATCAGAAATAATGAGGAAAATAAAACACTGCTTTACTATAGAACCCTTACTCAAGAGATTTGACCCAACAAGGCCTATACATATATTCACAGATACCTTAGGTTATACAGCTATAGCTATACTAATGCAATGGTATAACAATTACCTATACTCTATATCATTTTGGTCATAAAAATTTACCTCTACTAAGCAGAACTATCCTATCATAGAACAAGAACTGCTACCAATAGTTGAAGCCTTGAATTACTGGCAACACTACTGTGAAGATACAAGACATTATATTCAAGTCTATACAGACTATTACAACCTCCAGTACTTCAATACTCTTGAATATATAAACAAATATCTAGTCTATTCGTCGACACAACTACAATGCTTTGACTATACCATCTACTATAGGCCTAGTCAAAAAAACCCTACAGATGCTCTTTTATGCCACCTTGACTATTATGTTGATTCTAATAACCCAGGTTAGTCTACTCAATTCAAATTAGAATTTCATGTAACATACCCAAATAAACTTGACTACCTCTCAAATATCAAACTAAGTCTCAATACAACTACCTCATCTAATGACCTTTACCAGAGAATATATAATATCTATTATAATGATAAGTACCTAAATACAATGAGACCTAAAGAGAACCATGATGACTGGACTCTCAAAGATAATCTATAGCAATATAAAGGGAAGATATATATACTTGATACCCTATGCACTGAAGTCATCATATTCCATTACGATATACCCTTAGCAGATTACTTTGGCAGAGATAGAACACTAGAGTTAATATAGTATAAATATTAGTAGAGGAGCATGGCAAAGACTGTTGTAGTGTCATCGATAGACAGTAAATGCTCTTAGTGATCACCCTAGGTAGATGTTCAAGAAGAACTCAATAGAATTCTTTGTTGGATTGGTCTTTTACTTATATTACTTTTACAGTAGCTGTACTACTAATCCACAATCACATGTCCTTCCAGAATGTTCCATGGTCACTTGACCTTGTCATGTGACCTTAGTTCCCACACTATCTATATCTTGACCCCATTGTATGTCTTGAGGTTTTGGATCAAGTGTTCAAATACTTGGGAAACTATTCTCTTTTTAGGGCTCTCATAATATATAGGTTATACCAAAGCCTGCCAACTATGTACCCAGAACAAACTGGATACACATAGTATATATGGTACTCTCCTGCCACTAACACCTCCAAGTAGACCTTGGTAACAAATTGGAATAGACTTAATAATAAATCTCCCAACAACAAAGAAAATATGCTTTGACTATATTTTAGTAGTTATTGATTACTTTACAAAGATGGAACATTTTGTATCTTGCTGAAAAATACTAAATGCAGAGAGTACAGCAGATCTCCTCATAAACATAGTCATCTGATATTATAGTATTGTTATGAGACAGTTCCTAGAAAAGAAACTATTTTCTGTGCATTTCTCAACTTAGTAGATAACATCCAGGACTACAATGGCAGAGGGATATAAATAGCATGGGAAGACTTATGTAAGATATATACAATTATTAGTCAGGGTCATATGATTGTAGGAGATAGGCACACAGACCAACAGACCTTTGTATAAGTAGTAGTATAATCCAACAAAGGACTCTATCGAGTTCTTTCTGAACATCCACTTTGGATGAACCTTGAGTCTTTATGACTTAGTGTTAATAGGTGTACTCTCAGTGATAGTTTTAGACAGAGATAAAAGATGGGTTAATAGCTTCTAGAAATATCTCTGTTAATGACTGAACATCAAACAAGCAATTATAACAGCTTACTATATACAAGCCAACAGTCAGACGGAATAACTAAATACAATAGTCGAGTCATATCTAAGGTCTTATTGCAGCTGGGATCAAGATAACTAGGACAAACATCTTGCTACTGCAGAATTTTCCTATAACAATTCTAAACACTCAGTTATCAATATTATTCCATTCTTCACAAATCAAGACTATTATCCAAGATCAATAGTAGTGAAAGAAACTAGACAACAACTGCTAAATAAACCTGCAGCAGTAGTACATATAGAGGAAATATTAGAATAGTTCCAAATCTTGAAACAAAATTTAAAAAAAGCTCAGTTGGCCAATGCAAAGTTCTATAATAGACAACAAAAACCAATTGAGTTTGCTATAGGAGACCAGGTCTGGTTGTGTACTACTAGTATCAGAATATACTGTCCAAGCCAAAAACTTAATCAAAAGAAAATTGGACCCTATACTGTCACCAAGATTATCAACAGAAATGCTTATGAACTCAACTTACCTGTCAATATACAAGTTTGGCCAGTCTTTAATGTTGACCAATTAAAACCATACATATTTCCTTTGCCTAGACAACCACTGCCAATGCTACCTGATCCTGAGGTACTGTATAATGAACTAGAGTGGAAAGTCAATATAATTATTGATGTAAAACAGCAAAATAATAAGTACTTTTACAAAGTATACTGGATAGGCCTACCTCATAGTGAGGACATATAGGAACCAACCCATCACCTCTGTTATATATGCATAGTAGTCAACAAATACCACTACATATACTCTAATACATCCAAACTAACAACTCAAGACTAGAAAAAAGGATAACTAGCAGCTATAGGGACATAGTACTAAAAGAGGAGGATAATATTAGAATTATGTGACATATAATATCAGTCAACAGATAATACAGTAATTACATAATAATATATATAATACTGCTATAAGGGAAGGCCCTTTAGTCTTAATCTACATAATAACTGACAACTATCCTTGAATTAATTTAAGATCCTGACAGAACTCCATTGAGTTCTCCTTGTCAACTTAGACTTGGAATGTGATTAAGTTATCTCAGGTTAAGTTGCTATACAGACCATATAGTAGTTGTATAAGTAGTATATAGAAATTGAACAAGAACTTCATTGAGTTCTCCTTATCAGTTTAGACTTGGAGTGTAATTAAGTCATCTCAAGCTAAGTGTTATATACTGGAAAATTTGGTATAAATTAATATTTTTATTCATTTTCTTTATTATTATTTATCTCCTATAGGAATATTATGTTTCAGACTAGGAGGAGTATTGCTTTTCAGACTAACTCTTCTATTCCAATTGTAGTATATATACTAGGTAGATATATAGAAGTAACTTAGTTTGTAGATTAAAGTTCTAAAGTTATAAATCCACTTTCTCTATATTCTTATAGTACTCTCTGCTATATAACTTCTTACTTCTGAATTTACCTCTCTCAGACAATATTCTACTACTCCAAAATAAGCAACTACATATACAACAGGAGATCAAGATATAGTGCATAAGCTGAGACCAAGGCTATTCTACTCCTGCATCACTGTTATATTCTCTCTAGACCAGCTGTAAAACTACAGAACCAGAAAGCAACATCTTTCATTTCACTTGGTAGTGTATTCCACTCTTTAACTCCACTCATTACATTACTCTTCAGAACACAGAGTATGTACTTATAGTATATTCATAGTAATTCACAGTATATTCTAGCCTTCCCATGCTACTATATTTCTTCTACTTGACACTAAGTTACTATAATTAGCGTCATGTACAAATACTGAGGATCTTGTATCTTCATGGAATCTTATCACCTTAGGGTCTATTTATAGCCAAAAGAAGTGCATTGAGGAGAGCTTTACAATGGTCATTGAAGCAAACAATTACATTAAGTAGTTCCTAAGATATTAGTAATTTAGTGTTTGGTAACTTGGTGATCACCAACTGATCTGCTAATAACTCAGTGAATACTGATCACTTTGAGACATTTTTAGCATAGTTTGAAAGGTCTTCTTAAGGGCTTTTGGTAGCCATTTAGATTGTCAAAATTGGTCAAGTATTCCTGGAGTTATGGTCTGAATGAAGTTTGTAACAGAAGAATAATCTATATCATATATATGTTATGACCCTATGACACTGTGACTGACTCCAATCCTTGATACCATCAAGGATAACTGTATAGTTACTAGTTTATATTGTCATACCAGTAGTTTAGTTCTTAGTTTTGTTATCTCTAAAGCATTTCCAGAATTTACCTTCTAGATTATCAATTCTTGCATACAAATTGGAGTTGTACAGGAAAGAGCACAATCCAATTGAAGCCAATCCCTCTGTCTAGTTTCTGGCTTGACAATATACAAGTTTCCTAGTTACAGAATGTCTTAGCAGTCAGAGTTAGAAGTGCAGGGGAAAAGGCAACTAATTAAATATTGAGTAATTATTATTTAATTAGTATAGGGTCACTCTGGTACACTACCACTAGTATATTAGGAGTGGACTTTGGTATAGTCCTCTTATATAGAGCTACTCCAGAAGGTCAGTCTAGTGTTCTAGGGATAGCATTGATAGGGTTTTTTTATAGTTCTACTACTCTAAAATATATGACTACAACAGGCAATAGGAGATTAAGGCACAATATATTATGAGTCATCTCAACTATGACCAAGGATATATATTTATAGAATAACAGACAAGAAAATCAAACTGGAAGCCTTTTGGCTAGTTATAGAATACTATTAATATAAACAAGAGCAAATAGCATACTTGTATAAGTAACTAGCACAATTAATCAAAAACTCTATCAAGTTTTCTTTGTAATCCTCAAAAACTTAGCTACTGAGTCAACTTGACTTGAGTTGTACAATACAGTATATAAGCTGAAACTAAGATTATTCTACTCCTTTATCATTACTAACATTTTCTCTAGACTAGCTGTAAAACTATAGGGCTGAAAAACAATATTTCTCATTTCTTTCAGTAGTATGTTTCTTATTCTGACTCTGTCCTTTGCATTACTTCCCAGAATCTAGAGTGTACTTTCTACAGTATAATTCACAGTAATTCCACAGTATATTTATAGTCTTTTCTATACTGTTTTCCATCTTTCTAATATATATACAAATATTGAAAACCTTTTATCTCTATAGGATCTTATTGTGTTAGGGTCTATTTATAGCCAAAAGAAGCATATTAAAGAGAGCTTCATGGTATATATTAAAGCAAACAATTATGCTTAGCAGTTTCTGAGATATCAGCAATTTAGTATTTGGTGCCTTTGTTATAATTGTGATACCTAGGACAGCCACAGTAGTACTGATGCATGTGCTGACAGAAGACTCAGGAATTAATTACATAATAGTGGATATATAATGGTGGCTTAATAGACAAAAACTTCTTAACTTGTTCTCTACCTAGCTCCTAGAATTTATCTTGTCCTCTAGTTTCTTACTTGCTCTCTCTCTTCTCCTGGTTAATATAGCAACTTAGCCTGAAATAACTTAATCACACTCCAAGTCCAAGTTGACAAGGAAAACTTAATAGAGTTCTGTTATAGAATTGCATTGGGATTATAACTATTATCAATCCTAGACTAATAACAAGTAGATAGTAGAAGAGATAATTGTTATGAAATGACTTCCAAGAAAAAAACTATTTCTTGTACATTCATCAACTTGATAGAAAACATTAAAGAATACAATGTGAGAAAGATATAAATAGCATAGAAAGGATTATATAAGATATATATAGTTATTAGTAAGGGTTATGTGATTACAGGAGACAAATATATAGACCAATAGACATTTGTATAAGTAGCTAAAGCAATCCAATAAAGAACTCTATTGAGTTTTTTCTGAACAACTATCTTGGTTGAGCCTAAGTCTTTATGACTTCATGCTAACATAAGAACTTAGTATCCATTGTTGATTCTATATCTTGCAGCCTTGACACCTTACTCTTCTTTTACTCTCTTATTATCTTTACTAATGAGCATAGTGCTTAAAGACTTTTTGAAAAGTAGACTCTAGCTGTAAAGGAAACTTTACTGTTAGTTAGGAACAGTAGGTAGATAGCCTGGACAAAACTTATGTTCCTGCCTGAGACCTGACCTCTATATTGAGTAGGCTCATATATAGATTTTCACTATCAGCTCCATGCTACTAGTCCATTGTAATCAGTCTATGCAGAAGAATGACAGTAATTTCTTAAAGGCCTATCTAGCTTAGAGATTCCCTTTTTAGAAATAATATTGTTTCACTCTTCTAGCTGGTAGCTAGTTATAAGTTCAGACAAAAAAAACTACTTATCCTCATACAAGAAATCATCATCATCATCACTATTGCCATTGCCATCACTATTATCACCAATGCTATTGCCATCACTATTATCACCAATGCTATTGCCATCACTACCACTACCATACATGTCTTAGTCATAATAACAGCAACAGCAACCTATAGAGCAATCTACTACTCCTGCACCACAACCTGCTCCCTCTACTTGAGAGGAGCAACTTCTCACTCTTATTACTAGCCTATAGCAGCAGATAGCCATCTTATTGCAACAAAATAGAGAAGCTAGAGTAGAGATAGCAAAGTCTCCTTTATTTAGTAGAAAGATAGAGGAGGTAAGTGCATTCATCAATATGGCTCATTTATACTTGAGTATGAAAATAACAGGGGAATTGGAAGTGACAAAAATGGCCTAGGTACTATCTTATATATAGGGAGAGGTGGCAGAAACATGGAAAGATAATCTGTTAGATAAGTTATCAAAGGGAGAATCAGAAGTGGAAATAGCAAAAGAACTATTTGGTAAAATGAGAAATAAGTTTGGGGAAACAGTAGAAGAGAAGCAAAAAATAGAGCAGCTGAGGACTATTGAGCAAGAGAAGAGGATCTGTAACAAGTATGTCCAGGAATTCAAGAAGGTAGTATGAGAAAGTGGCTATGTGAGACAACCTCTCATTAAAGAGTTTAAACAAGGGCTGAGTGGAGCACTTAGAAGGAAGCTAGCAGAAGTAGAAAGTCCCCCTAGTATAATAGAAGAATAGCAGGAAAGAGCAGTGAGGTTGGATAGAAACCAAAGATAGAGTAGAGCAGAAGAAAAGATGTTAGGAAAAAATATAGCATATCTATAGGAAAATGCACAGTCTAAGGAAGGCTTTAGAAGAGAATTATATAGAGGAAAAGAAGGACAGATTATATAGAGGACAGGGAGCCAGAACCTTAGAGAAGGAGTATAGATTAATTGGAAAGGACAGAGGCTAGAAAAAGACCCCAATGCAATAGATATTGATAGAAAAAGAGAGAGAGACAGAACATGCTATGTATGTGGAAAGTAGGGCCATATGGCCAAAAACTATTGGCAAAAAAAGAAAAGAGAGGGGAGAGTAATAGAAACACTGCAAAAGTCAACAAAAGACAATAGAGAACAGTGGGCTCCCAACTGGCCTTCTTAAATATATACAGTGTATTGCATCTAGAAAAGCTGGAAAATAAAGTTTCTTGTCAAGGCAACACTGAAGGAGTAAGAGATATGCAGTATATACTATGGCTGCTAAGAGAAGTGTAGATGAAAGTAGAGTTAGAAAAGCTAGAGAATCATGAAGGGATAGTAGTCAAAGTACTGTTGAATAGTGGAGCAATAGATCTATTCATAGACATAAAGTTTGCAAAGGAAAAGGAATTTAAGCTAAAAAAACTAAGAAATCCTCTACTAGTATAAAACGTAAATGGAACTCTAAATGTAGAAAGAGCAATTACTCATTAGGTGAAATACAATATGTTTTTCAATGGATATGTTGAGAGGGCACAAATAGATGTATGCAATTTGGGAAAGATGGTAGTGATTGTTATGACTTGGCCAAATAGCTAAGTCATTATTTCTTTTTTTTTCTTTTCTTTTTATTTAATTAGGAAATTAACAGATATGTGAGAAGGAATAACTCAAAGGAGAGGCACAGAACTTTATAAATAGAAGTAAATACAAAATGTATATAAGTAGTATACAGCAATCAGATAAGAACTCTATTGAGTTTTTCTTGTCAACTCAGACTAAGAGGGTAATTAAGTTATCCCAGGCTAAGTCACTATACTAGAACTCAATATTCTTCATCAGCACTGCTCATTACAAAACCCTACCATCTTTTACTCTTTTATCTTTCTTAGTACCTGGATAACACAACTTAGGACCACTATGATATAGCTAGACCCTAGGCTTAAGAAGACTTATCAGTCAGTTAGGGACTGAAGATGGAAACATAGTACCAAGCTTAGACATCATGATCAAGGCCAGAACTTGCAATTGAGCATTGGTAAATAGAATAGTAGCCTTTACCTTATAAATCTTGTACTAGTAGTCCATTGTGACCAATACACATAGAGGAGTAATACCACATCCTTAAAAAGGTATTTAGGTTAGAGATCCTTTCCTTGAGATAATAGTATAACTATATTATTAAGACAGTAGTTAGTAGAGCAGTAGGTATCTAGCTAGGTGTCACAAACTTCATTCGGACCATAACTCCAGAAATACTTGACCAATTTCAACAATCTAAATGGCCACCAAAAGCCCTTAAGAAGACCTTTTGAACGGTACCAAAAACGTCTCAAAGCAATCAGTATTCACCAAGCTATCAGCAGATCAGTCAGTGATCACCAAGTCACCAGACACTAAATTGCTGATATCTCAGGAACCGCTTAACGTAATCATTTGCTTCAACGACCATCGTGAAGCTCTCTTCAATGCGCTTCTTTCGGCTATAAATAGATCCCGAGGTGATAAGATCCCATGGAGATACAAGGTCCTCAATGTTTGCACATGACACTGATCTTTACTCATAGATTATCATCTGTCCTTGAATAGAACAAAGGACTGCCCTAAGATG
>Ga0153952_1001011_pt1 | contig 10341 bp, 7 predicted proteins | sample TSNJ036MetaG_FD_104746 | JGI IMG/M metagenome (GOLD analysis project Ga0153952, IMG submission 104746) | Attine ant fungus gardens microbial communities from New Jersey, USA - TSNJ036 MetaG | ecosystem: Host-associated > Fungi > Mycelium > Unclassified | place: USA: New Jersey, Wharton State... | reverse complement strand
GTATGTCTGAGGATAAACCTCAGACTTAACAACATCTTTTGCTGCTTGTCTAACTTCACTTTTTTGAACACTTTGATTATCAAATCAAGCAATCACAAATCAGTAAGTGGCCATTTGTGATACTGCTGCTCACTGTCATTTATAATCCTCTCTATATTGTAAATTTGTTCTCTGCATGGTCAATGATTATAAACTGATGAAAATGACTCTTGTCAATTCGATATGCTATTATTGACATTTTTGACAAGATAAATGTACAGGTGTGTCTTTGAGAGCTAAAGAAATGCTGGACTAAGGCCAGACAGAAACAACTGGTCTTAGGGCTTACAGACAGATGCTTTATGTACAAGACAAAATGTACAACTGTTTGTAGTGAAATGAATGAGCCTCGGACTTTGTTGCTAGGAGGAAAATTTAACAGATGAAATGAAATGGAGGTGATAGCGAAAGCATGCCATTTTGGAATAAAATGGTGAGTAAATGAGGAGAAATGACGAAAGGCAAAAGGAACCTTCCAGAAGGTTTTTCATCAGTTTTCCCCATGCTCAAATTTGTAAAGCCCACTGTTCCTGGCTGGATTTGTGCGGGAGAGAATGTGCACAAGTGGAATGGTGCAATCTGAGTCAAGATGCCGACTGTATGGAAAGATGGTTTGTTATCAACCATCTAGTGATATGTGGGTGAAATCCCATATTTAGAATGCACTGAGCGAAACGCTGTAATTATCACATCTCCAGATATGCCTCCACAAAAATAAATATATATGGAGGGGAATACTGCTTGGACAATTCTCCGAACGTGGAAAATCAGACATAACTGACAATTTTCACTTCAGAACATGCTGTAGGAGGAGAATCCAAGCTGGGATGAGAAGGCATGCCAATGAGAACTCTATTCAACCCAAGCACAAAATTCACTATCCCTTCTCTGTCACCCGAGCTGCTCAACATACAGCTGAACGGTTGTGTGACCGGAATAGCTCCATGACAACACCAGTGAAAGTACGTTTAACTGTTTCTTTTCAGGTTGATCAGGGTGAACACAACGGTCAGTCTGCAGCAATGTGTTGCTTGATAATTCTTGAAGAAATCATGAGCTAGAGGAAGCGAATTTAGCATGGAGAGAGCACACTTTAGGTCGGCATTTCACTCCAAAGATGAAGGTGATTGCAACAGGGATTTCAGCTGAACTTGATTGTGTAGGGACGAGGGATATATTGTGTGACATATATTGATTTATGATATCTTATGCTCGAGTTCAGAAAGCAAAGACGATTAGTGATACACCCATTCCAACGCCTAGTGGTATGTTCATACGTTAGTGCGGAAAAGCTACCGACCAATTTAATTACTGATAATCGACTACGGTCAACTACACCCGAGATTTATTGATTGGAACATAGATTTGGTGGTGGACAGAAAAGTTTATCATCATGACATTGTGTAACAGACCACGCCTGTTGATTCTTGGTCATCGATAATTTATTGTTTATACTGTTTTAACACTCTTTCAAATCGGAAGTGTTTTCTGCGCTCATGACTTTGGGTCCCATGATAAAATACCAAAATTTCTTGAGGGAAACGTGAAGAATCCCATGAGGCATCCTCATCATCCCATTGCAGCTCCTGGCTTTGCCCGCAGGAGGACGACTCATTCCACATGCAATCGACTCTGATCTATCTGTAAACTTGCAGGTATATGTGCATATGTGCACATTTTGTCCAACAGGCGGTCTTCAAACTTCTCTTAATCGCTACCTCCCTTTTCCTCTGGAGCACAATACTGGGTGCTATTGACACAGGGCTAGCCAATACGCAATGCATTGGGCATGGATCGGTAGTCCAGAGTGGATGAAAGATGAGAAGATAATTGAAAGCAATGAATGGAGGTGTGGACGAAATGTGGGCATTTTTGCGGGTGTAAGACACTGACTGTCGACAGTGTTGACGCTGGCGATGTTGTTCAGAGGCTTTGGCTGGAGTGAAGGCATGGTTGGATTAGAACTGAGGTTAGATTTCTCATTCAAACAAAGGATTCAGAAAATTTTAGAGCAATGGTAAAACAAGATATGTAAAGGTAAATAAAAGAGTCACTTGTCGTGGATTTGTCTTGGATACGATGTTCAGTTCGGCTGACAAATTTGCAATTAGTTGAGCCTGCGCGTGAACTGGATATTTCAAATTATGTCAAATCTGTATGATGTATTGCACACGTAGACCTTGTATTCTCAGCACTGTTAGATCTGTTTTTATAGGCACGGAATTGTCCGATTATATTGAGGACATGAAGGATAAATCGACTACTGCATACACAATAGAAAAGCAGTGAAATGGATGGGCAGGAACAAAGATACCACTGAAACGGGGTTCGTTCAACCCATATCGTCCGGCAAGCAGGTGTCGATGACTCTATGGAAGAATAAATACCTTTTTTCGGGGTTAGTTCAGCGTCTAAGATGATTGGCCCATATCTCTATTCCCTCTTCGTTCCTCCTCATTGTCCTGCCAATCGTCATTGTCCTGCCAATCGTCATTGTCTTTGGAATCACAACTACCATCCCGAACATTCTGGCCGTTATTCTGGCCTTGAACATAAGCTTCGGCCTGACGCTGCTCCTCGCGTTCATGTTCGGCAGCATGCTCTTGGAAATCTCCCTTTCCCTCTCTGTCTCCCTGATTGCCTTCTGCGTCACCATCTACCTCTTTTCCTCCTCACATCGTGAACTTGTTTGCTTTGTAGAATTCTACTGCCGCTGCATAGTCAATAGTTCTGAACTCATGGAAATACCGTTTCTCCACATCAAACTCCCAATACCATATAACCGACTTTTCCCCATGTCCAACTTTATAAAGTCCACTGTTCCTCCTCACCGACTTTGTGCGGGAGAAAATGTGAAGAAGCGATGAGACACGGCTCGATCCAAAGAGAGGAACATGCGGCCGGATGACCTTTGCTTTTTCCAGTATATTGACAGCCTGCTAGTGTGAGAGCAAATTCATTGTGGGTGATCATATTTGATACATACTGAAAGAAACACAGCAGGCACCAGTTGATCAAAGGCTTCGGTGCGAACACACCAAAATACGGTGTGGGATAATGTCTGGGCAGTCGCCGGAATGTCGAACATCAAAACATGTGATGGGTCATGGAGTTCCCACCACATCCGCATCGCTATCAGAGACTTGCGATTGTCAACATCTGCCAGTCGCTGCAATATAGCGAATGTAATATCATCGAAGAAGTAAGGAAAGCGCAAGTTATCATGGGATAACAAGAATGAGAGGAAGGTAAAAGCCGCCAACTTGAGATAGGAGTCAGAAAACTCGGTTCCATGTGGCCAAGAGAGTGCAGCAGAGGAGCTGATGATACCCGGTGCTGACACAAGGTCTGGAATGACAAGTAAGTTTAGGGCGGATGCAAGAGGAGGAAATACATACTTGAACCGTCAATGGCATAGCTTGATGCATAATGATGATGACATTGAATTAAGTGATCAAGGAATTTGCAATAAATGGCAGGAGTGTTGACACAGAAGGGACCAGAGCGAGTGGGATCGCGGAGGAAATCATAGAAAGATTTGTGATAAAAACGAAATGTTCCATGAACAGTATTTAGACGGTTTTTGATCGACTGATCTAGATGGAACCATTGACCTTGGTCATAACACGACCTTGTGAGGTCAATGCGAGGGTCGAGTGAGCGGAGAGGGTCGAAGGACGGCTCGTAGGAAATCACGGCATATAGATGGTGACAGGTGTCTCTGAACGTACACTCGGAGATCCTAAATATGCAGCAACGCAGGGGATACCAACGAGCGTTAGCAATCCAGTTGCCCGAACCGTAGGAAAGAAGGAATTGGGCGGACAGGAGATCGTGCTGCGGAATCTGCTCCATGATGTGGACATACAGAGCATCAAGTTGAGAAAAGGGTGATATAGATACCTGTTTCCCCGCATCGGAGAGGGTATCGAGAACAGACTGCAGTCGTTCACGGAATCGCGAGTCAGGTGGATAGGCGACATGACGGAGAACAGCAGCAGGGTGAGCAAATAGGCCATCTGCTGCATCCACAAGGGTCATAATGTCGTTATCAGGCGGCCATGAAGACAGTAGTTGCGGAAAGCCTTGCTGATCAAGTATGTTTTTGAATCCACCCCGAAGATACATCTCGATCTCGCCGTCTGCCTCACGAGAGATAGGAAGATCAACAGAATGAGTGACAGAGGCAATGTTTTCCTGCTTGAATGCGGACACGATGCGAGGTTCAGCGCGGCTGAAGATGGCCCAATGGAATGGAGTGGATCCTTCCCTGACAGAGGATGCAATTATCTCTATAATTTCTGCTTGTGCATCTTCACCGGCACACTCGTCTAATCCATCGATGAAGACTGCTTTTGGTTGTACTCTCTTTCCCTGCTTCCCTAGCTCCCGAAGTGGCTCAACAATCAGTGATCTGAATTGAGATGGAATCTTCTTCTCAACAAGACTCTTATCCTGAGAAATCCTCTCATCGACAGCGGCACGATAACCAGGAAGCCCAGTGGTAAGTTGATAGGCGATGGAAGTGAACAAGCGCGAGGGATTGGTGTGTTCGTTGACGGTAAAGAAAAACGCAGCACCAAGATATCCAGTTTTTTTGAGTTTCTCGGCACATGTCTGAGCGATGGCCGATTTTCCGACACCAGCCGGTCCCCTCATCCAGTACATCGACGAAGGTGGGTCGACAGATCCAGTTACCCAATTTGTGATGTCAGCAATATGCTGCTCACGAGTACCTGGGAAGCAACGGCGAGCGTAGTGGTGTTTAGAATCGAATGCAGCTCCTGGATCGGAGGCTTCATAGAGGATATCAATTCCTAGTACTGAATTGCCTAACATTTCATCAACCGAAACGAAGCTGCTCACCAGATCGGCTGTATTGGTTCGTGATGTTCGTGGTATTCGACTGCGCAGTGAAACTACTATCCCTAATCATGAAGTCTCTACCATCGGGAAATATGGACATGGTGGTAGTGAGATAGATAGATGATGAGAGCAGAAGGCTGTTAAATTCATGTGAACGTGTGAACACAGGTCACAAACTATTCAACCACGGCGAATTCTTCCCATGTTGGATCTTTCTCCTCCGGATGATTCTTCCACTCAGTCTCGCATTACGACACGTCCATTATCTGGAAAATGGGACTGCTGCAGGATAGGGTCAAGCCAAGAAGGCTTCAACGATTGCGGCATGAGAGCGTTATGTAAGGTAGGGCGTTGTATAGGTGAAGATATCACCCAGGGTGCCGCATGAAAATGCTGCGTGTGAAAAAGAGTTGAAAATAGAGTCTTATGTTGAGCAGTAGAGACAATGTACAGACGATATGAGAAGCAGGGTTGAGTAATGATAATAGACGTTACCCACAATGGCAGACGACTGAGGTTAGAGCCTGCAGTGCGTCGTGTATATATACTACTCCTCCTGACTACAAGATAAGTCACTGTCCAAGCTTAACCACCTACTTCCATTCTACATTCCGACGTGCTTAGGGAGCTCAAGCTTGCCCTTCGTTCCGAGTACATGGGAGTTTCCAGTCCACTCCAACAAGTAAAAACTTGTGCTCAACAGAATGTTGCAATCTGGGAATGGGTGGGCACATGTGACGAGCATGTCATGAGCTCAGAAGACAATCACAGCAAGCGAGTCAAAGAAGCCAATCAACTATGACTGTTTGTACAGGTGATGTGTTGATGTTTACAAACAACCAGAAAATAACTTGATTTCTGTACGTCCAAGAAACTTCTATTGGATTAGAAGTGGCAAGTGTAGTTCATTATCCGATCCAACGCAGGGCACGACGCTGGCGCTGTACCCTGTGATCTCAACATCTACTCCAGTCTTGACTAATTGGATCTCTTCAATTGTCAGAGATCACGTCCGAGACTTCGAACCGTTGCTACAAGAGGATTGTGTCGACCTAACAGCTGGTAGTGTGAATGCAGTAGCCGAATCAAACATTAGTCAACTGGGTAGTGCTTGAGGATCAAGGAGGGTTCCGTTATCTGCGGTGCGTAAGACCAATTGACACTTGTTTTGACTACATCTCTCCCACCGTCGACTTCTTTCTAAACTTAGATCGTTTTGAAAAAAGTGGATGTTTCCCTCGCCAACCGAAGTGTCCTGAAGCGCTCAGCCGTCACGGCTTCGTTACCTACTCCCCCTGTACATAAGACAGCACCCAGGCCATCTTTGTTGCCTCTGATTCCCCTGTCATTTTCATACTTAAATATAAATGAACCACGTTAATGAATGTGCTCACCTCCTCCATTCTTCCACTAAACAAGGGAGGCTTTGCTACCTCCACTCTCACTCCTCCATTCTGTTGTAGTAAGGTGGCCACCTGCTGCTGCAGGCCAGTGATCAGGGTAAGAAGTTGCTCCTCCCAAGTGGGGGGAGGGGGTTGTGGTGCAGGAGCTGTAGGTTGCTCTGCAGGTTGCTGCTGTTGTTGCTGTTGTTGCTGGGACATGTATGGCAGTAGTGGTAATAGGGATGGTAATGATGATGATGATTTCTCATAAGAGAACAAGTGGTCTTCTTCATCTGAACTTATAACTAGTTACTGACTAGAAAGGTGAAACAATATCATCCCTAAGAAGGGAATCTCTAAGCTAGATAGGCCTTTAAGAGGTTACTATCATTCCCCTACATAGACTGATTACAATGGACCAGTAGCACAGAGCTGATAGTAAAGAATTATATACAAGCCCACTCAATATAGAGGTCATGTCATGACTTGGCAAAATAGCTAAGTTATTATTTATTTTTCTTCTTTTCTTTTCTTTTCCTTTCTGGACTTACTACACAAGGATGGAGTGTGAGAAAGTATTATGTAACTAAGTGTCACAAGAGTCACAGGGTTATGAGTCACAGTCAGGTGACAGCATATGACTAAGTCACATGGGAACTGTGGGAAGATAGTGCACAGACCATGTAGTAGTTGTATAAGTAGTATAGGAAATTTAACAAGAACTCCATTGAGTTCTCCTTGTCAACTCAGACTTGGAGGGTAATCAAGTTATCTAGGCTAAGTCACTACAGGTCAGGTCTTAGACAGGAACATGAGTTTTGTCCAGGCTGTCTACCCACTGTCCCTAACTAATAGTAAAGTCCCCTTTACAGCCAGGGCCCACTTTCCAAAAAGCTTCTGAGCACTATGCTCATTAGTGAGAACAATGAGAGAGTAAGCAAAGAGTGGGATATTAAGGCTGCAAAGTACAGGGTCAACAATGGATATTGAGTTCTTGTGTTAGTGTGTAGTTATAAGGACTTAGAGTTCAACTAAGATAGTTGTTCAGAAAGAACTTGATAGAGTTCCTTGTTAGATTCTACTAGATACTTATACAAATATTGGATGGTCTATGTGCCTATCTTCCATGATCATATGACCCTTACTAATAACTATACATATCTTACATAAGCTTTCCTATGCTATTTATATCCCTCTTGCATTATACTCCTAGATGTTATCTACTAGGTTAAGAAATGCATAGGAAATAGTCTCCTTCTCTGGGACCATCTCATAACACAAATATTTCCCATATCATTGTCATCTTCTTCTGTCCACTCTCTGAGTCCCAAATTTTCTTGCCCAATTTCTTCTTTCTCCTCTTTTATTGTTTCTATTGTTCTTTGTTCTCTTGCTCTTGCTTCTTCCCATTGTCTCCAATTCCTTTCTAATCTTGCCCAATATTCCTTATCATACCTTTTATCTAACCAACCAAATAGCTTTCTTGCTGTAAATTTCCCTAGTAGTTCTCTCCTAAATGTTCCCTTTTTCCTTTTCTGCCTTCTAATATCTTCCATATCTTGCCAGTATTCCTTCTCAAACTCTTCAACTGCTTCTTTTGTGTTCTCCAGGTTCTCAATCCCTTCCCAGGTATCTGATTCTGCTGTGAACCTCTTCTATTGTACTAGATATTTGTCCTTTCCTCTAACTCACTGCTTGTTTAGTATTCTTTCTACTTCTCATTCTTTTTCTCCTTCTATTATCACTAGAGCTGATTGCTCCTTCCTCTGTCCCTCTACTTGCCCTACATATCTATGTATCCTACTAATGTTTACTACTGGGTGTATCTTAATTATACTAGATAGCTCCAATTTAACTGCATTTACCAATATGATTTTCTTAACTTTATAGAGACCTACAAACCTCTCTGTCAACTTCTCTGTCCTTTTACCAACCATTTTATATTTCAAATCCTTGGTGCTAAGTATCACCAAGTCTCCTACTTTATACTCATCAACCTTTTCTCTTTTTCTATCTACATATTTCTTCATTTTTTCTTGCATCTTTTCTAATACTGCTTTTGCTTCCTTCTGAATTTCTTTCATCTTTGTCACAAATTTCTCTGTACCTTCATACTTCTCCTTCTTCCTTGCTTTGAACTCCATTCTAGGATCTTGCCCATAATTTGCCTTGAAGAGCAACATCTTTGTACTTGAGTGTACCTTATTGTTGTATGCAAACTCTGCTGTTCCTAACCAGTCTGGCCACTGTTCTTGCCTATAGTCAATGAACATTCTTAAGTACTATTCCAACCCCTGGTTAACCCTCTCCATTTGTCTATCTATCTGAGAGTGGAATACTGTTGATATCTTACTTTTAATCCCTAATATTCTATTTAACTCTCTCATTAATTCTGCTGTGGACTATGGTCCTTTATCCAAAATAATACTCTTAGGTAGTCCATGTAATTTTCACACATTGTCCCTGAATAGCCTAGCCAGTCCTTCTGCTGATGTTTTCTCTATAGTAGGAATGAAGTAGACCATTTTTGTTAACCTATCTACCACTACTAAGATTGAGTCGTATTCTTGGGCTAGCAGTAACTTAGTGATAAAGTCTGCTGAAATATGCATCCAAGATCTTTCTGGAATTGAGTTGGGTATTAATTTGCCTGCTGGCTGTTCTGTGTAGTTCTTATTCCTTTGGTAGAAATCATATTCTTTTACATATTACTTCATCTCTCTGGTTACTCCTGGCCACCAAAAGTTTCTAGTAACTAGTTCTACCATCTTCCACTGTCCTCCATGTCCTCCTACTAGCATATCATAGTGTAGCCTAATTATTTCTGCTCTTAACTTATCATCTTTAGGCATATATACCTTCCCTTCTTTATATATGACACTATTTACTTCTCTCCACTCTTTATCTTGCAACATCTTTACTCCAGCTCATTTCATTTCTTCTACTACTCTAACCACTTTATTATCTTTTACTTTTGACTGTCTTACTTTTTCCAGTAAGTCTACTTCTTCTACTATTACTTCTACCTTCTCCATTTTTCTTACTTTCAACCACTCTGGCTTTACCAATGTCTCATCCTTATTGTCCCTTTCTACTCCTATTTCCCAGTCCAGCCTCCTACTCAAGCTATTTGCCTTTTCTATTTTACTCCCTGGAACATGCTTTAACATAAAATTAAATCTTAATAGGTATAATACCCATCTTGCTTGTTTTCTATTCAATTTTTACACCTTTATGAAATATCCGAGATTTTTGTGGTCTTTCCAAATCTCAAACTTTATTGTTGTTTCTTCCAGGAAATGCCTCTATACTTCTAAACATCTGACTACTACTAACATTTCTTTGTCATAAATTTTATAATTTCTCTTTGTATTACTTTGAGATTTAGAAATGAAAGCAACCAACCTCCATAACTTATTGGAGCACTTTATTGATAGTACTCCTCCAGTAGCATAGTTTGAAGCATCTACTTCTATCCTAAATTCTTTGTCTAAATCTGGGGCTGCCAATACTAATCTAGTTGTAAAAATTCCTTTAAGCTTGTCAAATGCTTTCTGCTACTCCTTTCTCCACTGCCACTTCATATCTTTTCTTATCAACACATTTATTGGCCTTGCTACTTGAGTGAAGTCTTTAATAAACCTTCTATAGCAGTTGGTGAGGTCTAAAAACTTTCTGACTTCTTTCACATTCTTTGGCTCTGGTCAACTTAGTACTCCATCCACCTTTTTTTTCTCCATTTCAATTCCATTGGGTTCTATAATCACTCCCAGGAATTCAATTTTTTGTACCTTTAATATACACTTTTTTGGCTTGACATACAAGTCATTCTCTTCTAGCCTCTTTAGTACTTCTTTAACAATCTTATTATGTCTTTCTTCTGTTTCTGTTCTCATTAGTATATCATCCACAAAAGCTGCTACTTTTTCTTTGTTAATTATGTCTCTCAGAATTTCATTCATTATTGCCTGGAATGTAGCTGGCAAATTTGTTATTCCAAAGAATATAACTGTTAGCTCAAAGAACCCTATATAGGTTGTAAATGCTCTCTTTC
>Ga0153952_1000994_pt1 | contig 10408 bp, 7 predicted proteins | sample TSNJ036MetaG_FD_104746 | JGI IMG/M metagenome (GOLD analysis project Ga0153952, IMG submission 104746) | Attine ant fungus gardens microbial communities from New Jersey, USA - TSNJ036 MetaG | ecosystem: Host-associated > Fungi > Mycelium > Unclassified | place: USA: New Jersey, Wharton State... | reverse complement strand
CTATTCAATGTGGTACTAAAATAGTCTTACTATTGAAGAGTGTAAATTTTTGGCTTTAATGTAAAAAAAAGTTTCATCTTAAAACTAGTGTCATAAAATCTGGTAAAACTAATCAGTGATAGTGGCTATATATATATATTGTCAGAGTCGAAGACTAATCACAAATAATTAATATTGAATCTACATATTACATAATCATTGAACTACAAGTATCCATAAATTGTAATTCTTCTTCAGCCTCAAAAACTCAATAAAAGCTAGTGATTCTGGTCTAGGACCCTTGTGCCTGACATATATGGAAAAATTATATGCCTAATTAGTAGGACCTCAATATAGTGACCATTTTTTTTAATAAAAATTCATATTTGAGTACTTGTAAGGCATTGTTTGTTAGCTCTCCCAAGCCTTTACCACCGTTAATTTGACTGAGATAAAAACTGGAATGAAAAATTGTATGCGGATTCTGCTAAATTTGATCAAGTGCATAGAATACAATTGAACAGTCTTGTTGAGCTCGGCAATGGCCGTGGATAAATGATTCGGCTGATGGGGTTGACGAGGGCAGTCATGCACGAGTACCTTGAGGGACGAATTGTGGGTGTGCTGGTGAACTGGAGAGACGGGTGCTGACGGGGTTCAGGACTTTATTGGACAGCAATGGGTGGAGCGCGTGTCGCGGACGGTGCTGATAGGGGCGACGGTAGGTGTGCTCGGAGGGTGCTTGCTGTTGCTGAAGAGCCGTAGGTGGTGTCGTTTGTCGTGGGATTTTGCGTGCAGTCGCTGTCGGTGACGTTTGGGATGGTGGGGGCGGCGACGGGGGTGCTGGCCGTGGTAGGTGTGCAGCAGACGAGCAGGACAAAGGCTGACTGTCGCAGGTAGTGTTGCCGGGATGGGGAATGTTGCGGCAGGACAGGGTATGGTGGGAGGGTAAATAGATGGCCGTAGATAGAGAAAAGCTCCCACAGTTCTCTGCCATGTCCACCGCAGAAAGACGGCAGTCGATGCCTCCTCTCCCCAGTCATGACAGTCGTCCTCAGCCGCGCGCACGGTCCAACAAGGTCCTCGGCGACTACACCCTCGCAAAGACCCTCGGCGCCGGCAGCATGGGCAAGGTCAAGCTCGCAACCCACAACGTCTCCGGCGAAAAGGTCTCTCCTCTTTTTTTCTCGTTTCACCGTCTGACACCCCCCAGCTCGCCGTCAAAATCCTCCCCCGCGTCTACCCCTCGCCGCACACGCCCCTCTCAGACTCCGCCGCAAAGCAGGCCGCAAAGGACGCCTCCAAGGAGATCCGCACGCTCAGAGAGGCCGCCCTCTCCATGCTCCTCTACCACCCCTACATCTGCGGCATGCGGGAGATGATCGTCCACCAGCACCACTACTACATGGTCTTTGAGTATGTCAACGGCGGCCAGATGCTCGACTACATCATCAGCCACGGCCGCCTCAGGGAGCGCGTCGCCAGAAAGTTTGCCAGGCAGATCGCCAGTGCCATCGACTACTGTCACCAGAACAACGTCGCCCACCGAGGTCCGTCTTTTTTTTTCTTCTCTTCTCCGCTCACATCCTCTAGACCTCAAAATCGAAAACATCCTCATCTCGCAGACCGGCAACATCAAAATCATCGACTTTGGCCTCTCAAACCTCTACGACCCCCTCTCCCACCTCTCCACCTTTTGCGGCTCCCTCTACTTTGCTGCCCCCGAGCTCCTCAATGCCCGCGTCTACACCGGCCCAGAAGTCGACATATGGAGCTTTGGCGTCGTCCTCTACGTCCTCGTCTGCGGAAAAGTCCCTTTTGACGACCAAAGCATGCCTGCTTTGCATGCAAAGATCAAGAGAGGCCTGGTCGAGTATCCTGTCTGGCTGACCACCGGTGCGCCTCACTCTTACCCACTCACCCTCCTTTCTTATTTTTCCCAGATTGCAAACACCTCCTGTCCCGAATGCTCGTCACAAACCCCGCCAACCGCGCTACCCTCCGCCAGGTCCTGGACCACCCATGGATGACCCGCGGCTACTCGGCTCCCCCAGATCCTCATCTCGTCCATCGCGAGCCCCTCCGCCCCGACGAACTCGACAAACAAGTCATCAAGGGCATGAAAGGCTTCGAGTTTGGCTCTCATGATGAAATCGAACGTCAACTCGTCAAAATACTCGAGTCAGAGAGGTACATCAGAGCGGTACAGTACTGGGAACGTAAACGGAGTGGCGCCTTGGGAAACTGGGCTCACCATCACAACGGCACTACAGCGGGCAGTTCCTCCCTCTTTGGACGTTGGGGAGACAGTTTGTCCAACTCCAGTCTCGCCATGTCCTTTGATTCCACGTCCACAAAATTCGACGCTGCTGCTTCCCATCATACATCGCCTACACCTACCTCGAAAAAGACGAAAAGGTTCTCAGGCTTTGACTGGTACCGCCGCAAACTGTTTCCGTCTCATCACACCGCCTCGCCTCCCGTATCCCCATCCACGCACTCTCCCCCGGAATCCTACAACAGTCTTCTTCTTCCACCCGGTGCCCATTCCTCTGCCGCGGCAGCTTGTGCGGCAGGCGACGGGAAAGAACCCCCCGATCCGACGCATGGTTTCCATCCGTTGATTTCGATGTATTACCTCGCTAGAGAAAAGATGGAGAGAGACAAGGTGTATGGGCCTGGTGTGTTTGCGAGCTCGCAGTTGAGCATGGTTCCAGCGGATGCTGGGCCCAAGGACAAAGGAGAGAACGAATTTGAGAGACTTGGTGCTGAGAGGCAGAAAATCAGCGTTGAAGATGCGTATGCCCATATTCGGCCGTCACCTACTGCTACGTCGAGTCGAGTCGTTTCACCCCCACCACCACCGACAACGCCCTTGACGGCGGGAAAACCGGATTATGGTATGCCGCTACCTCGACTTCCCGTCCCTGAATCGTCCCACTATTCTGCGGTTTCTTATGATCCTACTGGAGCGAGTCCGACGAGTCCAGCGTTTAATTCGCCGCATGGACCGCAGCCTAGAGCGCGAGATTTTGGTGGGACTGGGGCACCTAGTCCGTTGCATCAACATTCCCATTCGATGGCGATTCAGCCTCAACGACGGGCATTGGAGCTGGATGATGGACTCGGTGGACAGCGACAACAGCAAGAGAAAGAGTCGGTCGTGAGAGCGCCTAGAGCTCCGCCTGCGGCTGGACATCGAAGAAGTCATTCGTTGTCGCAGAGGCCTAGTGCGACGACTGCTGGAACGGGTGTGTTGGGTAGAGGATGGGGGAGTATGTTTGGACGTGGTAATAGTGGAGGTGGTAGTGGAGTGTCGAGTATGCCGACGAGTGCGACGGTGACGGGTGCTGATACTCCGATTGAGGTGGATGAGTATGGTGTGGTTGGAGCGAGGACGGAGATTGCGACTTTTGCGCAGATGGAGGAGGATAAGCAGTCACCGCCAGCTGCAGCTGTAGGGGGATTGGTGAGTGGAGGGGCGTCGTTGATGAAGAAGTTTGGAGGGTTGTTGATTGGTGGTGCTGGTGGACGAGCTGCTGATTCTACTTTTGTTGAAGTGAAGAAGACTGGAAGTGTACCGCCAACAACACCAACACCGTTGATGGGTGATACGTTGAATGATGTTGTGGAAGTTGAGAGCGCTGAGAATGGCGATGATGATCATAGCACCCCGATTGTCAGTGTTGTTGGTGATGGAAAGACAGAAGGAGAACCAACAGCATTAACAGCAGCAGAAGAAGAAGAAGAGAGGACGAGAACACCTACGCCTTCGCCTTCTACGCATACTGTGACTGTCGTTACTCCTACTCCTCCTCCGCGGAGTGCGGGTGCGATGAATGGAGGAAGGATGGTGTTGGGGAGTTTGGTGAGTCAGCCGATTGGGGGTGTTGGGTCTGCGCATAGACGGGCTGCGACGATTGTGGATCCGAATACTCGACGAAGTGGTGCGGGTGGGAGTGTGGCTACGTTTCCGAGTACGCCTTTGTCGATGTCTGTTAGTGCCGGTGCTAGTGCTAGTGCCAGTGCGACTGCCAACACTATGAGTATGAATGCGACTGTGGGTAGTCGAGGGTATCATGAGAGAAGAGGGAGTACGGGGGGAGCTGCGATGTTGATTGGGTTGGGTTCGAGTTCGAGTGCGGGAGCTGCTTTGCCGAGTTTTGTACCGGCGGCGGCGACGACGACGGGGGGTGTGGCGGGGGGTATGACGATGACGATGACGCCTGGGAGAGTGAGGAGGCCGTCGACTGGGTTTGTGGGAAGGTTTGGTTCTTCTCAGCGGTCGTCGCTTTCACAGCAGCCGCAATCCCAACAGCTACAGCCACAGCAACTACAGCCACAACCGCAATTGCAATTGCAACCACGGCGGCGGCGGCCACGACCGGTGTTGGTAGAAGGTGCGAGTGAAGGTTTGTTTGATGCTGCCGAAGTCGAAGGCGACGACGACGATGACGAAGAGGAGGAAGATGAGGAAGATGAGGAAGACGAAGATGAAGAGCCGGAGAAAGAGTATAAACCGGTGTATTTGAAAGGGCTGTTTAGTGTTGCGACGACGAGTTCGAAGTCGCCGATGTTGATCAAGGTGGATATTAGGAGGGTGTTGGATCGGATGCGGGTGCAGTATAGGGAGACGAAGAATGGGTATGAGTGTTTGCATTCGCCATCGATTGATGTTTCGAGTGTGGTGAGTGGTGCGGGTGTGGGTGCGGGTGGGAGTGTGAGTGTGCAAGGTGTGGGTGCGGGTGTGGGTGTGCAAGGTGGAAGTGTGGGTGTGGGTGTGCAAGGGGTGGAGGGGCAGGGACAGGTAAAGAAGAAAGTGAGCAAGTTGAGTTTTGGGATGAAGAGGAGGGAGAAGGAGAAGGAGAAGGAGAGGAAGGAGGAGGGACAGTTGCAGCAGCAGAATGTGGATGTGGTGTTACAGCAACAGCAACAGCAACAGCAACAGCAACAACAGGGTCAGGGAAGACCGAGTGGAGGAGCGATGACGATGACGACGGGATTGAAGACGATGCCTTCGAGTGGGAGTTTATCGTTTTTGAATGTGGTGTCGAATCAGGGTGTGGTTGGTGTGGAGCAGCAACAGCAGCAGCAGCAGCAACAGCAGTATAGTGGAGAACCCTTGTCGGTTGATTCACAAGCGCAAGAGTCGGTAAGGTCTAGTTCGCCTGTTTCGAACAAGTCGAAAGTGTTGCCGCCTATACCGAGGGATTTTGGAGGTGCGAGTGCGACGATGGGTGCGATGGGTGCGAGTGCGACGACAACTGCGACGACGAGGACAAAAACTCCGAGTCCGTTACCATCTGGTCAAGTTGATAAAGAAGTGTTTGAGAGTATAGCCAAGAACCAGTTGAGCGTAAGGTTTGAGATTACGATTGTCAAGGTATGTAGTATGTCTTTGTGGTGTGTTTCCTTTGTTGGTGTTTTTTTTGGTACAGTTGATTAAGTGCTCTTTTTTCTTTTGTTTCTTGGGTTTTTTTGTTTTTTTGCCTGGGATTTTTTGTTTTTTTTATAGGTCCCGTTGTTGCCGTTTTATGGGATACAGTTTAGGAGGACGAGTGGTGATGGATGGCAGTATCAGATGTTGGCGAGGAGGGTTGTGACGGAGTTGAAGTTGTAGGGTTGAAGGTTATTTAATTTTGTGGGGGGTTTTTAAGAAGATTTTGTGGGGGGGTTTTTAAGAAGAGGAGAGGGAAGGAGTGAGAGGGAGGAAGGAGTGAGTGATATGTGGGTGGTTGTGTTATAGATCTTTTTTTTTCTTTCTCTTATGTTTACCGTTTTTAGTGGTTTTTCGTTTGTTTGTTTTTTTTTTTTTAAGAAAGTGGGTTGGGGGGTTTAATTTTAATGGGTTTTTTTTTTCTGTCTCTCTCTCCCTCTCTCAGTGTGTGCATTTCTCTCAGTGTGTCTCTCAGTGTGTGTGTGTGTGTGCGTGCTCAGTGTGTGTGTGTGTGCGTGCTCAGTGAGGAGAAAGCATGAGGTTGCTTGTGCAGAATTTTTTTGGTTTTAAGAAAGCAAGAAGGAGTGAATTTGAAATAAAGGATAAAGGTATGTGATGTGTGGTTTATTCTGGGTGATGATGTGAGGCAAAAAGACGGGGGAGTTTCTAGAGATTGTTGTATAGGGAATTTTTTTTTCAGATCTGTTTGAGCTCACACTCTCTCCTAGGTGAATATACATGGTTTGTTGAGGTTTTCTGTGGATTTGGTTTGTTAGAGGATATGTATGGATTTTGAAGTTTGGAGATGCGTTGTTTTTGTCTTTGGTTTGTTGATTAAGTTGTTGAGCATTAACTTGGTTTGATGATAACCTCCAGATTTCATCACAGAACAATGTTTTTTTATCTCCTGCAGACTGTTGTTGTCTTTTTTTATTTATTTAATTCAGGACTGTTGTTGTCTCTCGACAAGTTTGCTTTTTTTGTACTTCATATTTGGTAGGTTTTGTGCGGGCGAGCACTTAATTTGAGATTGTTGTGGGAACACGCTGGTTTTTTATACTTGCTCGCTTCACGTACTTTGGTTTGATAAGTGGTTTGGAGATGGAAGTATTGTTGGTGCTATGATCGGCCCCCTTTATGTCTTCATATGGTAACCTGCGTAAGCTTATACGTTGTGGAGTGAGACCACGTCACAAAGTTATCCTAAAAGGTAGAGAATTACTACTGTTTAGAGGTATACTTCCGCATAGAGAACGCTTGCGTGGGTAGAAATGAGCGCAGTCATAGTGATGAGCATTGTGGTCGGGCTTTCTGTGGCTGAGGACTTACCCAGAACTGAAACAACTTATGAAACCAGACTAGAATTTTGATATGGAAAAGAGACATAGCGATGTACCCTGGTCTTATAATGAATGTAGTGTAATATCTAGGAGACAAGAGGTTGCTAAGGGGATGTTGGGAAAGGTAAAACAAAAAAATATCGAGGCTAGCTGCAAATTGCCTGAACAGGCCGAGGAGAGGAATTAGAAATAAATGGTTTCGGTGGGCTTGCTGCTATGATCCCTTTCCCTTTTGTTAAAAAAAAAAGAAATAAAGGAAAAATCGAGAAGGGTGAGAGAAAACGGCGAGAAAACAAGTCATCAAGTCGAGATTCGGGTGCCTTAATCCATCACGTGTAATAAATATCTTGTATACCTGAGTTCCCACTCTCATTGGCTTCGGCCCTTGTTTCTCTCTTCTCCTGCAACGCTCTCTCTTAAAGAAAAGACTTGTTCATTCGTTTTCTCTCACTCCCTCTTCCTTGTGGGTATACCTCTTTGTTTGAGTATCTTCCTGGGCGCAGAGCGCTCGCTCTTTCTGCTATTGCTCTCATATGTCGCATCCTTGTGCTCGTATGGATATACCTGCAGCGCGCCCTAAACCAAGGCCACAGAACCCGTCGATTTCTGGTGCTTCACGTGAAACTGGGGCGTTTAGAACGTCCGTGTGGGAGACTGTGTTACAGCTCGGACTCGGTGTGAACCCAACCGTTGCGAATTGGATATTTGATAACCAACTCGCGGAGGAAGATGAGGTGCGCGCACAGTTTTCGTTTTTTTTCGCTAGTTTTGTATCCTTTTTTTTGCTTTTGGCTTCTTGAATCTTCTGCCTGAGGTCATTTAATGTCGTGTGCCACGTATTTTGAACTGGCCAATGCTATGGACCCTGACAACGATCCACTGAATCACCTTTTTGTCCTTTACCAGGTTCCCATGTTTTTTTAGCCTTTTTTTGTCTTTATATCGTTTGTTTGTAGCTGTTCGTGGCTTCAGATATTGGAACCTGCTTTGTGCTTTCGCCTTGTGGCAGGAAAAACTCTGAGGTGTATCTAATAGACGCCTATCAAGGATTCTACGCTCTAATTCCTGCTTCTTTCACTTGGACTTCTCGGGCGATATGCACAATATGTGTGTGATTCATTGGGACCTCTCCTCTCCTGAATCCGTTTGGTCCTTGGTTATGAAACATAATTGCTTTTTGCTTCTAATGACCATTGCTTTCATTCTCTTTCAATTAATCTTATCAAGCCTGATTTAGAATTTGAACAATTGACTAATAGGCGCCATATTCATTTTTAGGATCAGGTACCCACTTCTCCGGACTTGACACATTTTGTTGAGTCCCCAGACTCATCTCCGCTCTCGGGCCGATACCCGCTCACGCCGTCATCCTCGTGTCCGCCAATTCAATCGAGTGATAATGCCTATGGCCAGAAGAACCATGAAAATGTTCATTCCCAGTACCCCCAGTCTACCAATACCATCTCCCTTGCGATACCCTCTGAGTCCCAGTGCTTTATACCTCTAGCTTCTGATGATGTCCATGTTCCACGTCCTGCAATACCTGCCACACCCGAAAAGCAAAGCGCAAATTGCGACAGCTATGAACCCGACAGTGTGTCAACGAGAAACTCACAGCGTAAAAATGGCAAGAAAGATAAAGGGAGAAAAATGGAGACTGTTCCTCCCGTCCCTTCCTATGCGCCTGATTCCAGCGCGGATAGTTTCTTGACCATTGAATCTACCTCAGAGTCCACATTTGATTTCAGTATTTTGCGGAGACGTGTACAGCCGTCTCGCAAAGCTCCTTCGGGCCCTAGCTCTATGTCAGCGTCTCCCTCATTTGACTCTCCTGGGTACGAGACAGATGGAGGCAAGAAATTAAAGAAGAAGAAAAGTGGAGGTCATGATAAGGACATAAAGAAGGCAAAGAGTTTGTTCTTCAGGTTGGGGAACAAATCATCCAAGGGTGATCTGGGCAAGGAAAGCTCAAAATCCGTTGCCTTGCAAATGAACCCGCCATCTTTGCCTAAAGCTGAACGTTTCGTGACCGCTCTGAACAAGGAAACTGGCGCGCCGATGATTGCTTTAGGCACTGATCAGTCGTCAGCTGAGGCTTCATCCCCTGGCTCTGGACTTGGGATCGACCTACAGTTAAGATTGTCTGGCGAATTGTTTTCAGCTCCAGCTCCATGCATTTCTTCGTCTCCTCAGTCGAAAGTGCCTGTTCACTCAGGAACCCTAGGTTCTGCCATATCTTCTCCGATAAGTCAGGCACAAAATACACTTCTCCCTACCTTGACCGTTCCGACTCCGCAAAAGTCTTCTTCATCTTCATTTCCCTCGTCGCCAATCCCCAACGTCCCTGGGCCAGATTCAGCTCCCATGGTAGCAAATAATCGTACATCAACATCCACCAATACCACGAATGCACTATCCTATTCTACAGGTGCTGCACGAAGTTCTATGGCGACGTCTATATCGACTTCTCAATCACATGCTGCTAAACCTGGGATGCTTAGCCGCCGGTCATCCAATACTGGTTCTCCTGCCCTGCCGATTCCGAGCGTATCGTCTGGGCTTTCTTCATTCCACCTGCTGCCAAATAAGAGACGGGTCTTACCTTTCATAGGCACGCAGAAATTAAGGTATAGTGCCTCAAGTAGCGATAGTCTCGAAAAGGAGAAGGAACGGAAGAGGGAAATGGGAAAGGAACGTGAGAGAGAGAGGGAGACGAAGAAACCTCTGATTTCATTACCTTTGACCCGTGATAGCGATAAAGCATCCGGATTCACTGCTCTGGCGCGTGAACCGTCCGTGAATCTACCAAGACTGAGCATTCCAGATCTATCCCTGTCAATCAAATTGGATGGGTCTCCCGTCAAACCGAGCGTGGAATCTGGCTCTGGATGCCCCTTCCCGCTGCCTTCCCTTTCAACCAGTCCAAATGGTCTCCAGTTTTCTCCCGGTCTTTCGAGACAAGTATCTCTTCCGAAATCACAATCTCCATCCAATACTCTTCGGCCTGATGACACCTTTGGCCCAATGGCTGGGTCCATGCCAACGATATCTTCCGGTCGTACTTCGCCTATGTTTCACAGTCATGGTATTGATGGTATTGGATCTCCACCATCTGGAAGTCGCCTTTCAGGACCACCCAGCTTACCAAATGTTTCCACTCACTACAACATACCCTCACTTGATCCGCCTCCTCCAAGCCCTTTATCCGATGTTCCTATCGATGAAACATCGGTACCCCGCTCCAGTGGATCCCGTCACTTAGCCGTGGATGTAGGTACTGCAAGAACGATTGACTCATCATTACCGTCACCTGTGCTAGGGTCTTCGCCTCCTTATGCTGCCATTGGCAATACCAAAACTCAGCGTTCAGCGTTCAGCAATCTATCTGCGGCTGCTGGGAACGCGCTGAGAGCAAAAGTACAGAGGAGACCAAATCAACAAGATGGATTCTCTAAATCATTTACAAATGGCGCTACAAGTCCGACAACTGACTCCAGCCCTATTTCAATTGTACCCCCGTCGACAATTTATAACATGCCGGGTCCTATCAAGAGGCAAAGCACTCGTGGTCATGAGTCACTTTTCCCTTTACCTTCAAGTCCAAGCCATACTCCCACCAACAACAACATTTCGCGAGCGATGTTCTCCAGAT
>Ga0153952_1000989_pt1 | contig 10443 bp, 13 predicted proteins | sample TSNJ036MetaG_FD_104746 | JGI IMG/M metagenome (GOLD analysis project Ga0153952, IMG submission 104746) | Attine ant fungus gardens microbial communities from New Jersey, USA - TSNJ036 MetaG | ecosystem: Host-associated > Fungi > Mycelium > Unclassified | place: USA: New Jersey, Wharton State... | reverse complement strand
GAAGGAACGTGATACCTTCCCGAGGGCTGTCTTCCTAAAAGCAGATCTGGGCAAAGGGAGTACGATGTGGGGAGACTTAGAGCAGAACAAAACACTTGAGCGCTTTATGGCACGGTTGGTATCTAGAATCCTCTGGAGTTCACGATCGGCAAGTTCATCCTCAACTGCAAGCGTATGTTGATAAAAGATAGCGTATGATTCCGTATCAGCGTCCGCTAGACGCATTGGACAAACGTAAATGTAGGATTTTGTGATGCCGTCTATCTGCAAGTTTTCGATGAAGTGTTCGACGTCGACTGTAGGATATTTAACACCATTAATGTTGATACAATCTTTGTCGCGCCCCATGAGGTATAGATTCCCATCCTTATCGATCATACCAGTGTCACCAGTGATAAACCACCCTTCGCAGAAGGACTCTGCCGTTGCTTTCGGATCATTATGATACTCATGAAACACGGTTGGGCCAGTGATCTGCAGCTGACCCTCTGTCAGGAATGGACTTGGCAAGCCGGTGACATGGTCTATCACTCGGATGGCAACACCGTCGCAACAAGTTCCAAGTGAAAGGTATTTGAAAGAAAACTGAACAGGATCAGTCAATATATCGCGCGTATCGTAGATACAACCAGCCTGGACACGTGTAAATGTTAACTTCGTTCAAGGAATCTCTTACTTACGCAGGTTTCTGTCATCCCAAAGCCCGCACGTAAAACATCTCTTGGGGCTCCAAATCGCGCGAGTATGTTGGCGAATTCCACGGCAGTTCTCACAGGCACAGCTTCACCTCCGGAGATAAAAGCCCTTATGGAAGATAAGTCGAGTGTACTGGTGAGTAGAGATGCAAAATCGCGAATGATTTGGGAAATCAAGAAATTGGGACTAAAGGTATAGGTGATGCTATATTTGCTTGTCCATTTTAGGAGATTGATGGGTGTCTTGATGATTGCAATTGGAGCCACGTGATATTGCCTGTTTCATGTCAGCTACAAATATAACCCAAGGAGCAAATACTTACCATGCATCAGCCATGAGAGCTTGCAAATGTACTTCAGACACACAAGCAACATGGTCAAAGGCAATCCAGTTCAGGAAGCGAGAGGAATGAGTCGACACGTGGTGTTTTATTTTGCCTTGGACAGCAGACAAGAAATTCGAGTGTCGTAATCCGACAGCTTTGGAATTTCCTGTTGATCCTGAGGTCAGCATGAAGCAAACAATGTCGTTGCACTGGGGGCGGAATTTGGGGTATATGAATGGTTGTGTAGTGCTTTGAACGAGTGCAAGGGATTTAAGGCTCGTCCAAGACCTGGTCTCGAAAGAAGGAACAAGACTTTGAACAGTTGCTATGACATCGTCTTTTCCAACAAAAACAGGCTTGCCGAAGAGGGCTAGGAGATGGCCAAGGAACAGCTTCCGTTGACTTTCCTCGGGGTGGAGAGTTGGAATTGGACAAACTGGAATTCCAGCTGGGCGAATGGTTATGGTAAGTCTGTGCTTTTCGTATCTAAGAATGTCCTTACCAAATATACAGGCCCAGAAGAGAAGTATGTGATCGTAATGATAGTCAAAGCTGGCGATGACAACATTAATCCCGTTAGGTTCGATTCCTGAAATCAAGAGGCTTCTGGCATAGTCTTGAGCATCCCGATAGAGGGAAGTGTATGTAGTGGTGAAGGCAATGAATCCATCATTATCAAGGAAAGATATGCCGGCGGTGGAGGAGAGGCTACGCTCCAGTAATAGGTCGGGTAAAGTACACGGTAGTGAAAAGTTTTTCATCCTATATGGATGGAGTTCTCACTTGCAACCAGAGCCGCGCAAAAGTACTCCATATTTTAAAGGAACAGAAATTAAGAAGGAGTGTCTCCATTCGGAGAGGCATTAATGCTCTCCTGCAAAATCTACTTACTGCAACTTTCGCATCACGCTCAGGCATACTTACAAGACACTGACATGAATGATGCATGTCAGAACGTCAACTAGAAATAGACATACAATATATTCAAATTCAAGTGTTTTGAAACATAAAAATCAGTATGGTGGGCTTTTGCTAAGAAAAAGCTGATTTAACTCAAAGAGTGGCATGGATGGTTGATCCGCTCTCTTCCCGATAAACAACAATCAATCTTCTTTGTCGGCAGTGAAGCTCACAAAGAGACATTGCTAGAGTTTGACCAAATCCCACTAGGACCTGATCAGGTGTGATCCCACCTCCCCTAGTCATACGATTCTCACCTGTCATCGAAGCTCCAGATAGTGCTAATATTGAATACACAGTAGACTCAGTTGCCAACCAGGACAATGATCTAAAATTTTTTTGATTGATGTTGAAAGCACAACTGATGTTAGCCGAACTGATGGGGTTCTACCAAGTCATACAAAGACAGTTTCCACTAGCCAAACGTCCATCTGTACCCGGACCCGCAGTTATGTCTACCCCCCCATCAAAACATGGTTCACCCTGATGTGAAAGGAAGGGCAAGCAACAGAGGTATACCGCACACATGATGCCCTTCGCCAATCTACAACAATTGACTCTTCCTCTACTCCTATCAATGATCATCCCCGGCTCGACCCCTCAAAAATTCATTCTATCACCACCCAGCCCAACTTCATTCTCTCCGAACTTTTTCGCTCTCTCAATCAACTACAATTATGAATGATATCACGTATTTGACCCAATAACTCATCCTCACCCAACGATGAACACCGTGTCAAATCTAATATTCACTCTTATATTGCTTCTCGGAAAAATGTCGAGTTTATCGCTGATCACGCTCTGACTGTACCTACCCTTAAATTATGAGACAACTTTTTGGAGATAACAAACCAAAGATCAAATTCGAAGGCCTTGGAATTGTAGATGTGCCTTTTTTTGCTAAGAGAATTCTAATACAATCTCCTAGTATTTTTCAAAATGAGTAAATCCTCCCACTAATTCACAACTCTATCCTGCAAGGTAAGAATCGGCATCCTGGGCTTTAGACACCAGCAGTGTCTTCTGTCAACCTTTGCTGAATGTTGCTGAACTGTATAGAATGGATGAAACCATCTCTGACCCCTAGAATTAAATCATCCTTCCTGTCCCAGGGTGTTCAGAACAATCTGTCATGGAGTGACAAGAGATCAAAAAAATCATGGTCCCTATAACTCCCATCATTCTTGGTTAAACTAAAAACGACGTCAGCCATCTTTTTGACATCATTTGTTACGAAAAAATGTCCCAGTCGGCCACTGTGTTCCAACACTTTGGTATGCAACAAATGGTCTACTGTTCTCACCCTGTCTAGTTAAAACAGGTACACTTAGTTGTCCAGCATTGGGAATTTATTCTGATCTTCGCATTAGTTCAAATTCTCCTTTAGACGCAGGTCATTCATCGGCTCAGACCTCAATAATGCCCTCGACTAGCAATGCAGCTCCTTTGTCCAATGTGGCCCAGATCCCTTTACCTCCTGGTATGGATCTGGCCGAATTTCAAGACTTTCAAGCTCATATGAGTGAGTATTCATTTGCTTGGCCTATCAGCAGTGGGTGACAATACCTCCAGTCGGGATCGCCATCACTACATCTGCTGCGTTTGGTATTGTTGTGTGGGACTAGTAAGCAGCCTAAACTATATCCATGGACTAGGCCGACCGTCCCCATTTACAGTTTTATCCAACTACCAGACGAGTTCTCTCTATATCAATCCAAAGACAGAAACATCTGGAAATCTCCTTCAACTTGGTGGTTGGTACCCTTCTTGGTGACGCAAAGCCAAAACTCAATCATTAGAAAGGTTCATTATATTACGGTATTCCGGCATCGTCGCAACGTTGCCCTCATTATTCTTTACAGTCGTCCAGACAGAATTCTGTCAAGTTGCTGTATCGATCAGCTCAGTTGGTGCCGTGTTGACAACTGCGTCTTCCGGCGCGATCTTCGGGTACCGAGTACGAGCACTCTGGAATGGTTCCATCCTCGTCAGTGCAGTCATCGGGCTGTTTTACGTGATCATGATTGCATGTTGGGTAAGTGGTGATCAAAAGCAGCTCTCTGAGTGGAGTCTATGTCTGACGAACATCCCCCAGATAACTGTATCAACGCAGTTTCGTGGGGATACAGGTCCACATACATCGATCCTATCAAATTGCCAACTCCATCCAGAAGCCCCATGGTCTCCAATGAGCTATGCTTCATCCGTTGCGTTTGATACTTGCGTCTTTATCCTCACAGTGGCCAAATTCCGGGGCAACTTTGACGCATTCAAATCGAAAGTCAGTCGCCAAGTCTACAGTGACGGTCTTCTCTATTTTTTCCTCCAAACTGCCACGAATATTGTAGTACTTTCTATCCAAACGCAGCAACACTCCAGCTTTAATCTCATCAAACCTGCTACAGTTCCTTTCTCCACCTTGATGACGGTCACAATGGGGACACGCGTATTCCTTAACCTCAGATTATTCAACAGACGTCAAGAACAGCTCAATACTGCTTCGCTTTCAGTGCAAGCTCAGTATTCAAATAACTTAGCGTCCGGGCGCCCATCTAATACTCACAGTTCTCAAGACAAAAACAGAATCAATGATTTCATCGTATAGCATCTGTCTCTACCCCTCAAATGTCTGCTGTAAAAAAATTTTATACTATGTATTCTATTGTAGAAGTATTTCGTGGATGCAATGGTGATTGGACTCGTGGCCAGAGGTCCCAAAGAGACTGAGTCTCAAATTTCCAGCCAGCACGAGTCACAATACCGACAAGCTCCCTTACAGTGCCTATCAGCACATACAGGTACACTCTACTTCAATTTACAAAACCACAGAAAATACTCCACCACCAACTGATTTGGAGCAACTTCTAAAGACGGCCCCTGTAGCTCGGGTGCAGTCAGTAGTGTACAGCTATGTATCTCTCCCACTGCACTTATTTGCTTATTTCGGTATAAATACAGAATGCTCTCTCTCTCTCATATAGTCAGATGATAGATCACATGAACATCACAAGCATAGCATTTGTATGTATCATCGGAAATAGACATAGACAATCTACAACTTCAGGCCTCCTGCAGAGCACGGTATAGGAGGACTACACAGATGTTTAAATCCTCCCATGTGATATATGAAGAATGGAATAGATAAAGGAGAGCAATGGAGATTAGTGTTAGATGTTTGCTAGAGTATGCACGACCATGAGGAAGCTCCTCTGGGTGATAAAAGGAAAAAGATGTTCTCTTCATTTTTTGTAGGCTTTTCTACTATCTATTTACCAGAAAATCATTCAGATAGTTGATTTTGCTACTCTGTCTACTGAGTCTGTCTATTGTATACTATTTCATGTTAAATATTTATTTATTTTGTATTACATAAGTATAAGCAGCTGAGCTTTTAACGAAATCATACATGGCCAAAAGATCAGGAAGGGTTCCCAAGTCCAAGTTTGATAAGTTCGCGGAGTACAAGCTTGCTAGGGAGGGCGGAACGCGTGTTTTCGAGGCAAGTAGCCCGTCAAGGCGTGTTTATCAGTAGTTGAGAACCGTCCCAGGAAGAAGACACCAAAATCTACGACGAGGTCACTGAGGATCAATATCAGAGTATTGTCAGAGGAAGATTACAGAAAGATGATTTCGTGGTCGATGATGGAGTTGAGGGTTACATGGACAACGGCATGGATGATTGGATGGATGGTAACGAAGAAGCATCGGAGGAGGAGACCCGGACTAACAAAAAGAGTACGTATTTCCGTGACTGCTAGACCTGTTTGCTAACAAGGATCAGCGAAAAGAAAAGTACAGAAGGCTTCTGCAGGAGCCAAGGCACGTTCGAAACCACCTCCAGCCCTTCCAAGCATCAATGCATACCGACCTGTAGTGTCCACAGAACAAGAGAATGACTTCATGTCATCTCTTCTAGGCGAACTAGATGGAGCGCCAATTCAATGTGATGTTCTCAAGTCTAGGAAGCGGAAATCTGTGCCTGATCATCTCTCCGACTCCTCCTCGTCTACAACTTCAAGGATTCAAACTTACAGGAAGAGTTCTTACACAGACCCCTCTTCTGGTGGTCCAGCCAAAGATATTCTTATACCAAGCAGTGACGGTTTCAACTCGAAGAAGAGGATGAAAGTGGATGATGGCAGTGTAACACCGACTACAGAACAATTGGCTCATCTGGATGTCCATGGTAGCTCTGACATCGACTCCTCGTTTGATGATGACATAGGATTGAACGAACCGATGGATGTTGACGGTTTGAACATTGAACCTATTGTCAAAAAAGAGCCCCAACCTGTGTCTCTAAAGCCTACGACTTCAATTGACAAGTCCGCTTCCGCAAAGCCAACCAAGACCGAAGAGGACGTCAAGCCTGCGTGGCTTTCAGTCTACGACACTCTTAAAGTTGAGTCGAAAGAAATCCCTGGGACCACCACTTCCTTATCCAATCTGCCGGATGTCTCTGCCCTAGAAGAGGATGGCTCCTACAGATTCTTCTGGTTAGACTATCTGGAGCTTGAAGGGAAGATATATTTTATTGGCAAGTTCAAAGACAAGAAAAGTGGAACGTGGATGTCCTGCTGTGTCACCGTTGAGGGCGTGCAACGCAACCTCTTTTGCCTACCACGAGAGAAGCGAGTTGAACAAGATGAAGACGGTGACTTCTACGATACAGATATCATTCCGAGTCTGCAAGATGTTTATGCAGATTTCGAGCTGATCCGGAAACAGATGGGTATCAAATCATGGAGGGCAAAATTCGTGAAACGGAAATATGCATTTGGAGAGAAAGATGTACCACGCGCGGAGACTCAGTGGTTGAAAGTCGTGTATGGTTTCAATGGTAACGAATTCCCTTTCTCAGTCTGCCTGGATGTTCATAGCAATCCCAGAGCCACAAATTCCGGACAAGGCAGAGAGTCCGAACATTGCTCGAATTTTCGGGACTGGAACCAATGCCTTCGAACTCCTGGTACTGAAACGAAAGATCATGGGTCCTTGCTGGTTGGAGATCAAGAACCCAGTTGTCGACAATAAAGGAGTAAGTAATAAACTTCTCACATCAGACCGGCTGATTTCACTTCGATTTCATGTCGACCTAGGTTTCTTGGTGCAAACTCGAAGTGACTGCTCTGGACCCCAAAAGTATCAACCCAATCTCAGAGTCTGACCCTAGCCTACCGAAGGATATGCCGCCATTGACTGTAATGAGCTTGAGTGTTCGTTCGATCGTCAATCATCACGACAATAAACAAGAGATTGTCTGTACGACAAGTCGGACATGGCAAAATCGTGGGTCTGATATAATATCTATCCCTTGTTGATATTCACTTACCTTAACTCAGTGCAAATTGACGATCCAACCCCACCTGACAAGCTCCCTTGTCGTGTTCAGACGTTTGTCAGGCCATTGAATAGATTTCCTCCAAACTTTGAGGCTCGCGCGCGAGCCAATGGTAATGGTGTCATATCTGCTGTTGCAAACGAGACGATGGTCCTCAATGAACTCATACGTGAGTAGACACCTCTGATCTCCCCAAGATCGAATCACATCTTTGTAGGGGAGGTATACAAAATGGACCCCGATGTAATCATTGGGCACGAATTTCTTGGTGTCTCCTTGGACATCTTGCTTCATCGGATGAAATTTCTTAAAGTCAACCACTGGTCGCGGCTCGGCCGGTTCCGGAGGTCGAAATGGCCAAATATCGGTAGACAAGGCAGCAATCTACGGTTCCTCAATGGCCGCATGCTGTGTGATCTGGCTAGCGACGGTGCAAAGGTTAGTTGGATCTGTCATTATTCATGAACATAATTTGAGTGACGCCTAATCCGTAGAGTATGATTATATCTACGACGTGGTCACTCACCGAGATGTGTCGGACTCATCTGAACTTCGAGCGATTGGATATAGATTCCGACGATACTGCCAGCTATCTTGATGGTAGTCTTAGTACTCCGAACAGGATGTTGGAATTTGTGCAGCATTGCGAGCTCGATGCACATTACCAGATGGCTATTGCTGCCAAAGTACAGATCTTACCACTGACAAAACAGTTGACAAACTTGGCCGGAAATGCGTGGTATGTTCCTTCGTTTCCATTGGCTGATGCGTGCTCATGATGGACTCAGGAGTAAGACCCTAAATGGAGGTCGCGCCGAGCGAAATGAATACATCCTACTACACGAATTCCACCGTCTCAAATATATCGTCCCAGATAAGCAATACGGCAAGAAAGCAGTATCTGTAAGCAAACAGGAGGATGGAGACCCTGACGCACCGAAGACAAAAGGAAAGAGGGATAAGTATAAAGGTGGTCTCGTCTTCGAGCCAAAACGTGGATTGTGGGATAAGTTCATCCTTGTTATGGATTTCAATTCGCTATACCCTAGCATCATCCAGGAATATAACATCGATTTCACTACGGTCGGGCAGTTGGAGGTTGAAGAGGTTTGTAAACTCGAAACAACTACTTAGTTCCTATCTTTGACCGGATTTCCTCAGGATGGAGAAGAACATATACCGGATCCACCCCCATCAGAGACGCCTCAAGGTGTTCTCCCTCGACTTATTGCTACTCTCGTCCAACGACGTCGTCAAGTAAAGTCTCTGATGAAGGACAAGACTGTGTCGCATGGCAAACTACTTCAATACGACATTAAACAGCAAGCGTTAAAACTGACTGCTAACAGTATGTATGGTTGTCTGGGCTTCGAGTATTCAAGGTTCTACGCACGGCCATTGGCTGCTCTGACGACCTACAAGGGCCGTGAGATTCTGACACACACGAGGGAGCTGGCAGAGAGCTTGAATCTAGATGTAAGCGTCCACCCCTCGGAGGAACGAACGAATTAACGGGTAACGACTGTAGGTTGTCTATGGTGATACCGACTCCGTCTTCGTCAATTCGGGTGTGACCGAGCTCTCAGAAGCCCTCAAGATATCAACCATACTCAAGAAGGCTGTCAATGATCGCTATAAGCTCCTTGAAATTGACCTTGATAGCATTTTCCAGAGATTACTGCTGTTGCAAAAGAAAAAGTATGCCGCATTGGTTGTAGAAGATGGCGGGCGGACGAAGACGGAGGTGAAAGGCCTGGATATGAAACGTCGAGAGTACTGTGTTCTGTCAAAGAATGTTTCTCAGTAAGTTACTTATTACAAGAAGAGCAGATAGGTTTGACGTCTAAGCAGATATGTTCTTGAACGGATTCTCTCCGGTGAACCAACAGAGGTCGTTGTAGAGAACATCCATGAGTATCTGAGAGCCATCGGGGATAATGTACGGAATGGATCGACAAAGCTCGACGAGTTTATCATCTTCAAGGTTGGAGTAGTCTTAGTTTCCAACTCATTTTATGTAACACGTTCGTACAGCGATTGGGGAAAAACCCCGAAGACTATCCCGACGCAAAAAGTCAGCCACATGTGCAAGTCGCACTTCGTATGAAAACCAAGGGTGCGAGTGCACGTGCTGGAGACGTTATCCCATATGTCTTCTGTCTCAAGGATGGGGAGGATAGTTCTAAGACTGCTCAAGCTGATCGAGCTAAGCATCCCGATGAGGTCAAGAGAGCTGCGGATGAGGTTAAAATAGGTGAAGTCACATTAGCGATAGTCCAATTGTTACAAAGCTGAAAATTGGTTCAGATCATGACTTTTATCTGTCACAGCAAGTTTTACCGCCTATTGAGCGTCTTTGCGAACCTATTGAAGGCACCGATCGAGCTCGACTGGCAGAATGTCTTGGTAAACTGGCTTCGTCCAACTTGGTGTTACTCTGTTGATCCTTCATGCTCAGGCCTCGATCCGATGCGATTCAGAAATACTACAAGTGGCCCTGACCAGAGAGTGTTTACACCTTTGGATACTCAGCTCTCTGATCAAGAACGCTTCAAAGATGCAACTCCGCTCTTGCTTCGTTGCTGCAGCTGTAAGGGCCAGCTTATTTTCTCGCCCCTTCATGACCGTGAAGTATGTACTTTGCTTAGTCCTTGTCGAATGTCGGGACTAAGGTTCTTGGTGTCAGCATTCTATTGTCCAGCTCGCAGGATTTATCTGTCCTGGTTGCGAAGTTCCCTTCTCGTTACCCAGCATCGAAATCCAGCTCGAGACTCAAATTAGAGAGGTCATCGGACGTTATTATGAAAGTTGGACTGTCTGTGATGATCCTCTGTGTCGAAATAGGACACGGATGATGAGTGTGTATGGACGACGATGTCTCAAGCCAGGCTGCAGAGGTGCTGTCGCAGCTGAAGTGAGTACTGTATACTTAGTGAACGAGCCATCTAACATCTATCTTCATGAAGTATACAGACAAAAAAGTCTATAATCAGCTCCGCTACTATTCCTACTTGTTTGATGGTGAAAAGGCTAAGAAAGCTGCAGCAGGATCCGCGACATCGGGTACGCCTGATCTGCCAACATCTTTGACATGCCAAAACTGATACTCTCCCTAGATAAT
>Ga0153952_1000986_pt1 | contig 10447 bp, 9 predicted proteins | sample TSNJ036MetaG_FD_104746 | JGI IMG/M metagenome (GOLD analysis project Ga0153952, IMG submission 104746) | Attine ant fungus gardens microbial communities from New Jersey, USA - TSNJ036 MetaG | ecosystem: Host-associated > Fungi > Mycelium > Unclassified | place: USA: New Jersey, Wharton State... | reverse complement strand
CGTAATCGCTTCCCATTCCGGGAAAGTCGGCATCGCAGCAAAAGAACTCCCGCAGCTCACCAGAGCAATCGAAGGATCTATTAATTTCATGGCTTTTGCTGTTTCCGCTGCCAGGCGTCCATATTCCCCGGGCGTTTTATGACCGATCTGCCATTCTCCATCCATTTCATTACCCAGGCACCAGACCTTGATATTATGTGGTTCTTCGACTCCATGCCCCCTTCGCAAATCGCTGTAATATGTCCCGGATGGATGATTGCAGTATTCCAGCAGATTGCAGGCATCGGCCGTCCCTCTGGTTCCAAGGTTTACCGCCATCATCATCTCTGCATCCACTTTCTTTGTCCATCCGGCAAATTCATTCAATCCAACTTCATTCGTTTCCAGGCTTCGCCATGCCAGATCCAGGCGCTTTTTCCTCTGATCCAAAGATCCGACGCCATCTTCCCAGAAGTAATTAGACACAAAGTTTCCGCCGGGATAGCGAATAATCGGAACCTGAAGTTCTTTCACTAATTCCATTACGTCTTTACGAAACCCGTCCTCATCCGCAAGGGGATGGTCAGGCTGATAGATACCGTGATATACGGCACGTCCCAGATGTTCAATAAAGGAACCGTACATTCTTTTATCTATTTTCCCTATTTGAAAACTTTTATCAATCAGCATGTTCGCTTTTTTATCCATACCTGAACTCTCCTGCATGTTTACTTATATTTTCGATTTCAACAACGCTGCGCTGCAATCAGCCCTTGACTGCCCCTGCCACCATTCCTTCCAAAAAATACTTCTGAAAGCAGAGGAACAGTATCAGTAAAGGAATTACCGAAAAACAGGAACCCACAATCAGCAAGTCATAATTATTGCCGTACGGAGACAGCAATGTATTTAATCCAATGGTCAATGTATACTTGTCTGCATCCCTCAAGACCAGCAATGGCCATAGGAAATTGTTCCAGGAATTCATACCGTTTAAAATTGCCATGGATGCTATGGCGGGTTTCATAACCGGAAAAATCAATTTCACAAAAATTCCATATTCTGTGGCTCCGTCTACTCTTCCGGCAGCCATCAGTTCTTTCGGTATTCCACTTAAATATTGTCGGAAAAAGAATATGGTAGATGCATTTGCCATAAAGGGAAGTATGATGCCTGCATAGGAATTACTCAGTTTCATATCATTCATCAGGTTATATAAAGGCAGCATCATAATCTCAAATGGTACCATCAAAATCAGCAGTACACATACAAACCAGAAATTCTTTCCTTTAAAATCATAGGCTGCAAACCCATATCCCACACATGCGCTGACCAGCAGCGTACCTGCTACCTGTAAAACAGTCAATAAGATACTGTTGAAAAACCATTTAAAATAGCTATGCTCTCCGGCAAACAAATATATATAGTTCCTGAGACTCATTTTTTCAGGCTCAATCTTTAGATTCAAACCGTATTGAATTAATTCTTTGCCTTCTTTGAAGCTGCCAATGAACAGTGCCGCCAACGGAATCAATATCACGATTGCCAACAATGAAAAAAATACCATCAGAAAGATTTTCATCCATGTAGTCTTTGCTTTTCCACCCATGCTTTGCTGTGCCATCTGATCAATCCTCCTTTTTAAACATTCCCGAAGCCGTCAGCTGAATAAGATTGATCGCCATCGTAATTACCAGCAGCACAACGCCTACGGCGGCGGCATATCCCATCGAATTTCTCTGGATTCCCTGCCGGTATAAATACCCTACGATGGTCAATCCAATATTTTGGGGAGAGTCCTTGGCCGCCCATAGCATATAGCTTTCGTTAAACATGGCCAGTCCGCCATAGATACTGATGGTCAGCACATAAGTGATCGTTGGCTTTAACATCGGCAGAGTTACATAAATAAACCGCTTCCATGAGGTCGCCCCATCAATGGCGGCAGACTCGTACAGCTCGGAAGGTATTCCATTCAGTCCGGATAAGAAATAGAGTATATTTACACCCATCCAACGCCAGAACGCTAAAAACAGCAATGCGATGTAAGCAGTCGTCCCGTTTTTCAACCACTTGACAGGCGACAAGCCCAGCGCTGTCATGATCTGATTCATAAATGCAGTATCCATCTCACCAAACATAAGCCGGAAAACCGTACCTGCCACTACGATAGAAGTAAGAATAGGTATGAAAAATACGGATTTAAAGAATTCTTTTCCTACCATTAGCTTACTGTTTAACATGTATGCCAGAAACATAGGTACCGGTATCAGCAGAAGCAATGTTCCGATCATATATTTTAGCGTGTTCCATATTGCGGTTTTAAACACGGGATCGCTTGCTAATCTACTATAATTTTTTGCCCCTATAAACTCCGTCTGTCCCGGCAGCACTTCCTGAAAACTCATAATTCCGGCTTTTACAAGCGGAAACATCCAAAAAATCAAAAATGTTAAGACAAAGGGAAGAATAAATACATAAGGGGCAATTTTTTGGGAATACAGAAGTTTTCGAAATGAAAATTTCTTTCTTGGAATCTCTTCGCTATGTACGGTCTGTCTACGATTCATCTGCTACTCCTTTTACTCTTTTTAAAATAGCCTCAAGAACTTCTTCTGTCCCCAAGGCTATGCAAGCGGTTTCGCGTGTCCTTTCCGCAATTAATTTTCTATGAAATTTCTTATTGCAATTCGTTCTCAATCTGAGCCTGCGCTTCTTCCAACGCTGAATCGATATCCTGCCCGCTTTCAAAAATTGCATTTAAGGTTACGGAACTGAATGTACTGTTAATTGTGGGATATGCCTCCGTAGATTGGATGAGGCCGATTCCATCTTTGATTTCATTTAATATATCAAATGGATTGTTCTGGAAATACTGAACGAACTCATTATCTGGATTGTGTGTTACGTCTTCCATGGTCCATACATCCATATTACATGGGTCAAAACCAAGATTGTTCCACAGCCCGATATTTCCTTCTACGCTCAGTTTCGCAAATGCCAGAAACTCTTTAGCCAGTTGAACATCACTGCACTGATTGGTAACGCAGGTGCCTGTTCCGCCGCCGCCGACAGAGGATGGCATACCTTCTTCCAATACCGGAACGGGTGCAATTGCGATCTTGCCTTTTAAATCTGTCATATAACTTGTGTATCTGGACATTTGCCATAATGGCATAACTGCACAGGCAACTTCTCCTGCATTGTAATATGCATACGCCTCTTCCATGTCCGGATTTCCGCCCGGAATTGTAACTGCCACGCCGGCATCCTGCAGATCTTTCAGCATTGCCAGACCGGTCTTCGCTTCTTCAATGTTTACATTTACATTTCCTGCATCGTCTACCCAGTCAACGCCCTGCTGTGCCAGAAGGTCATTTAACTGCCAAAGAGCGCTGGTATCTGCGGAAATCATATATTTTCCTGTTTTTTCCTTCACCTGCAGACCGGCTTCTTTCAGATCTTCCCAGGTTACGATCGTTGTATAATCAACACCGGCTTCTTCTAATATTTCTGTATTATAGAAAGCAACGGTAGCTCCTACATGGCTCGGAATTCCATAATTATTGCCATCCTTACTGTAAAGCTCGATTCTGGAAGCAACGATTTCATCTCTATAGGGATCAATCACATCATTCAAAACTTCCAGCTGTGGTTCACCCTTTAAAAAGTTTGCATATTTTCCAAGTTCAATATCTACGATATCCGGTGCGCCTTCTCCAGACTGCAAAGCAATCTGCAGCTTATTATGCATATCATCATATGGCAATACATTGACAGTCAGATTGATCTGACGGTCGGGATTCTCTTCATTCCATCTTGCAGCCATATCATCAAAATGTTTCCCATGGAGTTCTATAAAGGTCCACATTTCCATATCTGCAGCTTCTGCCGATACGGCTTCCGTCCCTGCTGCTGCCGGTTCTGCAGTATCTGCTGATACAGTTTCTGCCGCCGGTTGTGTTTCCGCTGTAGTACTATCTGTTTTTTCGGACGTGCTACATCCTGCCAAACTTCCCATTACCATTACTGCTGTTAAAACTGATGCTAAGACTTTAATTCTTCTTTTCATTCCTTAATTCCTCCTTCTAAACCAATTCTTTTACCCAAACCAACATTTCACCTGTACGGCGGTTTCCCCAATAAGCATAGGGGACAAAAGTAAGCTGTATTTCCTCTAGCTTCAAATCAGATTCCTTGTACAACTCATAGTCTTGCCATTCACTATCCACAACCTTCCTGCCTTTTGCCCTGATGACCGTAACTCCTCCCAAAAGCTTTTCCTCATAGAATTCTTTCAGTTCCTGCTTAGTGTCCAGGAAAATTGCCGGGAGATTCTTCCCGTTATCCACTTCCTCCAGACAATAGACCATAGGACCTTTCATCACTGCGATCTTCCCAATATCCTCTTTTACAAGTGGATTGGCATGCATGATTCGCGGTGATACGGAAAACAGCATTTCAATTGTATGATGTTTCCCTGAAATATCCAGCAGCAAATAACCCTTTTCCACCTTTTCCTGTTTGATGTGCGCACCATCAAGAAAGAATTTATGATCACCGGCATACTCAGGTATGCGAATGGCTAACTGAAATTCCACCGCTGCCTCATTTTCCACAAAAAACTTAACATTTCCTTCATTCGGAAATCTGGTTTCCTGACGCAGCTTCACAATATCTCCATGGATACAGATACCGGTTTCACTGGATACGAATAAATTTACCCATAAGGAGCGGTTCCCTCTGAAATAAATAAATTCTCCGACACAGGCCAGTGTCCTTGCGATATTGGGTGGACAGCATGCAACACCGAACCATTTTTGCCTGACCGGTTTTACATGCTCTTTCGAAGTACGGGGCAGGCAGTTATCCGGCCAGACCTCCAACGGATTTACATAGAAAAAACTCGTTCCATCCATTGCGATGCCTGATAAAAGCGTATTGTACATTGCCCGTTCCATTACTTCTATATACTTGCTGTCTCTTGTGATCTGTGCCATTCTCCTGCCAAAGAGGGCCAGCCCAATCGATGCACAAGTTTCGGAATAATTACTATTGTTCGGCAAGTCATAATCTGTGGTGAATCTCTCCAGCAGTCCCGAACTTCCAATGCTTCCGGTAATATACATTTTCTTATTTACTATGTCATCCCATATTTTTCCACATATGTCTAATAATTCTTTATCCTTATACTCATAAGCCACATCTGCCATTGCACAATACATATACATGGCACGCACCGCATGCCCCTCAGCCGTTTCCTGTTCCCGGACCGGCTTATGAGACTGGGAATATAAGGGCAGATAATTTTCAAATTCCGGGAAAATCCTTTTAAATCCCGGCTTCTTTTCTTCTTCCAAAAAATAATTGGGTTCTTTTCCTCTCCTGTCCAGAAATGACTTCGCCATTTTTAGATAATTCCGGTTACCGGTCACTTCATAAAGCTTGATCAATCCAATCTCCACTTCCTGATGTCCCGGATACCCTTCCCGATTGTTATCTTCAGAAAATACGTCACAGATCAAATCTGCAAATTTACATATACAGTGCAGGAATCTTTTCTTACCTGTCGTGTTGTAATAAGCAACTGCTGCTTCCATCAAATGCCCGGCCGTATATAATTCATGACCTTCCTCCAGATTCGTCCATCGAAGGTCCGGTTCTTTTATTGTAAAATATGTATTGATATATCCATCCGGCTGCTGGGCCTCTTCAATCAATGCAATGACTTCGTCTGCCATAGCCTCCAGCTTTTCGTCCTTTTCCGCCGCCAGGGAATATGCTGCCGCTTCCAGCCATTTTGCCGCATCAGAATCCTGAAATACCACACCGTAAAATTCTCCCGTTTCTTTGCCCGCCGCAATCTTAAAATTCCGCAGACAATGACTCGTCTCAATATTTTCTATATTGTCATTTAGTATATCCCATTGATAAGGAATAATTGTCTCTTTTACTAATTTAATATATCTATCCCAAAAAGAATCCCGGATCTTTGTAGCCTGCAAATTCACTAATGATAACTTCTCCATATCTCGCCTCCGTTCCCCTTTGCAGAAGTATGATTAAACGTTTTATCTATTATTAATAATATACTATACTTATATCCATTATGCAAGCTTTTTTTATATTATTTAATAGATAATATAGAGAAGATTTTACTTTGATTCACATTTTTGTTTTTTTATTCATTTATAATCTGCGTTATATTGTAATTATTACCTATGGTGAATCGTTTCACCGGTAGATCCCCGTTTTTCCAGGGTGCAATTTATCTTATAAGTGTTTTTTTCACTCTTTTGTGCATTTCCCTCTACCATATCAACAATGAGAGCCGCAGAGGATTTTCCTATCTGATGCAGCGGCAGGGCCATAGTCGTAAGCGACGGTTTGAAGGCTGTGCTGATCTGTCGGTTATCAAAGCCGATCAGCGCAATGTCCTTGCCTATCTCTATATCATTTTCACCGGCATAGTCATAAACTCCTGCAGCCATCACATCACTCATAGCGAAAATAGCCGTAACTTTTTCCTTCATTAATTTTTCACAGACCTGATAGCCCTGCGTTCTGGACCAATTGGCAACCACATTAAGCTTTGGATTGTAAAGTATATGATTTTCATACAATGCTCTTTGATATCCAATCAGACGGCCTGCCGTATGAAGACTTTCCAATTCTCCTGAAATGATACCTAACCTTGTATGACCGCAGCGGATAAGTTCGCAGGCAGCCTCGTATGCCGCCTGCTCATCATCAAAAATAACAGAAGGTATCTGCCGGTCAGAAGCAAAACCGTATGCCACCACCAGGGGAATACCTGATTTTTCAGGTATACTTTTTATTTCACGGCAGTGTGCACCTATATAAATGATACCTTCCACCTGTTTACTCTGCATGATCAGAAACTCTTCTTCCACCTGCTTTTTATAATCTTCATGGTGATAGAATCCATTTTCATATTTCTTATAAAGACGCAGGTTTCCAAGCAAAGATGTATACCCCTGTTCTTCCAGATACTCATGGATACCATCTACGATTTCCGCACAGTTAAATACTGTCAAGTCCTCTGTAATAATACCTATGGCCTTCGAACTCCCCTGCTTTAAGCTTTTTGCCATCATATTTGGCACATAGCCCATTTCTTTTGCCGTTTCCATGATTCTTTTTTTTGTTTCCTCACTTACACGGCCTTTGCCATTTATTATGTTGGATACTGTTGCAATAGATACATTACAGGCTTTTGCCACTTCTTTAATCGTTGCCATATTGTACACTCCCTTATGAGTTCATTTGTATTTTTAACAGTTAATAATACTATTCTACCATAAGTATTATTATATACAATCACTGATTATTTTTTAGGTTAATTCTATATCAGTTTTAATCAGCTTTATGGAAACCTGGGGGATCAAAAATCTTTTCAAACTTATTTTTCTTATATGCGGTCATATTATTAATTTGTTGCTTTTCATGGTATGATATGTTAAAATAGAACCATTATTTCAAAAGGAGACCTTCTATGAACCACACCGTGACTTTAAAAGATGCCAATCGTTCTTTTGATGATACCATCTCCACGCTTCGAAAACACTTCACACATATTGATTGCAACGATCCAGAATATATCAAATTAGCAAATGAATATTATAGATGGACTAATTTAAAAACCAATCTGATTATAAATGAAAAAACATTTCAGATACCTGCCATCGCTTTACCAAATACAATTAAGTCCACTTCTTTTAGCTGGTTACATCAACATAAGCAATTAATCATATTAAAATACTACCAATACGATAGCATTACAGATAAATACCTCATCTCGGTTAAGAAAACGTCCATACTATATGAAGATATAGAATTGATTATGCGTTCTCTCGTGTTGATACGAAAGACCGTTGTTTGGGTGGATTTTGGCTATAATATCGGCACTGAATTTGGTGGGAGGCATCCGGCAATTATCATCAAAAATTTAAAAGATTCCCTGATTGTTATTCCACTTTCATCCCAAACACCTAAAAATATGGATTTCAATGTACAGGTTGACATTGTATATGGCTTTCCCCTCATGACACGCTGGGCAAATGTGACACGCATCACACAGATCAGCCTTTCCAGAATACGCTTTAACAAGATAGGGGATGTAAAGCCTGCCGTGCTCAAGGAAATCAGCGCTAAGCTTAAATCTTGCGGTATAATTTAGTTGTCTGCTACATATCATAATATAGATTACAAAATCGTTTGACAGACTTGCTGGTTTATGCTAGTATGATATTGTAAACGTAGGAGGAATCCTATTAATTTTGTAACTGCGAAGTCGTCATTTATGGCGACTTCTTTTAATTGCCTTTACTTATAGAATATTTAACAGCTAATCTTTAGAGGGATGGTACGAAAACCATCCCTCTTTAAATCCATCCAATATTTAAAAACATAAGCAACTATTTAATTGACTATAGAACTGTTCTTTCTATTAATTACATTTTAACAAATTGCAAATCATTTTCAACATATTTTCTTATGCTTTATGTTGAATTATTTACGATTTAAACAATTCAACATATTTAGGCACCCCTGCAATAATTGTTATTAAACTCCCATAACCGTGTTGCCCGGGTTTGCGGAAAGCACCTCTCATTCCACAGCGGCGTCCACCTTCCACCATATCCCAATCCCCCCTTCCAAAACCAAAAAAAGAGCCCGCTGCAAGTAAACATACTCATCCGCTGACTCCATTTCATACTAAAACCTTCTTTTATTTATAACAATACGGCTCCTTCATGTTTTAAAGGCTATCCCCAAAATCTTGTTTGAACTTTGCTGCAAGTTTTTCCTGCCAATCTGATACCGGTTCGAGACGTCCAAGGAAGAAACGTAAGAGTTTCGGCTCATCTGTAAATCTCAGCCCGCCAATCAATTCTCTGTTTTCATACAGCCAACCTATGCGGTCAACTGCATATTTGACCTGCGAAAGCGTAAATACCCTTCTTGGCATTGCCAGGCGAAGAAGTTCCATATTGGAAAAATGCTCTGATCCATCGGCTTCCCGTTCTTCTGAAAGCGTACCTCTCTCCATTCCGCGAAGTCCGCCGGCAATATAAGCCGCAGCTGCCAATGATCCTGCCGGATACTGTTCCTGTGGAATATGGCTGACAAACTCCATTGCATTTAGATGACATCCCAATCCACCGGCCGGGGTAACTACAGGCACATTTTTCTTTTTCAGTTCTTCTACCATATAAGCAATGAATTCCGGTCCTTGATTGACCATGTTAAAGTCCATGGTTTCTTCCAGACCTACCGTGATTGCTTCCATTTCACGGACGGACATTCCGCCGTATGTAAGAAAACCTTCAAAAACAGGAATCAACTCACGCATCTTCATGTAATCATCGTAGTTATTTGTACAGATACCGCCGCCTCTGGCATGTCCCAGCTTTCTTGCGGAGAAATAAATGATGTCTGAAAGATCTGCTATTTCACGGGTGATTTCGCGGATGCTGACATCCTGGTACTCCTCTTCGCGCACATTGATAAAGTACAGGTTATCTGCAAGCAGACTGGCATCTAATATCAGCGGAATCTCGTTTTCACGACAGATTTGACTAATTTCCTTTAAATTTGCAAGAGAGAACGGCTGACCTCCAATCAGATTCGTTCCTGCTTCCATACGAACGAAAGGAATCGACGAAACTCCTACCTCGGAAATAAATTTTTTAAGCTGTTCCGGGTCCATATTTCCCTTGAACAGATTTTGACTGGTGACTTCAAGCCCATCCTGATAGAGTAATTCTACCACTTTACCGCCATTCAGACCAATATGCGCTTTTGTTGTTGTAAAGTGATAATTCATTGGAATATAATCACCCTGTTTTATATATGTACGCGCTAAAATATTTTCGCAGGCCCTGCCCTGATGTGCCGGCAGAAAATATTTTTTCCCAAAAATCTCTTCTACTTTGTTCTCAAGCTTCGTAAAAGTTGCACTGCCGGCATAACTGTCATCCGCAACCATCATAGAACCTAACTGCTGGTCGCTCATTGCATTCACACCGCTGTCGGTAAGCATATCCAGATAAACATCTTTATTTTTCAGTAAAAATGTATTGTTTCCTGCTTCTGCAATTGCTTTCACGCGCTCATCCACGCTTAAAAGATTGAGTTTCTGTATCACCCGGACTTTGTGCATTTCCAATGGTATATCGTCGTTGTAGTAAAATTTGATTTGTGACATGATCTTTTTATCCTCCTGTGAATTTATCGCTTTAACGCTTAAAAGCGTTGATTTACTAATATTATATTACACTTTTACACATTTAGCAAAGGAAAAATAAAATTTACTCACAAAATAGCCAATAGCGATTCCGGTAATCATACCTGCCAGAACATCCGTTGGATAATGCACCCCTATATACAGCCTGGAAAAGGCAATCAACACAGCTAATATAATAGCTGCAATCCCATATTTCTT
>Ga0153952_1000981_pt1 | contig 10478 bp, 15 predicted proteins | sample TSNJ036MetaG_FD_104746 | JGI IMG/M metagenome (GOLD analysis project Ga0153952, IMG submission 104746) | Attine ant fungus gardens microbial communities from New Jersey, USA - TSNJ036 MetaG | ecosystem: Host-associated > Fungi > Mycelium > Unclassified | place: USA: New Jersey, Wharton State... | reverse complement strand
GGTTCTGACGAAGACGGCGGTGGTGGTGATCGTGATCATGGCGATGTTGATATGCAAAACGAAACAATCGAAGAACGTGCGGAGAAAGATAGACAGTTCGAGGAAGCGAACTATGACAAGATCATGGCTTCTGTGAAATCGCGAGAGAAATACAGTGGTGTTCGTCGTTTTTCTGTCGTGTGAACAAAAGACAACTGATTCTGTTCGAAAAGACAATTGCGGAATCTGGAATCATCGAACGAGTCGAGCTTTTTCAGTTCATGTGTCATCAACGGTTGACGTTTTCGTTTGGTCCCCAAATCAACTTTATCATTGGTAATTCTCCCTTTTTTTCATAAGACTTTTTTTCTGACAGTTTTTTTTTCTAGGTCACAATGGAAGCAAGTGTTTTTCTTTTATAGAGCACCCTTGTTCGACATCGAACTCCTTGTATAGGTGGTAAAAGCGCTGTTCTTTCTGCTATCACGATTGCTCTCGGAGGAAAGACGATCTCTACTGGTCGAGGTAGCGGTCTAAAAGCGTTCATTCGTGAAGGACAAAGGTTCATCTCCCGACTGCTTCCTTGACAAACAAACTTGATCTCAAACGCCGCTTCTTCCAGTGCCGCTGAAGTCAGCATTCAGCTCAAGAACAGAGGAGACGAGGCGTATCGTCGTAAAGACTATGGCGATTCGATCATCATCAGTCGAAGATTCACAGCGGAAGGTTCTTCGACTTGGAAGATCAAGAGCAAGGATGGAAAGGTCATCAGTACAAAGAGAGAAGAGTTGGCCAAGATATGTGATCATATGAATTTACAAGTCGATAACCCCATGACGGTCTTGACGCAAGGTATGAAAATAAACCCTTTTTCTTTTTCTTTTCATTGGAATCATGAATCAGATGCATCAAGAGTGTTCTTGGCTTCTTCAAATCCTGCCGAGAGATACAACGTAAGGGACACGAACTTTTTTTTCGTTTTTCCTTACACTCATTCATTCATTTTATCACCTTAGTTCTTCTTGAAAGGTACACAGCTTCAACAACTCTCTGACGAGTACAGCATCACTCTCGAAAACATCTGCTCGACGCGCAAAGTTCTCGATCAGAAAAAAGAAGCTATACCGGATCTGAAGGCTGCTTTGCGGGAAGCGAAACAGCGATTCGACGAGGCAGACAAGGCTCGTCAACAAAAAGCGAAACAGGACGATCTCAAGAAAGAATTGGCCTGGGCGCATGTGAAAAGTAAACAAGATGAATTGGAGAAGAAGGAAAGCGAGGTGGCTGTTCTCCGAGATAAAGGACCGAAGATACAGGCAGCGATTGATACGCACAAGGTAAGGCCTTTTTAGTGAAGGGGAAGCCCAGGGTTGGATTAATGAGAGTTTTTTTCTTCAGGCCGAGCTCGATGCGATCACGCAAGATTTCACTCGATGTGAAGAGCAGCTTGTGAAATTGGGAAACGTGAATGACATGGAAAAGAGGAAACAAGAACTCAGTACACAGTTAAAGGCAGGCAAAATCAAGCTCATCTCACTCAATGTAAGTCGCGAAAGCACCGATTTGGTGGTCAACAAGGCAGCTGACTCGTTAGTGTAGGCAGAAATAACGACGATGAATACGAGCTATGAAGCTCTCAAGAGAACCGTGTTCGAGTTTGAAGAAAAGATTGCTCAAGAGGTGCAACGGTCTGCCAAGACCGCTCAGTCGAAGCGTGATCAGATTCAAGAACGACTGACCTCGATGCAAGCCCGTGTCACCGAACACGAAATGACGATCGCTTCCATGGCGCGTCAACGCCAAGACCTCGAATCCAACAAAACCGACGTCGATCAACGGCTCCGACAGCTCGAGACACAACGGGACGAAATGGCGAGGCAAATCACATTTCAAGAAGAGCTGATCAAGAACTGCGTCAAGGCGGAGAAAGACAGTTTGTTGCCGTATGGGAGGAATATTCAGGGTGTGTTGGAGCAGATTGAGAGGAGGACGTGGTGGGCTGATCATCGACCGCTTGGCCCGCTGGGGACGTGTGTGAAGGCCAAGGATCCGCAGATGTGGGGACCGCTTTTGAGGAGTCAGTTGGGTCAGCAGTTGTGTTCCTTTGCGGTCATGGATCCGAGGGATAGAGCTCAGTTGAGGGAGTTGCTTGTGAAATCGGGAAAGTGAGTTAAGAAAAAAGTGGTTCTGAATGGAGAAATGACTTGTCGTTTTTTTGCTTTTCTCATAGTGGTCATGTTCAGATTACGATATCGTCTACTGAGCTATTTGATTTCTCGGAGGGTGAACCTCCGGAAGAATATTTGACCATGTTCCGTGCTTTAGACGTGAGTTGGTCCTTTTCCTAAAAAAAAGTCTCAGTCTCAAGTCCTTTTTTTTTGGGAATAGATCAGTCATCCGTTGGTGACGCGTATTCTCGTGAATTCAGCGAATATTGAAAGTCGGATACTTGCGGATACGCGTCTTGAGGCTCAGCGGTGTCTTGAAAAGTTGCCGAAAGGGGGGACGGCGTATACGCGTGATGGGTTTCTGGTTCGTGTGTTTCCGTGCGTCTCTCTCTCCTTCTCTTTCTATCTCTTTTTTTTTTGATGAGGATGATGTTGTGGTGGATAGAGATGGTATTTCTTCGACGCCGCTTGATATCAAGAAGAGTAATGATTCGTCGAGTCTTATGCTTACGGGGCGTGATACCGTTGGAGAAATACAGTAGGTGTCTCTTTTTCTTCTCGTTTTCTCTAAGGTATAACTATATTTTCGGACAGTCGTGCTCGCCAAGAAATCGCATCATGTCAGGACCGCATCTCAGACCTGAAATCGGACTGGACTCGATTGAAAAACGAGTCTCAGGCCTTTGCAGTGCAAATTGCCACGTGTCTGGTGAGTCCTCGTTGGAGTTTTTCTTCTTCTTCGCATCCATCCAGTCACTCATTTGAAAGCGCTATTATTGAAGGAGAAGGAGAGGGATGAGAAAGTACAGTTGAGGAATGCTCAAGCTGATTGTCAGAAATGGAGTCGGGAGTTGAATCAGGAGATGTCGGTTAATACGAGTGCTCTTTATGATGCGAAGAAGGTGAGTTGGATCTTGACCAAGGAAAAGTGTCAAGGTTTTTTTTGGTTGTCGTTACTGAGAAGTGTTTTTTATTTATTAGAATACGGAAGATGAGATGGCATCGATCAAGCTTCAATTTGAGCCTTTAGTACAGGAGAAAAATGCGGTGGATGTTCAGAATCAAGGTTATCTAGCGGAGATCACGGAAATCAGAAAGAAGATTAGCAATTTTACGGAAATTAGGAATCAATTGAGGGTGAGCGTTTTTTTTTCTTTTGGTGGGGAATGTCCGTTGAATGATTTTTTTTGCCCCTTCTTTCTTGATGCAGCAAGAGATAGATAAGATCACGGAGAAGCGGTTAAAGGCGCAAGGTGCCTTGCAGCATTATGAAAAAAAGTTGAAAGAGAATCATGAAGCGATTGAACAAGAAAGTCATATAGCTGAGCTTCTCGAACAAGAGTTCAAGGTAAATCGAACTCGATTTGTGGCCTTTTCTTTTTGTTTTGAAAAAGTTTTTCTTCATTTTTTTTTATAGAATTGGACGGACAGTGCTCTTCAGTATTGTGAACGAGTTGAGAATCCTCGTGCGGTAGCTGAATTGGAAAAGTTGGTCAAGTCTGTTGGAGATGCTCTTAAGGAACAACAAAAAAAGTAAGGCGTTTTTTTTTCACTGTGCGATTTGTAACTTTATTTTTGTGTGTCTAGACAAGGTGCTTCTCTGGAAGAACTTGAAGATCGACTTGTCAAAGCGAAACAACAGCACGATGCTGCGAGTATGGGTATCAAGGCGTTGCAAACGCTCAACAAGGTGAGAGAGAGTTTGTGTGCCTCGTCATACAAAAATGCGAGTAGAAAAAATTGAGCATTCTGTTCAAAGCGACTGGAGCATTCCTTGATCAAGCGCTATTCTAGATGGAACGAGTTCCGTCGACATATCGCTCTTCGGACCAAAGTTGTATTCCAATATCATCTCTCGCAGCGAGGGTACTTTGGAAAGTTGTTGTTTAAACATGACAGTGCAACGTTGGAGTTGAAAGTGCAAACGGATGATCAGGCGTCTCATGCTGGCGATAAGGAAAAGGATCCACGGTCGCTGAGTGGAGGAGAGAAGTCGTTCTCGACTATTTGTTTGCTTTTGGCGCTCTGGGAGTCGATTGGTTGTCCGATAAGATGCTTGGGTACGCTCTCTTTTTTCTTGGGCTTTTGTTTCTCTTGACGCCGAGTTTAGACGAGTTTGATGTATTCATGGATGCTGTCAATCGTCGTATCAGTATGAAGATGATGGTTTGTCTTTTGTTCCTTGCTTTTGTCTTATCCTGACTTTGTTTTTTTTTCTGTATGTGTGTTTGAAGATTGACACAGCGAATTCTTCCAACCAGAAACAATACGTCCTTATAACGCCTTTGGAGATGTCGGGGGTCTCTTTTGGACCCTCGGTCCGTGTACATAAGATGAATGATCCCCAGCGCCATCAAGGAACTCTTGGGTTTTCGTGGTAGTAAGGAAATGGGGGGATGTTCCTAAGCCTCAGAAACAATCTTGTTTTCTCTGTTATTGTGATAGTGTAGTTTTGTCTGCCTAATATGAGCACTTGACTAGTGGCGGTGCATGCTTGGTCGCTAAATCATTGATGAATTGATCGGTGGTGCGAAAGGTCTTTTTGCCTCTTGGTCATTCTTTGACTCGTCTTCCCTTGTACGATAATACCGACTAATTTATTGTTCATTGGGCCTCCTCCCGCCACCACCGCACTGGAATTGATTCACGTTGGTCATGTCTCTGGTTCCACGGTCGCTACACAAATTGCGCATCATCGCTGTCCCTTTGACACATACAAAACCCCCTTCACACCACAAGGCAAACTCAAAGTACGACCTGACATACTATCAGTTTCAGCTATCGTCCCCCAAGCAGACGACGATGACGGGCAAGGCGGGGGTAAAGTCTAGATGGCTACCCGATGAGGGTGTTGTTAGATTCTTACAATCCAAGACGGCGGGGATATGGACCGAGTTTGGAAAGTCGAGGAAAGGGAGCTGGAAGGCGTGTGTTTCTCTGTTTCTTCTTTTTTTTTTCTTTGGCTTATAGATAAGTTTTTGTAGCTGAAAGTCTTTGAGACTGGAGAACGTCTGATGGACCGTATAGAGTTTGGAGAACTTTCTTTGAAAGGTCTTGATCCATCTTTAGGGCCCTCTGTTGTTCATGCATCGAATACAGAGAAGAAACTGCAAGTATGCATGTGCCTCCTCCCCCTCCACCGCGTGTGTTCGCTGAACGTTCCTCTCTGGTTGCCCAGATACCGTTGATTTATCCCTCATCATTGAGCTCAAATAGAGACTCTCTGGAGCATTTCAAGACTTTTTTAGACGACCGTATGCCACGACATAGGCGGGGGTTCTACTTGTGGATGATAATAGCGCCTTTGACTGCTCCTTTCATGATTATTCGTGCGTGCCATTTTTCTTCTTTACAATCTTTCATTTTGATTTTTTTTAGCCGTGATACCCAATCTTCCCTTTTTCTTTTGTGTATGGCGATCGTGGTCTCACTATAAAGGTACTGAAGCATGAATCCTAGTCAATTCATATATGCCTGAACAACACGTTTTTTTGAAGCATACAAGTCAACTCGGTATCTACAGGATTTGCTCTCACATGGTGCTATATTCCCAGAGGCAAATGAAGCCCTCGATGCCGTTTGGAGGGAATTCTCGAGTCCTGTATCGACCGGGGATGCTGGTTGTGGGAGTCAATTTGTGCTGACAAGCAGAGCTGTCCCCGCGATCGCGAATCTATTTGATCTCACAGAGAACTCTCATGCAGATATGTGTCGCGCGATAGATCAGACTCGGCTGCGAATAGACGCCAAAAATCCAACCTCGTGATAGCTAATGGTGTAGAAATAATATAGAATATGCTCGTCGCATGTATCTACTCTGTCATAATGATTTTGTTGTTTGGATGCCGTGGCGAGATGGCCGAGTGGTCTAAGGCGCCAGACTAAGGACCAGGATACTGTGGTATCCTTTACCTCCTGTTGGAATCTGGTCTTTCGGGGCGTGGGTTCGAATCCCACTCTCGTCATTTTTGATTTTAAGAAGCAGATGAATTTTCATGTAGTGTAAACCAAAGAAAGTTTTTGTATATTATCCAAGGTTGAGATTTCTCCTCAAAAAAGCTTGTAAAAAATGTGAAGCTCATTGCACCGTGTTATATCGAAGTTGAGTTGGGTTTGCGGGACTTCTTTGGCATGAGTATGATCACGCTTAAGAAGTACTTGAAAAGTCATGATTTGTTCCTCTACTTGAGTTTCACATCATCAATTTTCTGCCTACGGTCAACCCATGCCTATAATTCCGATACGGCCCAAATTTTTTTGCGTCTCTCAAGTTGATTTCTAGGTATTTAACATCTTATATGGGTGTGTAAATTGATCGATGTCAAGCTTGAGAACTCAGATCTTATGATGCAGGGCAAAGATGGACATCCACCACAAGAACAATGTCAGAAATGCTATCTTTTATATCATAATCAGATATCGTTTTTGGGTCAAATCATCTATAGCTAGTATCTACACCTGATCTGGAGCTGCTCTCATGAAACTTGGAATAAATTTCAGCTGTCGACCTTTAGAATTTGACATTCGAGTCATCAACGTTTGCGGGAATTTTGGTCTCTGATGAAGCATATGCCATATACGCCAGCCGCAGTGCCATGTTGTATCATCGTCCTTCTGATGAAGTGCTACGAAAGGAAATAAGTTGTCCAGTTGACTACAATTGGAATCCTTGATCAGATATCCCACTTGCCGATTGATGGGCCATGTATGTCGTGACGCACCCAGAAGATTGGTATGCGAACGGGATCATCTTGCAGGCGAGATCATCGGGATTCATATAGGCGTATAAAATCGATAGGAAAATATGAGACTTGCAGAAAGTCGACTGTTTTCTGTCATGTATCAGGCTTCTACTATCTAACTACATCATGAATTATCAGGGATATTCTGGATTTTCATCGTGTCTGGTGCATACGAAATGAAAATAGCTCCTTGTGAGTGGCCCCTCGTTGTTTGGCCCCACATATTGTCCAATTTGGGTCTAAAATGTTGTACATTGAATCAGGGATGACCCTAAATAAACGAGCGCTATTCCCAGATAAGGGCAGCGTGATCGACGTCACATACTTATATACGGACGAGATGTGAGCAGCGTTTTATCTTTTCTCTGCAGACTAAGGAAGCCAAATCATGGAAATCCTCCAAGTTCACTCTGATCCTGCCTCCTCTCCTCTGACAGGTGCAAAAGTGGTTGATGACGGTCTTTCTCGCCCCAATGGAGAGAAAACACTCCCAACAATCCTACTCTATGATGAACGCGGTCTGAGGCTCTACGATATCATCACTACAGATGCTCCCGAATACTACCTCTTTCGTGCTGAGGAGCAGATACTCGAAGACCACGCTGATGAGATTGTTAAGATTATGCGTGGCACTGCTGTTGCAAGTGGAAGTGTTTTGGAACTAGGCGCGGGGTATGCCAATTTTATACGACAACACACGTGCTAACTTGCGCTCACAGAGCCTTGAGAAAGACTTTACATATCCTTTCCGCATTAGCTCGTTCGGTGACTAACGATGCTCCCATCACCTACTACGCTCTTGATCTTGAGAAACGAGAGCTCGAGCAAGCTTTAACCAGTATCCAAAAATCTGCTGGAACAGCCTTACACGGCAAAGTCATTACAAAGGGAATTTGCGGAACCTACGATGCTGGCCTCAAGTTAATTACCGGTGTAAATTCAAATCATGTCCCAGTTATCACAGAGCTAACTACTTGACAGTTTGTCGACGGCCCGAAAAGTCTCATGTCATCGGCCAATATGAGTGCATCTGAAAGCCAGGATAGTCTGCCTGGTACACCCTCTTCTTCCCCAGGCCCTTCGCTTCCCCCACTCCACATTATGTTCCTCGGATCCTCGTTGGGAAACTTTTCCAGACCTGAAGCAGTAGAGTTTCTCAGGGGCTTGCCTCTGAGATCCGGTTCCCGTGATACACTTCTTATCGGACTTGACCACGATAATGACTTAAAACAAATTACGACGGCCTATAATAATGGCCCCACTGAGGATTTTATTAAGAATGGACTACGCGTGGCTGGTCGAGTCTTGGGGAACGAAAATTTATTTGACAAAGACAACTGGGAGTATGTCAACAAGTACGACTCAGTGGGTTCACGTCATTCTTACGTACGACAATGGCACTCAACTCTGCTCTCTCCAGGATCTTCGTAGGTACACACAAATATACTTTCTGTTCACGTTTCTACAAGCTGTACAGGGGTACATGAAGCTTTCTTGAGAGCAAAATTTAATCATTCTGTAACTGCTCCAAACGGGAAAATATATACCTTCGGCCAGAACGAGAAGATCAAAATAGAACATTCATACAAGGTGCGCCTATTAATATGTTCTACGTTAGTTCAATCCCACATTCATATTCTATTCCTAGTTCTCTGGCCAGGATACCTTCAGCCTTTTCACAGAAGCCAACCTACGTCCAGTACAACGGTGGTTAGACAATAACTCCCAATACTCGTTATGGCTGGTAGAACGACCAGCATTCGTTCTTCCTCTCCTATCCTCTCCTTTTGCTTACAAGGGGAAAGGTGAACTTGTCTCCAAAAAAGCATACTCAACATCACCATACGGCATTCCCGCTCGACAGGACTGGAACCCGGTTTGGACACTCTGGGATTTTGTCACATTGCGCATGATCCCCCAATTTATGCTCCTTGAAAAACCTATCGACCTGAGGCATATCTGTCTCTTTTACCTCGGGCATATACCTGCCTTCCTGGACATACATTTGTCCAGACTCTTGAAAGAGCCTTCTACACAACCTAATGAATACCAAGTGTGTCCTGTTGTCATGGCCAATGATGGGGAAACTTAATAATTTTGTTATAGAAAATCTTCGAGGTCCGTTTAAAATTTACATTGAATTCTCGTATCGAGATCGACTAGAAAGCTAGCGGGGCATTGATCCTGACGTAGATGATCCGACACAATGCAATGTATGGTACCGTCTGGTATTTGGTTTAGGTTTTCATTTACCCTTTCTAGCCTCATTCAGAAGTCCCTACTGACCCCACCGAATGGCCTGCCCTTTCCGATATCGTGGACTACCAACGACGTGTCCGCTCTCGCCTTATGTCGCTATACGACGACATAGAATCTGGGAAACGCCTCATGACGAAAGGAATGGGTCGTGTTCTCTTTATGACTCTCGAGCACGAAGGAATGCACGCAGAAACACTTCTTTACATGCTGTTGCAGAGGGCTGGAACAGGAACTATACCACCACCTGACTTCTCCAAACCAGACTGGAAATCACTTGCCACGACTTGGAATGCAGCTCCAATCCCTGACAACAGAACCGTCACCTTAGGACCTGAAACAATCGCTATCGGCCATGATGACGATGAACAAAAAGATATGTTATCGGACAACATTCAATTGCCAGACAATTACGAATATGGCTGGGACAATGAAAACCCGAAAAGGACCGTCGAAGTACAAAAGTTTGAGATTTCGTGGAAGCCAGTCACCAATGGTGAATTCTACGATTTCTACCTTAGACATGAAGACAAGGTCGAGCTCCCTGCAAGTTGGGTTCTTGAAGGCGGTACCATTCAGGCAGGTGCAACCATTACTTTCAACTCTATCCCGTTTGATTTTCGTCTTTAGGTCCGTACTCTCTATGGGCCAGTTCCGATGGCTGTGGCACAACACTGGCCTGTCTTGACATCATACAACAATTTTCACGCATATGCAATAGACAAAGGTGGGCGTCTTCCCACTGAACCGGAACTTCGACTCTTCTATGACAAATTCCGCCATGGCTATGAGGAGGGAGCTAATATTGGCTTCAGAAATTGGCACCCGTTACCGTGAGTTGATCCAGTTCTGTAATAAGAAAGTTTTCCGTCTTCTAATCTACTCATCAGAGCTACAACGGGAGGGACGAAGAATGGTGGGAAAGGGTGTAATGGGGGTGTCTGGGAATGGACGTCTACTGTCTTAGATAAAGTCGATGGATATACTCCTTCTAACTTATATCCAGGGTATGTTTATGTCTTCCATAAATTGTGCTTGGGAGTTGACTCTTGTATAGCTATTCCGCGGACTTCTTTGATGGAAAGCACAATGTTGTGGTGAGTCTTTGAGTCAATTTCTTCTTCTTGATACTGAACAATTATTTTTTCAGATTGGGGGTTCATATGTCACCGTTCCTCGCATCGCTCAGCGCCGCTCATTCAGGAACTGGTACCAACGTAACTACCCCTACCCTTGGGTTGGAGCACGAATTGCATATGATAAGAACTGATGACTTAAATAATGGGAGGCATTCAAGATTTTCTCGCGTAGAATACAAGAGCTAGAATTATGC
>Ga0153952_1000976_pt1 | contig 10492 bp, 12 predicted proteins | sample TSNJ036MetaG_FD_104746 | JGI IMG/M metagenome (GOLD analysis project Ga0153952, IMG submission 104746) | Attine ant fungus gardens microbial communities from New Jersey, USA - TSNJ036 MetaG | ecosystem: Host-associated > Fungi > Mycelium > Unclassified | place: USA: New Jersey, Wharton State... | reverse complement strand
TTTGGCGGTCGCCAAGAGGATGAGAGGTTTCGGAGTGACATGGAGTTTCTCCCGAGTAAGAAAAGCAGTGCCACTAAATCACACGCTAAATTCCAACTCGCTTCTAACCTAGACATTACATCGGCAGAAAAGGATACTACGGTTCAACATGATCCGGTAACCTGGTCCAAACCGAGCTTCATGGAAGAGCTCAGCGCAAAGACTAAGCTGGGAGGATTCAAAACGGATTTGAGTGGGCTACGGAGGAGTGAAAATCAGCAAGTTGGTTGGTTGACCTGGAGAGAGCTGGGAAGGATATTATCAGAAAGCTAGATTGGGCGTGACCGATCGATAGTGTGACTGTGTACGGATTGAGATCGTGGGAAAAATGCGGAAGGTGTTTTGGAAATCGAATCGTGTTTTCTTTAATGCTCATCTCTCTCTGTGTGCATTCTTGATCCTGATCCTGTGCTTTCTGCCGCTTTTTTTTTTTTTTGCAACACTGTCGACGTCGTACACTTTTTCTTGTCTTCGGTCTGCCTGGGGTCTGGCCTCTGTCTGCGCATCGTCCTCCTGGAGGGACTCTCTCATCCTCATCATGTCCATCTCTTTTGCTGGCCTCGGCATCGTATCGCTCCGGAATCCCATCACAGAGCTCATAGATTTGCTTGTGAGCAAGAGTGACATCAGGACCATGCTCTGTCTCCTTGTCTTCTCTATAGTCTTGCTTGTGCTCGGTCAGCCTTTCTTCCCTCGTTTCTCTTTTTCACTGTGATTGATCGTTGCTTTTTTGATCATCTTTTTTGCTGTGATATCGTTGACAGCTTATCTCACTAATCCATCGGAAAGCACTCTTCGTACTTATCTTACTGAACAGTCATTTCGCCAACATCTCAGTCGCCTCGATGAAAACTGTGACGATGTCGCCGCCAAGCTCCGAGAAGGTGCTTCAGGGACGGCTGCATCCAAAGGCGTGGATTCCGTCTCTAGTTACATACTGCCTTTAGACGAATCATCCCTCTTTCATTTTGCTAATTGCGCATCCGTTTCCTTGCGGACCCCCAAGCATGTTTTTCATAGTTTTGGTATTTTTACCATCGCCGCCATGATTCCCTTGCCAGAGCCGCTCAGGCGTGACGATTGCAATGGATTGATGGTCTCGGATTCTTGGTATATTGGTGCTTTTGGAAAGTGGTGGCGGGGTGGCGTTCTGGAAACTTGGTATCAGGATGTGATATCAAGGTCGAAGGACGAAGAAAGCTGGAGCTCGGGTATCCTCAGCATGAAAAGCTTGGATATGCTTCAAGATTTCACTAGTAAGAGAGACACTTTTGGCGCCCTGTATGTCGATGATATCTGACTTTCTTAATTAGGTCCCGTTGCAAAGTTTAGTCTTCCCAGAGGTTTCGTCAATGGTTCCCCCCCTAAATTGCGCAACCGTGAGCGCATGACGTGCAGGAACTCCAGTTCAACACCCCGCAGTTCGACTCCCCCTCCACTGCCCAAGTCTGCGTCGTTACCGCTCCATACCACTCGTAGTCTACCATCAGCACCTGAGCGCTCATTAACGGTGGTCCCTCATCAACCTCAGCCACAACAGCCGTCTAATGCTGTAGATGCCAAAGTTGGTGCTTCCATACCACCTCGGTCTCCTTCGGCGTTATTTGATCAATCACCGCGTATCACGCAGCTACTTGAGCAGATTAGTACTTCCAAGTCGTCTATTGCTGATCTTCGTACACAACTTCTTGATTGTCAGTCGTGTGCATCTCAAAACCATGCCTCGCTTCAGGAGGAGTTAAGTTCTCACCGTGAACGCAAACGTATTGAGGATTCCAGCAAGCTGGAGACAAAGGCCCGGATGAAGACACTCGAGGATTCGAAACGGTCTGCAGAATCTGTGAAACGAGATGTCGACAAGCAATTAAAATCTGCTCAATCTGTTTATGATCAAACAACGCGACGTATTCAATCACTCGATGATGAGACAGCGGCTCTTCGGGATCAGACTGCTGTTGATGAAGAAAAGCTACAAACGGGTGTCAACGAAATTTCTTGTACAGAACGGGAACTCGCAGATGAAATTGAATCCAAGAAGCGGGAGATTAGGGAGACAGAAAGCGTTGTTGCAGCCCTCAATCGACGTGCAAAGGAATTGGAGGATTTACTTGATGAACAGCGCGAGAAGATAAAGAAGAAGAAAGGCCTGTTTGAAAATCGAAAGGCGGAAAGACAAGCGCGCTGTTCCTCGTGGTCACCTCCTCAGAAAGGTCTCATGGATTCAAGCAATGGTTTGTTGGAAGCAAATAAACAGTTGGAATACGTTCCGTATCAACACCAGATACGGAATAGATTACCAGCTTTCACCTTGAATGGTTCAGTTCGGCAACCACCTTCGTATGCGACTTCTATTGGCCATGGTCTTGACGGATATTCAGATAAAGCTCCTATCGCTTTGCCCGTTGGTCAATCACTAATACCTTCAGGATTGATTGCGTCATTGGATGGAACCGAGAGTACTTGGAGAGCATTTCAATCTGATAGCGATCCCTATCTGGAGGAGTTCCGTCATAGGCAAGGTCACGAGGACTTTAAAATGTGCAGGACTTTTAATCCTTCCTCGAAGCGGAGCTCATTGGACGGACATAGGTACGCTTCTGTTTATGACAGTAGCGGATCAACAGAAGATATGGAGTTTGGTCGTCGCGTACCTTGGCCAACGGCGAGTCATGGGGACGACTCTTGGAGATCTCATCTGGGCAGAGAATTATTCGAGGACAATGACCGTGCCCAAACCACGAGGCGATGGTTCCCCACCGACAAATCTAAAAAAGGGTTGAACCCTGATGCGAGAGAATTCAATATGACGCCGCCGTCAAAAGGACCATCCCGTCCCTCTTTTGACAATCTGAACCCAACGGGACTCCGACCCTCAATGACATCCACATCGACGAGCGGTTCATTGCTTTTACGTGCATTTGCACCCTCACCTGCTGAGCGCGAGGCGTTGCAACGTGCACTGGGTGGAGCGAACACGAGTTTTGAGCGTTTGCCGAGTTTGAGCGATGTGGAAAGCATTCCTTCGTCGCCTTCGCATATCCATGCGTTGCCTCATTCACACGTTAACAAATTACAGTTGCCGGGTTGGCTTTTTACGTTTCCTCGTGGTCGCAAGACGCAGTTTAGTCCCTGGGCTGATGAAGAACCATCCAACAAACCCTAAAGTGCTATGTTCTTTTTCTTTCAAAAAGTCGTGTTTCTAAAATTGTCATGCATTCTTGTGATTGTGCCGTAACGTTGATTTTTTTTTGAAAGCATGCACATGTGAAATAGGCGAGTTTAAGCTTGTACCATCATTGCGCATATATAACACGTCATGAAAATGAGAAAACAATGGTGTGATTGATGAGAAAAAAAAAGTGTTTTTTGTTTCTCATTGGGCATGGTGTTATCATCAACTGGATCGTAGCCAAGTCGTCAAATAATGTAAAAAGAGGGAACAAGGTAGCCGAATTCATCCGCTCTAACCAAAAACCCCAGAAGATGAAGAAAGGACAGGTGGGGGAAGACCAAAAAGAAGAGGAGTTGCGTGGGTGACCTGCTGTGGGGTATCAAAGGATGCGCGGCGAAAAAGATAAAGAGGATGGAGAAAATATGACTACCGGGCACCATCTAATACACCTCTAACGTCGTCTACAGAGCTGAGATCGGCGAGGAAGGGGACAAGGTCAGTGAGTTCGGTGTCGTGTGGGTCGTTGAACCAGGAGGAAACAGGCACAGCATTATTGGGGTGGAAAATGTACGAGGCAGGAGAGTTGTCCAGAATTATGGTATCAGTGATGGGACGGCCTAGTTGCGAAAGATCCTAGATGATGTGAGACGGCAGAAGAAGAATGGAAAGCCCTCGACAGACCTTGACGTAATTGCCTCGGTGGTTGTAACAGCTTTCTCGAAAGAGCCGATGAGCCACTACCTTGTGGGTATCGAGTTTGTCAAGGACAGGGTCGGCGTACTGTGGGAGTATAAACTAGGGTGCGCAAGGGGAGAAGAGGGGACAGGTACCTACCTTGCTGAGGCTAGCGGTGAAAACGACGATTTCGTAGATTTCACCCATCTTTTTTAAAAAGTTGTCGACACCTGGGCGTTTTATGACGTAAACGTTGTGCCAACTGTATTCGATTTCGACGGGGACAACATAGTCGGCCTGCTGTATCGACTAGACAGACGGGAGTGAGGGCAGTGAGGGGCAGGACAAGACACGACAGACCTTGAAGCTGCTGTGGACAAGGGTCTCGTCGAGATCAAGAATGAGACACTTTCTTCCTACGTGTTGGGGAGAAATGGGGGGTAGGAGCGGTCTTGGGACGCCGTCCTAGGGAAAGGGGAGGAGTTGGAAAGAGGAAAAGGGGGGAGATATGTGACTCACAGGGCCTACTGGGATGCCAGCGCCGCCGTTGAGGAGAATGAGCTCGTCTGGATCGTCGTCCGGGAGATCGTCTATGTCATCATCAGTAAAGTCGTCGTCTTCTGCGTCGGTGGCGGCGCCGCTAGGGACGGTGGAAGCACGAGAATGTTTCTCATTGCCTGTTGAGCCTGGGGGCACGACGGCGCCGGATGTGACGCCTTCTGTTTCGGCGACAGGGAGGGTCTTTATGGGAGAAGGAGGGACAATGACGTCTGGAGCGACGACTGGGTCTGGTGTGGGAGGCAGAACCTGCTGCTCGGGCTCTGGAGAGGGGGTCTTTTGTTTTTGGATTTGTTTTTCTGGGGGAGGGTCGATGTCGAGGTGCTGAGAATTGTCGTGGGCAGGGAGACAGGGGACGAGCAGCCTGACCAGCCGTTTTAGCAGAGAACGCCGCTTTGAGGTCTCTCCCCTCCCATTCGACGCCATCGCTGCCACTCTCACTCCCCGCCGACAAACTACCCGACCCTTTTCACACGATGGCACGTGATACAAAGCACATGATAACAAAAGCACATGACATGTAAGACGAGTACACATGGACAAAAATCTCCAGCGCTACAATGCCCTCCAGCGCAGACTCGACCTCCTCGAGCGCGTCCATCTCGACGGGAAAAACGCGGTGGGTCCTCTGGTATCCCCTTCTGCTATGGCTCACTTCTCTAGCACCAAGCAGAGACTGAGCGTCTCAAACGAGACCTTTCGCGCTGTCAAAAGACGCTCTCTGAGCAGGCCGACCACATACACAAGCAGAAAAAGCACAATGACGCTCTGGAATCCCGCATACGCGACTTGAAAAAAGCCGCCATCACTGACCAGTCTGAAATCAAATCCCTCAAGGACGATCTATGCAAACATCTTGGATCCCGTGATGACCTGCGACAACGCGACGAGCGGATAGCTCAGCTCGAAAACGCTGTCGAATCCGAAAAATCCTCCAATCAGGACATTGCCACCCGTCTCGGAAACTGCAAACATCTGCTCTCTCACGCTGCAGAGCAGTACTGCCAGCTTGTCGCCACTACTGTTCCGTCCTCCACTCACAACGAACTGAAACGACTCTACCGCTCCACCCAACTCAAAGGATGGCGTCTCGAACGCAAACTTGCCAATGCTGAGGACCAAGTCCAGGAACTCGTCAATCTGGTTCGCCAAACCAACAATCGTAACGACCTCCTCGAGTCTCACCTCGCAGATGCCAGCCACCAACTGGCCAGCTATGAAATCATGTTCAATGAACCTCATCCGACAGTTGTCCCGGAGCCGACACAGCTCACGGAACATCACGATCTCGAAACTGCTCAGGCTCGTCTTCATGAACTCTTGGCCATCTACTACGCCCTCTATTCGCAAATGCTTGCCTTTGCCTGCACCTGCGTCGACAAAGACCTCACTAGGGCCACCCTCCTCGCTCAACAGTACTCACAGGACCTCGCAAGCACACGTGCCTCTCACAAAGCGACTACCGCCAGCCTCGAAGCAGTACAACACGAGTGTTCGACCATCTCCGAAGAACTCCTCACACTCAAAGATTCCCTTACAACCCTTCAATGCACCTGCACCTCTCTCGAAAATCAGATCGCTTCCTTCAAGGACGAGCGACAGCAGCTCATCCTCGACCACCAAACAGAGATCAAGAACGACCGGGACGCCGTACAGCGACTCACAAGTACCGTTCAAAAAAATAGGATGGCAGAGGACGCTTTACGAGCCGAGATTGATCGGTAAGCAAGCCATCAATTCATATGGACTCAATGTTGCTCATTCACTCAACACAGGCTGTTAGCCGAGCTAAGTGAAGCAGCATCATATCAAGAAGCGTACACAGCACTATCTGAACAAGTCAATTCCCTTCTCGCCCGAAATCAGCTAGCAGAAGAAGAGGCAGAGCGGCTTAGTAAATTCAATGCTGAGATTGTAGGTCATAATAACCCAGCTCAGCGGATCTCCTACGTTGATCGAATTCGACGTGAACTCGCAGAGGCCAGACAGGTCAGTTCCAGATCTTACATCCTGACGCATCGCTGATGATCGTCGTAGCGAGTTGTTGTGTTGACGAGAGAGCAAGAAAACATGGTTCAACTCAACACTGGCTTGCAACACGAGCTGGACATGTACAAGTCTGTTGCAGACAAACAGAAAACGAATTTTACCAGGATCCAGCGTGCTCCGTTGTCCAACGTCACTCGCATTATCAATCCTGTGAAATTAGAGCTCCCGCCAGGAGAGACAGCGTTAGATGAAATAGTATAATTTAGGTATATTTCTTAACGATATCAAATGGGTTCAAGTTAGCACAACGAACAGAGATGCTATTCGTTTGAGACATAACGTAAGAGAATTACATAGTTTCAATCATCAAAATGACGGTCCAAAAGATAATTTGCAGCGAGTTCCTCGTTTTTGTCACACGCTAGATATGCCTCAACTGCATCTTGATGCGACACACCAAGGTCCTCCTCCAGCTAGATCGCCAATGTTGATCACAAACCTCGTGAATTTTCAGCAGCTGACCGGACTTACCCGTCTGATTGCGGCTCTTTCATCCTGTGTTAACTGGATGGCCTGAACACCAGGAGGAAGTTCACCACCCTGGCCATCATCACCTTCAGCTTCCATGCCACCCAAGATTTGAAGAATCGCACTCGGATCACTTGCTAGACGTGACGCAAGCTCGGGGCGTGTCAATGCGAGCTGTTGGATTAAGAAAGGGATAGCTTGTGGATTTTGGGCAATCATGTTTTGTAAGCTAGTCGGCGAAGAAGTATCCCGTGGTGATCCACGCAGGCCTCCCAGATTAGGTCGACCTCCAGGGAGACCATCACCAATCAGACTATCGATGCCACCAATCCTACTTCGCTGCTGCTGTTGAGCCAGCTGCAGGTGTTTCCAAGTCAGACTGGCTCTAAGATTCAGAATCATCATTTACCTGGAACAAGTTTTGTGACCGATTGGTAGTCTGAGCTGCTGGAACAGACGCAGTAGGACTGGCAGAGGCGGGTGTCTGTTGAGGTTGAACAAGAAACGGATTTGGCGCCGGCGAGATGTGCCTAGGTGATGAATCCTGTGATTTATCGTTTAGATGATGCGACAGAAACAAAGAGAAGGGTACCGACGTCCATCAGATACTCGACTGCACGCTCTGCGTTGTTGAAACTGGCACGTAGAGCTTCACGGACACGTTCAGGATCAAACCCCATTTCAACCATTCTGTCCGTCGCGTCTTGAAGGGCACTCCCTGTGAGGAAGCCATCGCTAACGTTCAGAGTAGATGAAATAGGTTCAGAAGTAACTGAAGACGTCTCTGATGCTGCTGGAGGTGCAGCCTCACCTGAGAATTCAATAGGTATCGGTATAGTGGCAGGAATAGTATATGTAGGTGGTGCAGGGGTAACTTCTGTTGTAGTGGACGCAGAGGATGCTTGAGGTTTTGGAGTCGTAATTGACTTGGGCTGGGATAAAGGTGAGAGGCTTGTGTAGCATGTAAAGTCAGGCGTGCCTTGGCCACCATGAGGACAAAAAAGTCCTTCTCCTTCACGTCGCAGGACTCGATAGTCTTGTCATCAGGGAGGATTTTTCCTAGAAAATATAAGCACAATTCGAGAGATCGGATATCATTTACCTGAATAGATGACCTTCTGGGTAGAGATCGGATAGCCATGAGCCGCCTCAATCTTGGATTTGAGCGTCATAATGGTATCAGCGGGCTCAACATCTATCTGATCTGGATATGAAAAAAATCAACAAGCTGGCAAGGGAGAAGAGTACCTTGTGGACCTTGTGCTGGGTGGTCTTGACAGTGATCTGCATGGTAGATGACAAGGGAGGAAAGACGCGTCATATCAGCGAGCTATGTAGTTATGTAATGCTGCTATTTAATTCTCAGCATTATTCCTCATCCTCGTGGCCACCACAAACTCCTATCCCCCATGGAACACGAGAAAGGCGACGACTACATTCGCAGACTGGCCGATTTTATTCGCACAAATGAGAGGGGGCTGGCAGAGGCTGGCTTTACTCGTCGCCGCCGTTCTCCTCGCCCCCAGTCTGCCGCTTTCTCGTTCTCGAATCCCCTGACATGGCTTTACTATGATTCCACCGCACCAAGCTCTCCCAAGTCCGTCAAGCCTGTTGTGCTCTCAACAGACCTTCATCATCTATTCTATGTCCTCATGCGCCAGGAGGAACTCGGCTATGACGTCGGCACTCTGGATGTCGAGATCGACAATCCCTCTCGTCCAACAAGCTATATTACTTTGGAAGAAAATAACAGATCAGATACCCTTTCCCTTGCTTCATTTCGTTCCTCTCTTTCTGCCGTTTCAAACCTTTCCCTTGGTGTTGGTTGGTGGTCTCGCTCCGAAGTTACAGACATCAACTCGGAACTCAAGTACATCTTCAGCAGCTTCACCAAGATCCCTGCACTTGCCATTTGCGGTCCAAGCAAGAAGATGATTGTCGAGACACTTTCCGACGTGCCATCCAAGAACGCCCTCCCGCTGGATACCTTCAAGAACTTGCAAAGCTTGGAATGCACAGACATCGACCCACGTCTGTTACTAGGCTGGGATAGATTGGCTGAAGGTCTTAGGAGTCTCAAAATCAAGAGGAGTGGTCTTGAGGATGTCGCAGATATATTTATCGGTGCCGTCATGGATGATCAGGCCAGACGGGCAGGCAGCACCAGCCGCAAGCGGCGGCGAGACATTCCCCGTCATTCCGACAAGCAGCTTACATTTCAGTCCAGCCAACTACCTGGTACTGTCCTTGAGGTGGAAGAGGAAGGGGAGGCTCCTGATGAAACGACGTTTCCTTTTTCTTCAACTCAATTCTCATCTCTCAAATGGGCTTTTCTGCGGCATCTATCACTCGCAGACAATGCCCTGACCATCATACCCCAGGAGATATTTCCATACCTTGTTTCTCTTTCACATCTTGATCTTTCATCCAATCTCTTCGTATCTATACCAGCTGGATTAGGCGCTCTCCATAATCTCATCCATCTTAACCTTGCAGACAATATCATCGACTCTGTTCTGGGTATCTATCTCAATGTAGGACAAGTGCTTCATATCAATCTATCATCCAACCGACTTGAGTCCATCTGTGGTCTCGAACGACTACAGGGTTTGGAACGTGTCGATCTTCGTCGCAACCATATCGAACAAAGCGCCGAGATCGGTCGACTCGCAACTTTGCCGAATATTACAGAAGTTTGGGTAGAAGGAAATTACTTTTGCGAAATCGAGGAGAACTATCGAATTACTTGTTTTGATTACTTTTGGAAGGAGAGAAAGCTCGTCAAGCTTGATGGAAGTCCTCCCGGATTATACGAGAAGAGTCGCCTAACGGCTCCTCCTCCAGAACAAATGACATCGTCTAGACCACTTTCGACTGCTTCCTCGCCACCCGTCGTGGCAGTGACGCATAATTTGCACTCAGTTGACAGTAGTCGGGACACACCTTGCAATGTTACTGCTGCACCTGAAACATTGAATCCATCCCTCAGTCACCTGCCTGTTTCCGCTGTGGGTATGAGAGGGCCGCGGAAGAAGATGCGTATTGTCGACCTTGATGGGAACAATAGTGAGGGTGGTTCCAAAGGAACAATTTACAGCCGTAATCGTTTGCTTGACTCGCCAAAGGTAGTACGCAAAGAGAAGAAAGACAAGACCAAGTCGGCATGGGATCAAACCGGTACGGAAGAGCTTTCAACACCCAGGGCAACTAGCCCGGTGGCTTCAGAAAGTCCTCTCTCATCCGATGGTCCTGCAAAGTCGCCATCGCAGGCAACAGCAGGCTTTAGCTCGCCATCTCGTCGTCATCGTAATAAGACAGAGTCTCCGAAAGTGAGGACCATAGTTGATCCAGAACTGAGTTGTCATCATGTGGCGCTGAGTCCTTGTTCAAGTCCTCGGCGACTACCACACTCTAATGAGGAAGAGATTGTGAATGGTGCAGAAGCTTACAGGAGACGCCTTGAGACGCTGAAGAAGGACATGGGAGAGGGCTGGCTGCAGATATATAGTCAGACAGAGGTGCCGCTGCCGT
>Ga0153952_1000970_pt1 | contig 10517 bp, 7 predicted proteins | sample TSNJ036MetaG_FD_104746 | JGI IMG/M metagenome (GOLD analysis project Ga0153952, IMG submission 104746) | Attine ant fungus gardens microbial communities from New Jersey, USA - TSNJ036 MetaG | ecosystem: Host-associated > Fungi > Mycelium > Unclassified | place: USA: New Jersey, Wharton State... | reverse complement strand
GGCTCCCTTTCCGGAAGCATTCTTGGTATGCCTCCTCCTCCGGCAGCCAGTCACACAATTCCTTAAAATGATCTATCCTGCCAAAATCACCTGGAAGTGTCAGACAAGGACCCAAAGAAAAATAATCATAACCCAGGGGATCAGCCAAATGCCACCGGCCGTCTTCTGTCTTACAGGTAGAAAAAAATCCATTTCCCTCCTTCAGCTTCCTTGTGCTGTCGCCGCCAAACTGATTCCAATGGGAAAAAGGATATTTCGCCTCTCCCTCATTCTTCCGGAAGGCATCCTTTAATTCTTCCAGAGAATGTACTTTCCCAGGCCATTCCTTCTCTTTCCACTGACCAAATTCATCTGCCAGCTTCTTCCCGGGCACAGGAAACTCCCCAGGGAACTCATCCGTCAGGTAAAAATCTGATAATCTCACCGTAACATCATGAAAGGTTTCTTCTATTCCCAGTTCAAAACGCTCCACCTCATCAAAACAAGTACGTTGTCCATGCACCACAAGCTTTAACGTTCCCGGCGTACGATTCGTAAATATCGTATGATTGTCAAGCAGTTCAAAATCCAGACAAATCCTGGTCCGCAGCCCCGGCAGCAGCCCAAAGCGCATAAAAATCCGCTCTCTCTCTTCTCCCAAGTCTTGTAATCCCATAGGAAAACCGGAACTCCCCTCCTTAACATAACACCGAAGCATCATCGCCGCACTATGCTCTTCCATTATTTCCACATCCCCGACTAAATATCTCTTCCCTGCACTATTTACCCAGGGCAAAGCAATTCCTCCCCCCTGAGAACCAAAGACCACAATACAACTGCCAGCACCTGCTTCTATCAACCTCGCTGCCCTATACCCCCTATAAGAATCTGCACCCAACTCCCTAAAATCAATTTTCATAATTACCCCCAATCTCCACTTCACCTATCCCAAACACTCCACCACTTCCAACCACACCACCTCCAACGCCCCAACAATCCACCCCTTCCAACCACACCACCTCCAACGCCCCAACAATCCACCCCTTCCAACCATACCACCCCCAACGCCCCATACAATTCACCACTTCCAACGCTCCAAACAGCCCTCACGAAAACCCGGAAGAACAGGAAAATGAAATTCCAATGGATTTCATTTTCCTGTTCTTCCTATGTGAAACATAGAAGTTCTTAACCGCCGTATTCTGGCGGTTTAGAACTTCTTTTCACATTTCCTAACTTCGGTTCTCTTTTTAGGTAGATCCCATCCCCTATTTTCCCCTCTGTTTCAAACATTATGATTTCATTCTCACCTGCTTTAAGCAGCGGTCCCGGTATATAAAGCCTTTTTTGAGGGCCAATCTCCCAGAAGCGTCCAATATTAAAACCATTTACAAAAGCGCAGCCTTTACCCCATCCTTCAAAATCAAGAAATGTATCAGCAGGCTCATCCACAGTAAAAGGAAAACGGTAAAATCCGGGCAAACCCTCTTTATAATCCCTTTTAAAATCAATCTGATCCACATGATCAAGGGGCAGCGGGTACTGCCGCCAATGATTATGAATATGTCCGTTAATCTGAACACAATGATCGATTCCTTTTCTCTGCTGCTCCATTCTTGGTCCAAAATTGACGCGGCCCATGTTTTCTACCAGAATATCAATACAGGCACCTTTCTCAAAAGACACATCCAGCTGCTTCTCTTCCAGCAGTTCCCTGTCATACAATGTGGCGGCCGGTTTCTCTTCCACAAAAATATTGGCACGGTCCCCCGCTCCCCATAAGCGGATACCGGAGATATCTTCCTCCGTATCCAAAGCAGAACGATACAGGATATAACCATAATTCTGTCCCAGCTTCTCCATACACTGTGTATAAGGACTTTCCACCGGTGTGCTGATGCAGTCAAGTACGGCAAATAAACTAACCTTGTCTGATGGGGTAAGCCGGCCATATTCACGGCGCTTTATCTCATTGGAATAATCCACCTGGGGAATCTCAGCATATCTGGCAATCACTTCCTGATAACGCCGGTATTTTTCTGTAAACTGCCCGTCTTCTGTCAACAATGCATCATAGTCATAGGAAGTAACATCCGGTGTCAGTTCATCATAATAATTGGAGCCGTTCATAAAGCCAAAGTTTGTTCCTCCATGGAACATATAAATATTCACATGCCCAAGCTTAAGCATCATATCCAGATCAGCCACGCTTTCTTCCAGATTGCCTGTCATATGTCCGCCGTTTCCCCAATGATCAAACCAGCCGACCCAGAATTCAGCACACATCAGCGGTCTGTCTCCGGTATATTCCTTAAGCACATCAAACCGTTTTTTGGTTCTGGATCCAAAGTTGCCGGTGGGCAGAATACCGTCCACAACACCTCCATTCAGACTTTCTTTCGTGGGACCGTCTGAAGTGATCAGCGGAACTGTTACTTTATGCGCTGTCATCATATCACGAATCGCTGTCATATAAGTTTTATCATTTGCATAATATCCATATTCATTTTCTACCTGCATCAGTATAATGGGACCTCCATTATCAATCTGCAGGGGCGTCAGCCTGGGGAGCAGTTCTTTATAGTATGCCGCCACATGCGCTAAGAAAGGGGGATAGTTAACCCGCAGCCTCATTCCGTCTTCGGCAAGCAGCCAGCCCGGAAGACCGCCAAATTCCCACTCTGCACAGATGTAGGGGGAGGGACGTACGATCATATAAAGTCCCAGCTCCCAGGCTGTCTGAATAAAGCGCACCACATCCAGCATACCTTCAAAACAAAATTGTCCCTTTACGGGTTCATGCATGTTCCATGGTATATAGGTTTCTACCGTGTTACATCCCATGGCTTTTAATTTCTCCAGCCGATCCTGCCAATACTCAGGTACCACTCTGAAATAATGAATGGCTCCGGAGATAATTTTGAAAGAATTGCCATCCAAATAAAAATCATCCCTGATTTCAAATCGACTCATCTCTCCATACCTGCTTTCTGTTTGCAATCTGGTTACTGTTTCACGAAATAGTAACCGGGTCTGTTCATTCTTTTGATTAGAAAAGGAGTACTGCACTCTTCTGCCGAAGTAGCAGCACTCCTTAGTTTACTTTACATTGATTTATTTGTATAATTCATCAAACTGTCTCTGCAGCTCAGCCGTAACATCATCAATTCCTGCCTGCTTCAGAGCTGCCTGATATTCTGCCACGATGTCTTCCGCACTGCCATTATACTTACCAAAGGCAATCTGCTTCATATAGTTCGTGTGAATTTCACTGATATTGCTGATCTGTGATTGAATACTATCCACTTCTGCTACAAACTGTCCATAAGGGTATTCTATTTTTATACTGTCGTATTCACTATATAATGCGTCTATCGCTTCCCAGTTAAGTGTTGAATCCCTGATTTCCAAATCATCGTTACGTCCCCACCAATAATTGGTCATGCCGCCTAAATTCTGGGTATCTGAATTATAACCTTCAGGAGTGATACGTAATCCTTCTTCATTAACATCCCAAGATACTCCCTGCTGACCATAGCAGAATAATTTATAGCAATCCAAATCATTTCTGAGCAGATCATAAACCATCAATGCTCTTTCAGGATTTTTGCTGCCGGCAGAAACTGCCATGGCACCATGTGTTATAGACATAGCTACTACATTTTGGCTTTCCTTACCAAAATAGAAGAAGCCTGTTTCTGCATCCGGGTCAGTTTCATAAATCTTGTTTGCTACAGTACGGCTTACCAGACCTCTCCATGTCTGGGTATGATGCTGTTCTGCCGCTACCAGTCCCACTCTGAAGTCATCACCGTTGGTGGATGTTGTATTATTCAAAACATCTGTCTTCCATACACCAATCTGATCCCATTCCTTCATCATTTCTGCAAACTCAACCAACAAGTCGGTTTCCGTCATATAAGGCGAGTATATGGTATAAAGATCATCTTTTGATCCGCCCCACATAGCACCGGCATTGAGACCATCAATAGATACATAATCAGAATTTGAAGCAATATAACCGCCTGCCATTGTTGCATACTGGGTACCGTCTGAATCCCACGGAACCTGGATTTCAGTTACATTCTCTTTTACCCATCTGAAATACTCTGTCATTTCCGCCCAGCTGTTTACACCATTTGTAAGCCCTGCTTCCTGAGCCCAGTCAAGACGATATGCAAATCCGTGATTTACCCATTGTGCGTAATTGTCTTCCGGCATCAGATAAATGTCTCCATTGTATTTACACAATTCCCAATTATCAGCAGGTACGGTTGCCCATGTCTGAGGTGCATAAGTCTGCAGCATTTCTTCAGACAGCTCCAGGAATGCTCCGTTCTTTGCATTTGGCCACGCGTCCAGCCAGTCAGATGCAGTACCAACCAAATCAACACTGCCATCCATCTGTGCCAGGGTCAGATTGTAATTGGAAAGGTAATCCGTCCATGAGATATGATAGATTGCCAACTCTGCATTTACTTTCTCTGTCAGGATTGCATTCAGTTCTTCCAACATAGCATCCAGAGTAACAGCCATATCACCTGTTGGTTTATCCCCTGTGGTCATATAGGTGATGACTACATGCTCGGAAGTGTCGATAGCTGCCTGCGTATCGTCGTTCCCTGTGTCTTCAGTGTTGGATTCCACTTTACTTTCTGTTGTTGCTGAACTGCTCGTATCGGTTGATGTGGTTGAATCATTGCCGCATGCGGCCAACCCGAGCACCATTGAAGAAGCCAATAGCATTGCGAGTAATTTCTTTTTCATACATTTCCTCCATTCATTTCATAATTTGTTATTGTATTGCTATAAACAGTACTTGCTGTACATAGCTATATTATTTTCACCTGCATCAGCAGGAAAATAACCATTGAAAACTGTTGCATTTAACCCTTTACCGCGCCAACCGTAAGGCCACTTACAAAATATTTCTGCACAAAAGGGTAAAGCAGGATAATGGGACCTGTGGCCAATACCGCATTTGCCATCTTAACACTCTCTGTAGGTATATCAGTCACATTAATGAACTGTCCCGCTACGGAATTTCGCAGCATGTCGTTTTTATTAACGATCTCATATAATGTGTACTGCAGAGGCTTCACATCAACCCTGGAACTAAGGAACAGAGAGGATTGATACCACTCATTCCAATATCCCAATGCAAGGAATAGCCCTATGGTTGCCAGCGCCGGTTTTACCATGGGAAGGATCAGGGATATAAATACCCGCAGATCCCCGGCTCCGTCAATCTTCCCTGACTCTGTAATTTCATGAGGGATAGCCTTTATGAAATTCTTCATCAGTATAATCAACCACGGTGACATCATAAGAGGTAGCAACACCGCCAGATAACTGTCTTTCAGACCATAGGTCTGGGTCATCAGCAAATAGTATGGTGCCAGCCCCGCTGAAAACAAGCTGGTAAAATAGAAATAAAAGGATATCACGTTTCTGAACGGAAAATCTTTTCTCTGCAATGCATATCCTGTCATGGCGATGATAGACAGTCCGAAAAATGTTCCGAGTACTGTTATCGTGATCGTTACAAAATAAGATTTAAAAAGTGTACCGCCTTTTAATACCATCGTATATGCCTGCAGACTGAAATCCTTTGGAATCAGCTGTACTCCTTCCAACCTGATTGTTGCTTCGCTGGTAAAAGAAGTACTTATAATAATCAGGAAAGGAATGATACAGCAAACAGCATATATTGTCACAAATACATATCCAAATCCTCTGATTACTTTATCTGAAGTGCCAATTCGAACTGTGGAGCCCTTTTCGTATGTAATTGAATGCTCTTTAGACATATTCAACCTCCGCTTCTGTTTAGAACAGTGAATAATCCGGTTCTATTTTCTTTACAATAAAATTGACAGCCATAACAATCACAAAGCCTATGAGCGACTGATACAGTCCCACAGCAGAAGCTGTTGAGAAATTAAAATCCGTCACGGTCGCACGATATACATATGTTTCAATGATGTCCGTAGTACTGTACAGCAGCGGATTCGAACCAACTATATTATAGAATAAACCAAAGTTACCTTTTACAATACCACCTAAAGCAAATAGAAGAAGTATAACAATTGTAGGCTTAAGGCTAGGAAGCAAAATATAACGTATCCTCTGAAATCCGTTTGCACCATCTACCTTTGCCGCTTCCATCATCTCTGCGTCAATTCCCATAATAGCTGCAAAATATACCACAGAATTATAACCGGTCTGCTGCCACAGATAGATTACGACCAACAGCACGGGCCAGACATTAGGGTCTGAATATGGCTGCCAACGTTCCATTCCCAGGCTGGTTAATATACCGTTGATAAAACCCGTATCATAATTTAACAGGCTGAATACCAAAATTCCAACCAGTACCTGTGAAATAAAATAAGGCAAAAACATAATCGTCTGTGATATCTTCTTGAACCATCTGCTCCTTAATTCATTCATTAGTATTGCAGTGAATACTGCCAACAGATTACCCAGAATAATAAATGCCAAATTGTACAAAATGGTATTTCGTGTTAATTGAAATAATTTACCAGATGTATACAAAAATTTAAAATTATCTAGTCCTACAAATTTGCTGCCAAAAATACCGTCCCGATAATTAAATTTAACAAATGCAACCCATATCCCCGGCATTGGCATATAGTTAAATAGAAAAAAGAAAACAACAGCAGGTACACACATCAATAACAATACCCTGTACCGCCATAGTTTCTGAGGAAAAGTTTGCTTTTTTACTACAGTAACTGTTCTGGAAATTTGTTGTTTTTTTGACATATTCCCTTATTCCTCCTGTTTGGTTTGGATTCCGGTTGCTTTATTTGACAATTTGCAATCGGTTTCATGATTTCATTATAGTCTTTTCGCCCATCCCTGTCAATGATAAATTTGCAATCGGTTTCATTTTTGTGACTTCAGACAATTATGATGAGTCGTTTTTGGTAATTTTGACATATATCAGGGCAAAAAAATCCCACCAAGCTGCAAGCATACTTGGTGGGATTCTACCTGTGTTGTATGATATTATTTAACGACTACTGCAGTACCTGAAGCAATGACCATCAGCATATTGTTACCCTGACCCAGCACTTCATAGTCAATATCCACACCGATTACTGCATTGGCGCCAATTGAGTATGCACGCTGCTGCAGCTCCTGAAGAGCACTTTCTCTGGCCTGGATCAACTCTCCTTCATATGAATTGGATCGGCCTCCGAAAATATTCGTAATACCGGCCGCAAAATCCTTAATAAAATCTACGCCTGCTACTACCTCACCGAATATAATGCCCTTGTACTCAACGATTTCCTTGCCTTCAATCTGGTTTGTTGTTGTTACAATCATAAATTTTCTCCTTCAATTTTCATTTTATGGATTCACAGCGGGGCCGCTGGACTCCCTGATAATAAGAGACGGTGTAACCATCTGCATCCTGTATATTTCTTTTCCAGCCGCCATACCAAGTGCTGCCTTAACTAGTTTTTTACCAAATGCTTCATAATTATAATCAATACTGGTCAGCTTTGGTGCCAGAACATTGGAGATAAAGGTATTATCATAGCTTACCAGAGAGATGTCTTGGGGTATCCTGAGTCCATGTTCCGTTATGCTCCGCATAATACCTGCAGCAGTAAAATCGTTTATGGCTATTACAGCAGAAGGTTTATGAGCAATCATTTTATTCATCCTGTCGTAACCATTCTCAAAATTATAAAAACCGTCCTGGGCTATCAGTTCCGGCCGGAATGGGATATTGTACTTCGCAAGCATCTGTTTATAACACTGGCATTTCTCATAAGTAGACTGGACACTCATGCTTCCGCCAATCAGGGCAATCCTTGTATGGTTCAGTCCGATCAGATGTTCCATTAAAAGCTCCGTGGATTTCGTAGCATCAATCCGCACCTGACAGCAATCTGTCCCGTCCAGCTTGCCGGTTACCACCATCGGAATGGTGTTCATCAGATGTTTCACCTTTTCCACATATTCCTTATTGGATTGAAGATCATCCACCCGGCCGCCAACCTGTATAATCACATCTACCCGCTGCTCCTGAAGCTTTTCCAGTAATTTTTCCTCTTGCTGGGTCTCTCCCAGAGAATTGAACAGCAGTACGGTATACCCGGCTTTTCTGGCGGCAACTTCACAAGCAACGAACAGATCCGCATAAAATGGGTTGCGGACATCTGCCACAATGATGCCGATGACTTTGCTCCTGGTATCCGAAAGCCCTCTCGCCAGGGCATTGGGTTTGAAATTATATTTTTCAATCAGACGGTGGATACGCTCTTTCTTCTCTGGCCGGACATTGGCACTATTTGTCAGTACACGTGATACAGTAGCAGCGGATACCCCAGCCTCTTTTGCTATATCGTATATGGTTATCACTTTGCTTTCATTCTGCTTTTGCGTATCCATCACTCCACCTCTTCCCTCTTTGAAACCGCTTTCTTTTATTGTATTTTGCTTTTGGGAATCTGTCAAGAAATATAAATTGCAATCTGTTCATACTACGAGATCAGCAACCCCTCTCCCGGTTTTATCATTGTTTCCACAATAACCGGTTTTATCAGATCTGCTTCTATTGTAATATATATCGTTCCGTTTCCTGTGCGTCTGATATAGGCAATCAGCCTGCCGTCAAAAGTCCTGCGGTAATTTAATGCATAGGAAGTCACATCCTCAAGATTCCCGCTTTCCAGACCGGCAAGCTCTCCGCCTCTGCAGACGGTGACACATACCATTCTGTCATCATGTACGGGAATATTACCATTCTTATCTTCCAGTTTTATCTCCAATTGATAAAGGAAGCCAGGTTCCGTCTCCTTAACGGCATATGAACTTATATTTACATTCTCAGGTTTCCAGAGTTCGCAGCTTAACACTTCCGCATTCCCTGCTGTGGTAAGCGTGCGGCGCTGCTGCTCCTGTCCCCTTTCATCATACCCGACTGCAGTAAGCATCCCCGGCTGAAAGGCTGTTTTAAACACATATGCCCCATCTTCCTGATACTCTCTCTGTCTTCCAATTTCATCACCATTTAAGTATAAAGCAACCTCCTGTAAATTGGAATAGCATTTAACTATGATCTCCCTTCCCTCTACATAATTCCAGGAATCTTTCGCCGGAGTCCAGCGTCTGTCCTCTCCGGTATCCGGGCAGGTCGTAATATGTAAGACCTTACTATCCGTCCACATGGCTTTTCTGCGGTTAAATTCCGGTTTCTCATAACCGGCGCAGGTAATGATACCGGCTTTGGACCCCCGCACCGGCCACCCTCTGGCTTCCCCCAGATAGTCAATACCGGTCCAGAGGAATTGTCCGCTGATATATGGTTTATTCCGTACATGCATCCATGCCTCATAACTGTGGCTGTTTTCACTTCCGATAAAAGGCTTTTGGGGAAAGCGTTTATGGTCTTCTTCATATAAATGCTCTTTATAATTGTAACCCACCACATCCAGATGTTCATATAGTCCCAGCCGGGAGGATAGCTCCGGAAAAGCTGCTGCCAATGTTACCGGTCTGCTCAGATCCTCCTGCTTTACAATCTTCACAAGCTTCTGCCCCAGGACCGCCATCCGTTCGGCATTGGGTTTATTGCTGTCATAAGAGCGTTCTGCCTCCGGTTTGGCGGCATCATTATTACCGGTCATGGTATCAAACATAGGGTGGCAATAGGGATCGTTGGGATAATCGATTTCATTTCCGATACTCCACATGACCACACTGGGGTGGTTCCTGTCCCTGCGGACCATTGCCCTCAGATCAGCTTCATGCCACTGTGGAAAATCCTCATAATAGCCCTGATGCTTCGGCGGATATACATTATGCCCGGTTGACCATTTATTCTTTGCATTTTCCCATTCATCAAAAGCCTCATCCATTACCAGGAATCCCATTTCATCACATAACTCATATAACTGAGGCATGTGGGGATTATGACTGCAGCGTATGGCATTACAGCCGCACTTTTTCAATGTTTCAAGCCGTCTTATCCATACTTCCCTGGTCACTGCCGCTCCCAGGCATCCGGCATCATGATGGACACATACCCCTTTCAGCTTCTGTTCTGAGCCATTCAGGAAAAATCCTTTATCCGGATCAAAACGAATATCACGGATTCCCACTCTGGTCTCATCCGCCAGATATCGTTCCCGGTCCACCGTGTAATAGGTACTCATTTTATACAGATTGGGGGTCTGGTCAGACCAAAGCTGAGGGGAAGACAGATTTCCTTCCAGCACAAGCTGATCCCCTGCGTCGCCTTTTATCATAATACTGCCTGTAAGCCGCAGACATTCCTGCCCTTCCCGGTCTGAAAATACGGTTTCAACGCCAATTTCCTTCTCTGTCGGTAAGGTATTGACAATCTCCTGCGTCACCTTAAGCTGAGCCGTTTCCCGTGATATCCGGCTTGCCTGGAAGAAAATACCGTACTCTGCCGGATGGATTCTTTCTTCTGCCACCAGGGTTACTTTTCTGGTAATTCCGCTTCCGGTAAACCACCTGGAGTCTGCCAGGTC
>Ga0153952_1000967_pt1 | contig 10521 bp, 9 predicted proteins | sample TSNJ036MetaG_FD_104746 | JGI IMG/M metagenome (GOLD analysis project Ga0153952, IMG submission 104746) | Attine ant fungus gardens microbial communities from New Jersey, USA - TSNJ036 MetaG | ecosystem: Host-associated > Fungi > Mycelium > Unclassified | place: USA: New Jersey, Wharton State... | reverse complement strand
TGGCTTTTTTCGAATGTGTGTGTGCGTTTCAGAACGGTAGGAGAACAGGTGGAAGGAAATCATATGCGGGAAATCGTGGGGCTGCATCACATACTACGGCGTCGTGGCCATGCGAGATTGATGGGTGCGGAAAACAGTTTGTGAGAGAGGCAGATTTGCGTCGGCATCAGCGTACGACCAGGGTCCATGCGAATCCCAACTAGTCAGTGTTTTTTTTTGCAGGTTTTTTCTTGGTTGATTAAGAATCGGGTGACTGATGTTTTGTTGTTTTTGGATATAGTGTGTGTGGCAAGTGTGGGGCTAGTTTTACCAGGGTGTGTTCTTTTTGATTTTTTTTGTTATGGATGCCTTATGGTTTGATTCATTTGTGTGTATATGTGTAGACGGATGCATTGAAGCGTCATGAAAAATCCAAGTGGGTAGTTGATTGGTTGTGATAACGTGGACTTCGCTGATGACTTGGGGTTGTACCAGGAATCATGTTACACGGGCACCGTCCCAAAATTCTAGCACGTTTATTGAAGATGGCACGACGACTGCGTCAACAGAGACGAAGGTCACTACCGATACTTCTCCAGAACTGTCTACACGAAGCAGGAGCTCACGTAGTTTGTCTCCTGGACCTGCCCGTGTGAAGGAGAAGGAGCGTAAAGAAAGAGAGAGAAAACGTGTGGATCGTGTGCTACCCCCGCTGCAGGTTCCTGTGCCTTCGGGATATTACAGACATAATGTTGCTACTACTTGTATGTCCAGCTTCAATCCGTTGTTTCATGATTTGCCCTCTGAAGCTGATGGATGATGTACCCTCCTTTCTTTAGTCTACGAAAATTCATCAGTATTGTCGAATCCATGGCCCACCACATCGTTCGCTCGTCTACAGACCCAGTCTACATCACTTAATGCGATACTTGCCTCGCCTATCTCTACACCACGTCTACATCCAGCTGATTGGTCTCTTCTGACGTCTGGGCAAAACAAAACATCTGAACACAACGATAACGGTTGTGCACAAACACCATCCCCGCCACTAGCAGCATCGGTGCCATCACCAATTGACCCGAATAACAAACATGATGCACCCCATTATCGGTACCCTCGTTCTCCTCGTATGGTCTCCCAGCTGGTTCCGGAAAATCTTCCATCCACATCACGCGAACTGGCTTCCTATGACCAAAAGGATCATACTCCCCGAGGGCGATTGGACACCTGCCATGCTACTTTGCCTACGAGGGCTGACAGCAATTCTGATGGCAATGAGATTGCCGCTTCCGTAAACAATGCTATAGGAAGTGGGGAAAGAATCCCTTTGACACCTTCACTGTCACCTACATTGCCTGTACAACTTGCTTCACCACCTATAGTTGCATCGACGGAGCCTATCCTCACCTTGGTCACGCTTACCGATGATGATGCTGATAATGGAGATGATGGTGCTGGTAATGTTTCGAACTCCTCGGACTCTGATGGAACCGAAGAATCTGACGAGGAAGTTGACCAGCTGGAGTCTACAGACTCTGAAACCGAACACGTTAAATCCGAAGATAAAATAGATCCTAATCCCGCGGATGTTCGACCAAAAAATCTGGTGCCGATAAAATCTGTGGGAGAAGACACTGGAAACCAAACTTCTACCGGTCACAGTATTCCGGAAATTGATATTGAAGCATGTATCGATGCTGTTGCTACAGGAATTACCAAGGAGGAAGTGAAAGCAGCTATGGACGATATGCGTAAACAAGAGCAGGCGGAACAACAAGAGCAGAGACTACGGCAAGAAAATCATGATCACGATGGCTCACTTGGGGCACTTGGTATGGGAATGGGTATCAACATTCGTGCGAGTAACACGGGTGTTGATCATGGTGGGTTACCCTTTCTCAATGAGATCGTGTTGTCTTCCCCATCTTCGGCTCTTGTTGGGAATGATGCTGGTGTTGTGAATGATGCTGCAGGTCAGACAAGGCAGGGTCAAGATCATTCTGGTAGTAGCGATGTCGACCCTCCATATGTGCACCAAAGTCCCGGTTCCAGGACAGGGCGTCAAAGCTCAGATAGCGACGAATGTCACTCTCTTTCCTCGTTTTTGGATGGTTCTCGTGATAATTTTGAATCAGATCTTCATCACCATCGCCTGGATCGTCGACATCATAGCAGCTACGAAAATGTCGATGAGAACGAAGAGGCTGAGTCACGCGTGGGTAGAAATGAAGACCTGGATATCAAGATGGTGTATAGTGTTGTTGATGTTGATGTTGGTAGAGATGTCGGTATTGGCGGGCAGTTGTTAGAAAAGACTGTGAATGAGAGGGTGAGTGCAAATGCGATGGATGTGGATGGCATAAATGATTCGCCGGAACCTAATCCTTGGCACGGTCGTAATCATCTTCATATTCACGATGCTTATGGCGGTGGCAATTGTGGTGGTCAGTACTCTTCTCCTTCGTTGGATTGGTCGCCATCTTTGTTTACATTGGAACGATATCACCGACATTCGCATTCTCGCCATCATGGTCTCTTTGATGAAGATGAGGAAGATGGGGAGCACATGCTTCAACATCGCCATACTTGTCATCAGCATCATCCGAGTCAGTGGTCTATTATGATTTTTCTTTTTGATTTCTTTTTACCTTTCACCGAAATCGTTTCATTTTCCCACCTTCTTCATCTTCTAACCTGTCTAGTTCCGAAATCATACTCATTTCCCCTTCTTAGCGGAGCTCTTGGCGCAGGTGACGATGCCTTTATGAAAAAGAAAACCCCCATCTGGCTTTTGCTTCGATCTCTGGCACCTCTTGTTTCCATATGGCTATCACGCCACCTACTCCATATCGCTTAGGCCCAGAGAAACTTTGTGACACACCTCATGATCTTTCGGTATGCATGAATGGACGCAGGCTCAAATTTTGGGTTCTTCATTTCATTTCCAGGAGAAGAATTACCCTTTGCGACGCCACACAGTCTTACGTATTCACTCACCCCCACGCACCTCCAGACACATATAGGCTTAACACACAGCTCAATCACCCCGATAAAACCCAACACAGAACCTACAATTCACCTTTCATTTTCTTTTCCGACCTTGGCTTTCTGTGGCTGCCCATGAGGATCACTGAATCACACGTCACGCACGCATGTTCGATGGCGTTCTTCTCCTTCAAGTTACTGTTGGTCCTGACCATTACTTCCTTCTCCCCACCAAACCGGTCAAGTTACAGCCGAAGGTAGTCTCACGCTTTTCAATTTACCGACATGTGATGACTGGATCAGGATCTTGTCCGTATTTGATCGTCGTTGAATCTATTCCCTTGCTTTGATGTTTGAATCTTTTTCTCTGATTACCTCACATTGCTTCTGGACGTTTAGCTCTCCTTAGCAGTCGCTCGCCTTGTTATCTTTTCAATGATTTTGTTTTCTAACCTGTTCTATCCTGCTAGCCTGTCCTTGTCTGTTGTGTTAGTTTACTATGTGTTTTGACATGCTGTCAAACTTATGAGTTGCTTTCGTATCTGTCTCTTGATCTCATAGTTTTCTTCCTCTGTCGTTTCGTTATTTATAGAATCGCTCTTCTTCCACTTTACTAGGTTTAGTATAGTTTGTAGTTAAACCGCCTTCCTTGCATTATCCGTGTACCTTTATACATGACTTGATCATAGTGCAGTGACACCGCTTATAGGTGAGTTTCTTATCATTGCTGATAGAAATTTTTGTGGCTGCGGTGTTTCATAGTATTTTGACAGGAATGCTGACGATGTCGTTTTACATCTTATCTTGCAGTCACATCCAACCTTTTATCGCACTGCTGGTGTTGTACTTGCTGGAGACAGGTGTCATTGATTTAGCCAGCTTCTCTCTTACTTTCCACTGTTTGTTGTTCTGAATCTTTCCTTTCTTAATATTCCATTGTGGCTGCCGATCACTGAGAACCCAGAACCGTACATTACATTGACAGAGAATATCTATGCGAGTTATTGCTGTTGAAAGCAAACTGTTGGGCCACTACTGTATGTAGTGTTAAGAATTAGCACTTGTCTTATTCACCCTAAATGTTTTGCTTCAAAGGACCTGGACTTTAGGCCACTTGTACTGAGCTCCGACCTGAATAAAATGTTGGTTTGTCAATGTATCCCCTTGATGTACAGTGACATACCTCTTGAACACACATCCCACCGAGCTCATGGCCGGCAAGGACACACTCTCCAAGTGTCTTTCCAGAAACGAGTGCACCAATAAATCCACCAGCAAAAGCATCACCAGCACCATTGGTATCCACAATTTTGTCATTACTCAACGCCTTTACAGGAATAACTTGAGCTTCGGCATTTGGACCAGCAACGAGGATAGTGGATTTAGCACCATTTGTGAAGACGACGATACGTTCACGAGCTTTATTGGATTTTTCATAGCCTGCAAGTGCTTTTGCAATGCCTATGAGATCAGTCTTAGAGCCGGAGTAGTTGGTAGCGGTAGCGAATGCTTCGGCTTCGGTTTCGTTGCCGAAGACAATGTCGGTATACGGGAGGACTTTTAACAGGTTTTCGGTGAAGAATTGGGCGATGAAGGGAGCAGAAAGGTTGAGAGCGAATGTCTGATTAAGAACCAAGTGCACATGAATACATGATCATTGAAGAGATCAGCTGGGAACTATGAGGATGACATGCCTTGTTGGCTTCGGACGATTTTTGGCTGAGCCATTCAACGGTTCCAGTGCCATGAGTGAGGAAGAAACCTTCAACATAGTAATAAGAAGCAGATTTGATTAAGGGAGCGACTTGAGGGGATTCGAGGTGTGATTGATCAAATTTCTCGGCAGCTCGGAGAGTCGTAACAAGTGAGCTGAAGAATCAGATCAAATGGAATTATGAAATTAATCGGAAGAGTGAATTGAAAAAAAGCTGTACCGATCATGGCCGGTGATAACAACGGCGCATGCTCCTGTTCTTTCACCTTTCTTGACATAATAAACTTGATCAAGCCCCTCACGAGCATTAGCTGCTTTGAGCTGCTCTGCGAGATCATCATCGCCGACACAGCCGGAGTAGACGACAGAGCCCGGTGGCAGGACATACTGAACGAATGTATGATGTGCCAGGTTTGTCGTTACGGATAAACAGGCGTACCGCAGCTCCTCGGGCAGAGTTCTGAGAGGCACCCCCAGCGACGTAAGTCACTTCATAGTCTTTCTTAATTTCCTCATAGCTTTTAATCTAGGTCAGGCCTATATCAAAACATAATGACAATCTCACATAGGAGAATGCTTATCCTCTGCTAAAATGGCATCATTGGACTTGAGTTCATACTTCTCAAGAAGCTTTTCGCCACCAGTGACCTGCATATCAAGTAGTGGGTTACCCAAGAAGAAACATGAATAGTTTTGTGCAAACATAATTCCGTGAATATGTTTGTGGTAGAAGACGACTTTATCGATGTAATCTATCTTATCTGATCAAAATAGTCGTGGTAACATCCTGATAAGCGCCATATCAGAGAAGTTCAAAATTTGACAGCTGACACAGAACTCTCCATGGAAACTGAAATTAGACTCATATAAGATCAAAATCGAATCGCTGACATGCAGTGTGGAGCTTGGATAGCAACCTTGTACAGAACAGGGCACAAAATAGCAGGTATACTACGCTCTAGATAGAAAAATATCGCATGCAGATAGGAATAGGAGATATGCTCTTAGATCGAGGGGATATTGACTAGCGTAAGGAGATGTACTTGGATGCCCAAGTCAATTGAAGAAAGAGAAAGGGAAGTTAGACATCCGAGATAGTGTCTCTTGACTGACAACCAATAGTAACTTGAGATAGATACCGAGAGTAAAGAAATCAAAGCTTATAGGGAATCTCGAACCCGAGATGTTGGGGGTGAGTGCGGCGGTAGCTCAGTTCGGAGTGACGAGACAGCTATATTCATGATCTGTGACTCCTGGGGAAGTTCAAAATGAGGCGAAAGCGTGTAGGAGTCATAGGATATTTGTGTCCATGAGGGTGTCAACTTCAAGGGAGGGTTCATAGGGGGTGGTGTCTCTGCCTCGGACTCAGAAGATCCAGTTGTGTGGACCTCAACAAGTGTTGACCCCAAAAGTGAAGGGTACAATTCTGACAACTTGATGATAGGATGTGGGTCTTCGCTATTTTGGTTGTGTACTTTGAGGTGCTGAAGCAAATTATCATGTCGGTTAAAGAATTTGCCACATGACTCGTGAGTACATTTGAAGGCTACATAGGTGCATTGGCTCAGATCAAGACGAAGATATTTCAAAACTTCTTACGTTTCTCGTGAGTGTGGATGGACCGTATATGTCGTTTGAGGTGCTCTCCTCGGTTAAAGCACTTGCCACAGCCTTCAACCTTACATACATACATTCTCTTATCCTTGACATTTATTGGCGCATCGATAGCCTGCTTGGTAGGTACACGGCGGCCCCTGCTTTTCTTCGTCAAGTTGGGGACTGGAACCGGAAGTGTCGCACGGGAGCGTGGACCACGACGATCGGGAACACATCCAAAGGATACAACGCTCTCAAGGAAAGTCAAGGGCGAGGTCGAGCTGAATGGAGAGGGATTCCGCGTTGTTGACCCGGAATCGTCCCGTGAGGTCATAGGGGACTCCGTTCTATGTCCCTCCTGATTGTCGTCGGCATCCATTGGTGGAGATGGGGGCTTTTTCGTAGCGGTCCTCAACCTCTTACGAGGAGCTATAGATTTCTGAGTCGAGGATGTATTGAGTTCTTTGGGCAATCGGCGCTTGACGATATTGCCTGTTTGCGAACGGGTCCGTGGTCGAATGGAATCTTCCACTGCAGCAAAAGCTATTTGTGTCTCGAGAATTTCTGGTCCATCGACCTTGGATATAGCTTGAGTACAAATATCAGAAGAGAATATGTGGCTGACACTCACCATGGTGTCAACTTGATTTTTCTCCGGAGTACTTTGTGGCACACTGTCGCCCATGTCTGACCTCTCGCGAGAAGATGAATTTATGGATGGGACTTGAACAGGAGCAACCAGCGAAGACAAGGGTATGGAGTTTAAAAATGAGAAGAGATTATAGGGGTGACAGAGGAAGCTTCTGGTTTCAGCCCCTAAGTCAGTAGCAAACTTTTGAAATTTTGCACGTGGTCCTCGCATTCTGCATTAGTCAGCGTCTGTCCCTGTCACCGAACAGACTGCATTATCTGTTTTTTCAAAGACCCTGCTAGCCCCATTATCACTATATTCTACTCTCCCCGGATCATTCAACACAATCAGATATACTCCCCACTGGTAGACTCGCGGCTTTTACGCAATGACAAGCTCTACCTATGTTGCTTATCGATATAGAGATCCTCGTAGCTGCTCCCGCTGAAAGACAATCAACCTTGAAACTCGTCTTACTTTGATGGATTGCTTCTTTCAGCATTTACACTTCGATTTTCACGATACTGATCACCTGGTTTGCTTGCCGAGTTGATATTCACCGACTCCTTCACCTACTGTTTTTTTCCTCCTGTAATCCGGTCCAGCTGCGGAGCAGAAAAATCATTCTCACGGATGATTGTATAAGCATCTGAGACTTCACTATGATATCCGCTTCAAGGTAAAGAGTTTCTTGAGCCTTATCGTCCGCGGAACCATCATCAGCTGGTCGGGTGCAGGCACCTTGCTATGCTAAAAGACCGTAGAAACAGGGTAAGCACGACATCTTCGATTATCAACGCCCCTTTAGAATTTCAATAAATTGTCCTAGACTCTACAAATGCGGCCTTGTGGGTGGAGATGCTCTTTCTTCTCTTGTGACGCGTCTCGGAAAATCTTCCACCCCCCTGTGATCACCCATTCCTACTAATTTGGTGTTCATGTACAAGCCTCCTGTGATCAGAGACATATGTTTGACCATTTCTGCTCCATGACTTCTCATGCCTCTCGGGAGAATCCGTATCATTTTTGGTGACTGGCCGCGACATACACCATCGGAGGACAAGGACATCAGATAGTCGATATAGCCATACTTCTATTATCGTAGCGCATATCACCTGTTCGACTTACCTTGCTATTTCCGGTGGCTTCAATTGCCCGAGTCAAGTTATCTTTCACTGTTTTTCTTCCAGCCTCAAGCTTCCGCTCTGATGGTTTCCCGGATATCAGCTTGACATTGACTCTCAGCATCAGCTCAACTCGGCACTCACGATATTTGAACTGGAATTCCGGTCGAAATTACGTCAGGAAATGTCTGTTCTGTATTGGTTTCTGATGCTGGATTTTATGAAGGTTGGCGCTTTGACACGTTCACTCTACCGTCATCGTCACCATGCTTGGCAGTTTTAAATTATCTACGTAGGCTTGTTGCGAAGCGGCTCCTCGGCATACTCATATCGCTACGACATGAACCTGTAGAGGGGAAGCAGAGAGGAGATGTGGTTTTAGGCTGCGAATCCCCGTTCTCTAGCGCTGTCTTTGTAATTATGACGTTCGAGGGCGATCACAGTAGGGATGGCTCGACAAAAGATTAACCATAATGCACAAACCGTATAGTTCCAGGTTCTATTTCTTTCATTGATGATATACGAAGTACGTTCTCCATTTGACATTTCAAGGTTGCTCCACTCAGTGACTGGTGTAATTCTCAACCACCGGATAAGGACTTGAATGGCACTTGACCTTTTTCAGTCAACCGAAAATTTGACACTATCCATCCTGCAAGCAGCCGTGAGGAAGCCATTTCGGGAATGTAGTTCCGAAGGGAAGTGCTTCTTTCTGATCTGTATATTCCATAGACCTAATGAATGATATTAAAAAGTTCTCATAATATAATAGGCCCTCGCACTGGAAGAATGTATCATAATTGATGCCGTGCATCCTCATTGGCTATGTCGGTCCCAAAGCTGCCATCAACCCCAAATAGTGAATTAATTATTTGTTTCGAGGACACAATGTCAGAAGGTGGCCTGGGAAAAAATGGTACAATGTAGAACTGAATTGTGGCATTTGCTTTGCTTTGGCTTTGGCTTCGCGAGATTAGGTTCTTGTGATTGCCAACAAAGTTTTCCCTTCTTCTGCTTGAGTTCAGGCAATGTTGACCGTAACTGTGGAATGACAGTGAGCTTCTGGAGTACCTGATCTGGTCCTATTTTCCACATTTGTCCAGGTTCTTCTAATGACCATTGCGACTGTTAATTTGACTTTTGGCAAGTGGCGCCTCCTGCGTACTTTCTAAGACAAAAATAGCTTCGAGAGCTGATGAAGTGTAGTTTGACGCTATAGCCTTGGAGACGTACCCATTGCTTATTAAATTGGGTTACAGAGTGGCAATATCATTGGAAGTGTTTGCAGTCCATGTCAAAAGTCAGGGAAGCTGAACTGGATTTCTGGCAGAACAATCGAGAAGGATTGATTAAACAGTGGTTGCTGTTATCTTTACGTATGGCTGTTCAGAAATTCACACTGATACCTTTTATTTAACCAAAAAGATCATCGAAATTCTCCTGACCGCAGGCGTGACGACCAATAGAAGCTTTTCATGATCCCTGATTATCTTGGCTGCGGAAATATCTGATATGATTATTGTTCTTCCCATAGGCGCGAAATGCTGAAAATTCTGTGTTTTTTAATGCCTGGTTTATGGTATGGGTACGTCCCACCAAGGTAATATGATTCATGGACGGGGTCCGATTCACTTTTATTTATTTATTTCCTTTCCTTTTTCGACGGATGAGATAATTTCAGGCCAATTCAGCTTTGAATGACGATAAAATACATAAATACTTTTGTAACGTCCCATCAAACGTTGAATTATTGATGATCCACCCTTCGGAACCATTTACCCCACTTTAAGACTTGACTACACAGCAACTGGTTCGTTCCATCTGTATTTTGCTGTGAAGATGATGTCTCAACAACATTGCACTTTGGAGGGAACAGCCTCCCCTTCCATTTGGACACTGCGCAATGAACCGCAACTGTCAGATATTTCTGCGGAATGATACCGTTAGAGAAAAACAAAACACGAGGGTATACATGTCACAAGGCTTCTTTATTTTTTCTCATTCAAGAGGCTTTTTGTAATAGCGCCCGTGGAAAGACTGTTCGAAAGTTCCGAAAGCTCAATCCAAAGCTATTCATCAATTTTAAGCACTAGTGAAGGTATAAATCCGATTGCTGCGGTAATCATTTGCGCTTGGATATCGCAGCATGCAAAAATGTATGCGTGTGTGATCTTATTCTTGTTATGGGGCCATTATTATTTTTGACATCGAGTTCAAGTTGTGGTTGGTACAAATTCTGACAAGAAAGAAAAGAGAGAGAGATTATTAGATCGCTTGCCCGTGATTATTTTGGGGGACTGACTTAATCTCTAAATGACAGTGGCGTTATTTTTTATGGACGTAAATCCATGGGGGTATCACACAAAAAGAAGTTATCTTTGCTTGATATTGAAAAATGGATAGACTCTCAGGCTTATAATTTGGCGCTTTGAAACATTCTCACTACACGCAACAGAGATCGAAATTATGTAATCAGTGGGCGCAGTAGTAGT
>Ga0153952_1000966_pt1 | contig 10522 bp, 6 predicted proteins | sample TSNJ036MetaG_FD_104746 | JGI IMG/M metagenome (GOLD analysis project Ga0153952, IMG submission 104746) | Attine ant fungus gardens microbial communities from New Jersey, USA - TSNJ036 MetaG | ecosystem: Host-associated > Fungi > Mycelium > Unclassified | place: USA: New Jersey, Wharton State... | reverse complement strand
CGACGATAATAGGACGCATGTTGTAGGTTAAGGCCCTTATTTTTTTGCAGTCTTCTGCCAAATCTCCTTTTATACTGTCTGAAATTATAATCAAATCAGGTTCTTTGTCCTGAATGATTTTCATCGCGGAGATTAAGTCTTTTGTAATTATAACGGCGTTATGACTATTTTCAAGAAGTTTTTTGTATTTAGTCGAAAGTTCCCGTCTTTTATCAAGAATCAAGGTTACTGACTGCATTTTGCCCTCGCTTGTTGTTCAATATTGCTGACAGGCATAAGAACTTCAAAAGTTGTTATATTATCTTTTGAATTAACAGAGATTTTTCCGCCCATTTTTTCAACAATATTTTTTGTTATATATAGCCCGAGCCCGCTGCCTTCAACTTTTCTGGTCAAAGGATTGTCTATACGTGAAAATTTAGTAAATATTTTTTCATAATCTTCATCGTCTATGCCGATTCCGGAATTAATAATTTTAATTGATACAAAATCGCTGTTTTCATTAAATCCTGTTTTGATTATGACAGTTGAATTATCGTCACTGTATTTAGCTGCGTTTTCGACAAGATTTGTCAAAATCTGCTGGAATTTATCTTTGTCGGCTAAAATCGGAGGTGTTTTTTCGTTTATTTCAGTTAAAAAAGTTCTGTTTGAATACTGATTTTTCAATACGGAGATAACCGTTTCAACAACAGGTTTAATGACAACTTCTTTGTAGATAAAATGTTCTTTGGTGCTTTGGAGTTTAGTAACGGACAACATATTTTCCACAAGATTGATTAAGCGGTTAGATTGTTCTTCGATAATTTTAAGGAATTTCTTTTTGCTGTCATCGTCGAGTTTATCCCAGGAATTGAGCATGGTTTGTGAAAACCCTCTGATAGAAGTCAGCGGTGTTCTGAGTTCGTGGCTTACGGTTGAAATAAAATCATCAAATACTACGGATTGATTTTCATAATTTTTATCAAGCCTTTCGGGTTTGTAATTCATTCGTTCGGGCATAAAAACTTGGTTTTTATCCCAATCTCTCATTTCATTATTATAATCACTCATAAAATCATTATATCAAATTTTGAGTATTTTGTGGTAATACTTAATGATTAATTTATAATTAATAAAAAAGGATAGGTAAAACCTATCCTTTTTTAATTGGGCCACCCTGGACTCGAACCAGGGACCTCACCCTTATCAGGGGTGCACTCTAACCACCTGAGCTAGTAGCCCGCAAATATTATTTAATTGTTAAGTCTTTTTGTTCGCTCAGTCGGTTAGAGTGATTATTTAAAACCGCTCATTCCGCTTCGCTTCATTTCGCTGGGGCCACCTGAGCTAGTAGCCCACAGAATTATTTTTTTAGTACGAAGTATGCACGGGGTAATTTCGGCTTTTTGGAGTTATACTCCACACATATTTCGCAAGAACTAATCTATCATAAACAATTTTCAAAATCAAGTCCCTCAAACATCTTGTTTGCTTAAATTGCTTCAACTATATCAGATGCTCGTAATATCTTTATGTCATCCTGAACTTGATTCAGGATCTATCAATGCTAATTAACCAAATGGATAGATTCCGGGTCAAGCCCGGAATGACGCAAATATCGCTGGGTTTCAGGTGGGGACAAATAATCCAAGACAGCTTTAGCCGAAGCAATCTAGCTTATAACAAAGAGATCCTGAAACAAGTTCAGGATGACATAAAATAAAAAACATCTTGTAAAATCCGAAAAAATAGTTTATACTGATAAAGCGATATTACAAGTATACGAGGGGATTAGGATGACAAATTTTAAAAAAGGATTTACTCTTGCAGAGGTATTGATAACCCTTGCAATTATTGGGGTAGTATCAGCGTTAACAGTGCCGGGATTGATGAACAGTTATCAAAAACAGACTTACGTAACCCAATTACATAAAGTCTACAACGAAATGTCCCAAGCCTTAACCCAATACAAAACAGACAGAAACGCTTTAAACCTAAAAGAAGCCGGACTAACATCTGATGCAAATGTTCAATCTTTTATTGAAACCTATTTTAAAATTATAAATAAGTGTGATTCATGGACTCCATGTTTTGCAAATTTGAGCGAATATAAATATATGAATGGTAATAGCATTGGAGATCGTGCACATCCAAAATCTTATACTCTTGCAAGCGGTGCTGCAATCAGACCAATGTATACTCTTGAAGGTGAAAAACTTATTAATGTATTTGTGGATATAAACGGTTCAAAAGGTCCGAATATTTTAGGCAGAGATTTATTCTTTTTTGGAATATACAATAACGGAATGATAGACGATTTTTACAATTCAGCTACAAATGCTCCATTAAGCACCACAATAAGAGAAACTGTATATACTGAAAATTGTAAAAGTGGTGGGAATGTATACGGTTGTTTCGGAAAAATCCTGAACGACAACTGGCAGATGACGTATTAGAAGGCAGGAAGTTCAGAGGGCAAGAAGGCGGGCTACTGTATACAAAGACATAAAAAAACAATCCGGTTAATATAAAAATAATTTTAATTTATATTAAAAGAACTCAATGTTATATTATTCATTCTACAGAAAGATTTCAGAACATTCTGAGCTTTTTGAATTTGTGTATGAATATAATTATTTTTTGTCTTTTGCACAATTTCAGAAGCTTTTGCATATATTTTTGCCGCGCCTTCAAGATATGCTTTTTGTTTTGGTGATTTCACCAATCCCAGTTCCTGAAAATATTTTCCGTATAGAAGATACAATCTTGATAATATGTCGTTCATATGGAATTTTTTTGCCATTAAAATAGCGCTCTCTATATGATTTTTTGCGGTTTCAAAATCAGACAAAGTTATACTTGCTTCTGCTATAACAGTTTTTAATAGGATTATAAAAATATAATTATCTATTTTAGGATTTTGAGCGACTTCCAAAGCCTGTGTCGCAATTTCTAAAGCGTTTTCTGCACCTTCCATATATAACGTTGCATCAGAAACAAGATACCAGGTCAAAAGAGCTCCTAATGCTATCTTTTCTTTTGCAAAATAAGCTATTTGCTCATTATAAATATCTATAGCCTGTTTTACTTGACCGTTATCCTTTAATATTTTACCTAAAAGCACTTTAAGCACATTTTTGGTAAAATTATCACCGTTATTTTCTGCAAACGCAGCGGTGTTAAACAAATCTTCCCGAAGATCGTTATAATTCTTTTTAGTAAAATTGTTGATTATGCTAATCATATTCCAACGGATAATTGCTTCACTGTCCATAGAATTTGTTCTGTATAATTTTAAAACTTCTTCTAATGTTTTTTCCGAAGCCTTAATATCACCTTTTATGGTGTTAGCCAGAGCCAGAGCTAATTTACATTTACAGATGAACAAATCATCCTGAATGTTATATCTTTCAATTATATCAAATAAAATAGTTAAAATTTCAAAACCTCTGTCATTACCCTGAATTGTTAATGTATTTGCCAGTATTAAATAAGTTTTAATCCAGCTTTCATATACAAAAGCAGAGTGTTCGATTTTTGTATTTTTAAAATATTCATCAAATACAGGCATTATCTCATTGTCAATCATATTTATTATCTGACCGCAATTACCTATATTTAAAAGCGCCTGCAATTTTGTCGTTTTTAATAAAGCTACCTCAAGTGTTTGTTCAGCCGGGGTTTTTACAAGAACATTATCAACACATTCAACTTCTCCGTAATAATTGCCTGTCGCTCTGCAAGAAGAGGACAAATAAGCCAAAAGCTCTATTTCTTTCACGATGTCGCCTTTAGTCTGAGCATTCGCAACAGCATCAGGCAGGTACTCTATTGCCTCTTCCGGATTTGAATTTGCAAGAAGTTTTCCCAGCCTTTCAGAAATATTATATCTAATTTCGATTGTTTCGCTGTCATCAAATTCATTTAATAAAGCAAGACATTGTTTTTGCGAAATAATATACAGGTTGATATCACCTATGTATGCAGCCAGTTTTGCGGTTTTTGTCCAAATATCAAACGCCAATCGCAATTCTTTCAGATTCTGGGCAATAACTCCGAATATAGCGTAAGAATTTAATGTAAAATTTGCAAGGAAATTAAATATTTTCTTGTTCAAATCTTGAAAATTAGCATCTTTTTGTCCTATTGTGAATATTGTTTCCCATATTAAAGTATTTTTAAATTCATAAAATAAATCGCTTAGCGGCGAAATATAATCCATTTTTTCAAGGTAAAATAAAATATCTTGGAAATCTTTGTCATTCAATTCATAAATTTCTTTTATCAAATTAAGATTAATCTTATCGCCTAAAATCGAAGACCCTATTAACACTTCATATGCTTTAGGATTTAAATAAGCTAATAACCCTAATCTGTATTCTATTAACCCTGTGAATGTATCCGGAAGTTCAAATTTCTGATCACACATTTGAGTTTCAAAACGCAGACAGAGAGCGTTTTCTATAAATGCCGGATTCCCCCGGCTTGTAAAGAATATTGTTTCTTTTTCTTCATCGCTGATTTTTGGAAATCCTTCAATATTTTTTTCTTTATCATCAACGAGCATATTAATATGCTGTTTTTCAAATCCGCTGAGGTTTATATCCAAATAAACATCATCCTCGCAATTAGGATAATAGAAATAACCCTTAGAAGGTCTATACTCATTATTCATAAGCAATAGTTTTAAATTTTCCCATACATTTTCTTTTTGGATAAAATTATATAAGAATTCATAAGAAAATCCATCAATAAAACTAAAATTATCAATTACAATTACAAATTTATTAAGCGCAATTATCTTGTCGAAAACTTTGTTTAGAAGGCTGAAGGTATTAATTTTGGAAGAAACAATATTTTCAAATATACCTTCATTTGAAGGATATAAGAAGTTTATTAAATCAAAAATTTCATCTTCAGATAATTCTTTAAACTCATTTTTAAAAAATTTTGACGCATCTTTCTTAAATCTTGCATTATTAATACAAAAATTCGGCAGGTTAAACAGATTTAATAAGATGTCCTGAATGAGTCCGCCGGAAGTTAATTGGGTTACAGACGTGCATTTGCCGTATATCCAGGATAATTGCTCGTTTTTCATATCATTAACTATACTTTTAAATACGACAGTTTTTCCTATACCTTTCGAGCCGCTGATTGAGAAGATTTTTTTGTCTTCTGACAGAATCCCTTTTTCTATAATATTTTTAGCTGCGGTTTGTTGAACTTTTTCTTGTATTGTTTCTGCTGTGTCAGTTTGCGGCGTTTCGACTATTTCTATGTCTTCATCAATCCCCTGCATTTCTATTTCAATGGCTGGAGTAATAAAATCAAGTCCGCACTTTCTGCAAACTTCTGCTTCAGGTAAATTATCACACTTGCATTCAGGACAGGATTTTAAAATTTCCGCATTACAATTTGAACAGATAAAATCTTTTATTGGATTTACTGTTTGGCAATTTTTACATAATAATCCTGTTCTTGCACCGCAAAATGGACATTTTAACGGAATTTTATTTGCGTTTACAGGAATAATTTTTTTACAACCCGGACATTTCATTTTTTTAAAATCCTAATCAATTAAACGCTTGTTTCACTTTATCCATTAATTTCATTAATCTTTTTGAGACTTCTGATTGGGATAACCCGAGATTTTCTGCTATTTCTTTTTGAGTCATCCCTTTTTGATATCTCATATTAAACAAATACAAATATTGTTTTTCAGGTTCTTCGTTTTCAATTGAATAAACCGTATCAACAACTTTCTTTAATATTTCTTTTTTAATAACAATATCTTCCGGATTATTTTTAATTTCCACCGATCTGTAAGATATTTTTGCATTTGAATAATCAATTACATGATTTTGCTCGGATGTATCAAGATAAGTTTCATTAGTATTAACAAAACTTTTTTTTGTTCTTCTTAATCTACCGGAATCTTTTAAAACGTTGATTATTGATGTTGTGGCAATTTTACGGATATAAGATTCTAAAGCGGCTTCAGAATTAACTGCTGTAACAACTGAAAGAGAACGCTTGCAGGTTTCATTAAAGAAATCATCGTATAAGTCTTCATTACGCTCAAATTTTTTGTCATTTCTTATTATTTTTTCTATTAAATTTATCTTATCTTGTGTCAATTCCACTTAAAATTCCTTACTCATAAATATTATAACATATTTATAAATATATTATAATACTTAAATTGAAATCTGGCGACTTTATCTCACTTGACGGGGGTTTCAGCACATTTAAAGTATCTTTAACAGATTGTAACACAATTTGATCAATTTGATTAGAACCGCTGCTGTTAATAATTTTTGTAGAACTAACATCCCCTCTGTTAGTTAATTTTATATCTACTTTAACAGAATTTGTATAAGCATATTCAGTCGCAAGTAATAAATCACTGGATAAAGATAATTTTATGCTTCTTCCTGCAGTTCTCAAATAAGTTTTAAATTTGTCGCTGTATGAAAGATAATCAGGAACTTCCCACATTACTCTCTGAACAGATAAGTATGATTCAGAACTTGGAGGTTTTTGGTTTGACAAAGACTGCGTTTTTAATTCGCTGCTCGGAGGAGCCGGCGTATTGATTTTTTGAGGAGTAAAAGCCGGTATATTTGTATCAATATCATTATTTTCATTAATCGCAGGGATAGATTCTTCTATTGCATTTGTTTCCGCTAACGGCGGAATAGACTCAATCTCATTATTATTTTTTGGTTTTAATAATGCAAATGCTGATGCCGAGGCAATAACCGTAACCAAAGCGGCTGTAACTATTATGGCTTTTTTACCGTTATCGGTGTTAGTTAATTTGAGGAATGAAAGTTTTTCTGCCGGTTTATTTTCATGTATCACTCCAAGGTTTTCCAAGAAAGCTGTTTCGTCATCTGCTTGGAGATATTCATCATTTACTATATCCTCATCGAATAAAATACCAAGTTTTTCATCGTTTTCAGTTAAAATTTCCGAAGAAAATTCCGGCATTTCTTCAGAAGCCGTAGTATCTTCCGAAACAGCGTCTTCATTATCAGTTTCTTCACTCATTTCAGGTATAATTTCAAGTGCTTCTTCTGAGGATGTCATATCCTCGGAAGCGAAGGTTTCCTCTTCTTCATAAACATTGTCAAAATCGTTTTCATCTTCACTTATTTCTTTTTCACTAATATCATCCAAATCATTTTCGTCTTCGCTTATTTCTTTTTCATTAATATCATCCAAATCATTTTCGTCTTCGCTTATTTCTTTTTCATTAATATCATCCAAATCATTTTCATCTTCATTTGAATTTGATACATCAGAATTTAAAAGATCATCTATCTCTGAAAGCAATTCCATAGAAAGTACATCTGTTTGCGTGGTATCATCCGTATCTTCACTAATTAAAGTTTCTATATTATCAATAGTTTCTATAGAAATATCAGCATCTTCCGCCGCTAAACCTTCTAAAAGATTTTTTCCGAAAGAACCTGCCTTTATTTCTTTTTCAGTTTTCTCTTCGACCACTTCATCTATTTCATCAAGACTTTCTACAGCTACATCATAATTATCTTCAAAATCCTCAACGATTTCAACATTAGAAAAATCAAGCCCGCTAACAGGTGCTTCATCTTCAATGTAGTCTGTATTAACAGTTAATTCTTCCTCATTAACATCCTTATCATCAAATGAGAATTTTTCATCTAAAGATTCAATATTTAAATCTTCAATAACAATATCATTTTCCTCAATATTTACATCTTCAAAAGGCATAAGATTTTCCGGAAGATCCTCTGAAAGATTTTCTTCATCCGGCAACTCTGTATCAACTTCATCAAAAGACATTGTATCAGATAATTCTTCTGCTTCTTCCTTAATTTCATTATATTCTTCGGATATTTCAAGTTCTTCCGTTGAAAGAGGGGTGGTATTTTCATCATCATCCTGATTATCTTCCTCAGAAACACTTATATCCGCTGCAATTACCCCCGGAAGTACAGCTCCGTTTATATCTGTATTTAAATCAAACTCAGCATTAAAAGAAGGTAAATTATCAAAATCAACAAAATTTTCTTCCGAGTTTTCTTCCGAACTGTCCTGTGAACTTTGTTCATCAGCTTCAGCATTTTTGTTTGTTTCTTCATCGCCTGAAAAATCTTCCATCGGTTCTGAAATAACGTCTGCATGCTGAGAATCAACAAATAAAATATCTTCATTTACAGCATTATAAGAAAGCATTTCAAAATTTTCGAATTCAATGAATCTATCTCTTAACTTAGCGCTTTTTGTTAATTGTTGAATTAAATGTTTTTTATCTTCATTTTTTATATCATTATCAGCCATGGAAACCATATTGTGTTCGGAATTTTCCATTTCATCTTCGGATAAATTTTCTAAGATCTCTTTTGAATGATTTTCTATATATTCTTTCAGACCTGTCGGAGAAGACAATTTTTCTTTCTCTATGAAGAAATATTCATCATTAGCATTATTTTGATTAATTATTTTAGGTTCAAAATATCCCAATAAATTTACATTCGAGAATTCATTATTTAAAACAAACACCAAATAAATATCAGGTAAAATATCATATTCAAAATGCGATTTAGGAACAAATATATAATCCTCATCAAAAACAACTCTTATATCCATATGAATATTAGGAAGAATAATATCTGCTATATCAACTTCTTCTAAAATCTTTTTAATAGAATGAAGACATTTAATATTTGAGGTATCGATACCCTGCGAAATTAAATATTTCCCGGCCAGCTCGACGCCTAAAGCATTTATATACGCTCTATTTTGAATTTCGCGATTTGCAAACCCTTTTGCTACTATACTGGCTTCTACTTTGTCTTTTTCCTCTATTTCCATTAACGTGTTTTGATTAAAACTCATACTAATTCTCCTATTCTAATAATAGGATTACACCGGATAAAAAAATATTCCACATTTGCGTAAAGTTTTGTAACAAATGTTGAAAAAAGTATTTGTTTACGTCAAAATTACTTTATCAGTCGTTTTATATCTATAGAAATTTAAGTCAGTAAAATAATTATTATAAAGGAGGTCTTTCATGATGATAGGTTCTGTATCAAGTGTTAATTTCGGTAATACGCAAAAAGTTGATTTAGCTCGCAGAGGAGCACATGACAAAGGTACTCAAACATCAACAAGACAAGAAGAATATGTTGAAGGAAAAAGTAAATTAGGCAGAAACCTTGCAATTACAGCAGGTGTTATAGTTGCTGCATTGGCCGGTTTAGGTATTGCAGTTAAAAAAGGTAAACTAAATGTTCCTGAAAGCGAAGTCAAAGGATTTACTAATACAATTAAAAAATATGCATATCAAACAGGTAAAAAAGTTTCTGAATTATGGGATAATATGATTGCGCGATTCTCAAAAACAGCCAAAGCTGCAGGAGAAGATGCTGCAAAAATAGTCGATGAGGCAGGAGAAGTAGCTGAAGGTGCTGCAAAAACATAATTAATGATTTTTATAATAATATTTATATATAAAGACCTGCAAATCTTGCGGGTCTTTTTTAGTTTATAAATTCCGATAATATTTCATTACTAATCAAAATGCCCTCAATAGATAATTTGTAGCCTGTTGGAGTTTTTAGTATATATTTGTCTGAATATTTATTAATTATATCTGAATATTTTTCATTAAAATCTATATTGAATTTTTTATTTATATTTTCAATATTTATCCCGTTCATTTTACGAAATCCAAGAAAAATTTCTTCTTCCAGTTGTTCTTCAATTGATAAAGAAGTTTCCTGAATATGAACAAGAGGATTTTTAATGTAATTGTGTAAATCATCCGTATTTGAATACCTGACATTATTAATATAGCCATGTGCCGCAACACCAAATCCATAATAATAATTATTATCCCAATAATTCAAATTATGCTTAGAATAATAACCGGGAAGCGAAAAATTACTTATTTCATAATGTTCAAATTCTGACAATATTTCTATTGCTTTTAAATACATATCGGCCTGCATATCAGCATCGGGCAAATTATCGGGCATATTTTCAAAAAAATAACATTCTTCATCTATTTTTAACCCGTATAAAGAAATATGCTGTATTTCCATTGAAATCGCTTTTAATAAATCATTCTCAAAATCTTTGATTGTTTGATTTGGCAAACCGTAAATAAAATCCAGATTTATATTGTTAAATCCTGCTTTTTTTGCTTGCTGAACGGCTTTTTCCGTATCAGCGGAATTATGCCTTCTGCCGATTGTTTTTAGAATTTCATCACTAAATGTCTGCGCGCCTATGCTTAGTCTGTTTATACCGGTATTATGCAAGTTTTCTAAATATTCAAAAGTAAGATTTTCCGTATTAAGTTCAGCAGTGATTTCCGTATTTTTGTCGATATTAAACAACCCGAGTAACTCTTTGAAATCTTCTACGCTTGACAAAGATGGTGTTCCGCCGCCAAAATAGAGAGTATTTAATTTTTCGCCTTTATAATAATATTTAATCTCTTTTTTTAATGCTTCTAAAAAATCATTTTTGAATTGAATAT
>Ga0153952_1000963_pt1 | contig 10527 bp, 12 predicted proteins | sample TSNJ036MetaG_FD_104746 | JGI IMG/M metagenome (GOLD analysis project Ga0153952, IMG submission 104746) | Attine ant fungus gardens microbial communities from New Jersey, USA - TSNJ036 MetaG | ecosystem: Host-associated > Fungi > Mycelium > Unclassified | place: USA: New Jersey, Wharton State... | reverse complement strand
TATGTTGAACAGGGGTTACTAAGAAATGCAAACTGATTAAGCATCACCGACAGGCCTTACATTTCCTCATCAGAGTATGTATGCTTTATCATCTCGTTTGTGCTTTTTATTTGATATGCAGTTCGGTAGGGGCATATGTACATAGTACCAAGACCAGAAAGAGAGACTTCATCACAAAAGAATACTCTGGTACCTCTCTCTCCCTGGCCCATGTTTTCCTTTTGGTGAAATTGCATTTAGCGCAGGGCATTTCGTTTGCGACTTATACGCAAAACAAGGCAGGCATAGTTTTGTCGATGTAAGTGGCCAGTCCAGCTATTTTTGCTCTGTGAATCCACTTTGTTCTCAGCGTCTCTGCAGCAACGCCACAGGGCTTCGTCGCTCACCTCATGAACCTTATCATTTCAATCACAAAATTGGTTGTTTATCAGGCTTTCCTCGATCAACTCATCTCTGGTTTGATCCGTATCAATTGTTTTATTTGAGACTACTGCTCCAGAGAGACCATGGTGTGTGTGAGACAGAATATCCATGGTCTCGTAAACTGTCAATTGTGTAGTTGCTTGATTTTATTCTTGTCGACGTGAATATAACTATGGCATTATCTCATTTTCTCGTCAACACGAGCAGATTGCTCGAGTCATTGGGATCTAGGATTATGTTGTTTATCTCGTCAGTCTTCCTGTGGCATTGGTGTCGCACCCAATTTATCAAACCTCGCTAATTATATACAGACAACAGTGATTAGTATTACATCTACATCCATCATCTTGCCTCTTCATATATTTCTTCACTCCGAGAGGTAGCTCCTCCATCACCTCGCGAGATATCTGCTTCGGTGTCCCTATTCGACTCTGGATGACAGAACCTGAGGGATTCCATTGTCTGGGAATCTATACTTTCATCCAAAGGACGATTTGCTGGAAGAAAATTGAGTATTGATTGCGATACCTGAGCATCACACAAATCAGCAGTGATGACAGAGATCCATGTTTAGCTTACAGTAAAGGGATAAATGAAGTATGAAGAGCTAATTATTAGCGTCAATAAGGAGAAGACTGGCAACAATAACGACATACTAGAATAGGATAGCCAATATAAAATCGGATAAATTTAAAAGAGGAGTGACTTCCGGGCGTGAGATGACTGTGAAAAGAATGAGTTATAGCCTATGCGTTTTATATTATAGGCTCACTAAGGAGACTGAATAGATAGGCCATCAGCTGGATCGATAATATCTAGTTTTGGACTCACGGTATGAATAAGAGTGTTCCGTCGCGGTAAAACACATATAATAAATGGGTGGAGGTTTTCATGTGAGAAACGCGGCTGCATATCCCATCACCGAAAACCATTTGTGTTTTGTATGTCATGGTAAACCTGATAAAGGTTAGTAGGACTTCGATTGCGGTTGTTGTCGCCCTGATGATGCTTTTTGGTGTGAGAAGAAATGCTAGGTTTGCATAAAATATATTTGACACGTACGACAAGGCACTAAAAAGACTGGTTTGTATCTTAAGAAGATGAGTTGGACTCAACCAGCAACCATGGAGAGGGAGTAGCACTCCAGCACTCGACATGACATATATCTCTACTATCATCGCAGATATCGTAGTCTTAAAAATATGATCAGTTGGTGGGTTAAGTATTGCATTGTCTTTAAAACCTACCAGGACCTCAACTAATTTCGACCATCAGCTTTCTCTATTGATCAGAAATCAAATTCTGCAAAGCATACCTGCTATTATGAAATATAGGATTAGTGTGACTAGAATTCAAAAATAAATCAATACAACGAGTTCATTGGAACATGTTTCCAGCTCTCTCACCAATCAAATCCTTGTTCCAGATTGCTCGAAGGCGCAGGACTAGCAGAATCTTCACCACTAATGAATTCAACGTTGTGGTGAATCTATTTACATCAGCTACTGTAGTCCTTGAGAGTCATGAAACTCACTCAATGGCAAGTGAAAATCTAAATAGACACCTAACAGAGGAGTAGGTCATACCAAGTAGCAAATACATATGATCTATACCACTAAGATATGCTAGTCAATGAGAATATCAGTATTGAACTAAAAGTAATGTCTTACTGATCTCGATGCCTGGGCTTTATTGTCAGCTGGTGAAGTTGTCAATATGCATTTGATTTACATCAGATAATTTCCTCATACAATATGAACGCATTCTGAAAATTCGGATCAGTTGTCTCATTCAATAAAGGAAGGGGTTACACTTACATGATGCCTATCCAGTTACTTATCAGGACAGAAAAATAGATGACATGCAGTTTCAACCACTTTCTCCTGAGTTTTCATATGTCAGTGGCAATAGTTGGTCATCAGATATGAAACATACCCATAAAGGTACTGAATCTAGGAGAGAAGAAATATGTGGAATCATTATTTGCAAATGGAAAGCCTCACCTGTTGAGGAATGTGATGGATAAAGTCATATACCATCAAAGTAGCAATAATGACTTAAAAAGACTTCAGCCGAGAACGATAGAATAAGAATTGATATACCTTCGCCGTAACGTGTATTTGACAGGCTTTTCAGGTTATTAACATAATCTTCCGATGTTAGTCCGTACTGATCAGCCATTTTGATGGGATGTGCAGGAGGGATTCATACAAGCTCGATGAAAATGGTTCGATTATATATTAACTGATATTATCGACAAGTACGTTCTAATCGGTTGCGCCCAGGCCAAAAAATCTGATCAAGGTCAAACTTGTGATCTCCTTTCACCCTGAAATAGATCAATACATCACAGCTGTGAAGGATCCTGATTCCAGTGGAGACGGGCGAGTGGTTCTTGCATCTCAACTTTCATGATGGGCGGTGGAAAATCATGATAATTGAAGGATTTCAGTTGGGGCTGATTATTCTCCAGGCTTTGCCCTTCTTCAAATCGGGTTGCCAATTGGTGACAGAGAGGCTCCACAAAGTATCAAGCTCCAGAGAATGCGATTCAGGATGCAAGCTCTGTATAAATCAGTGGATTTTGAGTGGAATAATGTTCATCACTATTATCTTTCTTTTGAAAGATATCTGATCAATCACAGCTTTGATATCCAGTGAAACCTCTACTGCTTTTCTTACATCCTGATAACAGATTTTCAGGCTTCTCCTCTCATCCGTTGAAGCGTGCTCCTATCACCTTCCATTTGGACCACGGTACAGCCACCACAACATGAAGCGCTTTTTTGGTGACTTTCTCTTTGCCAATTTCACATGACTGGCCTTCTCTGTGTCTCGCTTCTCAGCAGACTTTTCAGTAGCTAGACCGTTCAGGAGCTCGAACCTAGACAGGAAGCCGGCCCGTTTTTACCTTGATAGCATCGACAATGATACTTTTTTGCCATGCCAACACCAGCCTTCATCCATCCATACTTTGGTTTTATCAACAACAATCAAATTCTACCGACATCAGGGCCAGTGACTCATGAACCTGTCGTACACTCAAGTGGAAGAATCAGTTATACTACTTCTGTTCCCAGATATCAGTTGATCACCTGTTCTTCGCTTGCCATTATTCTCACCATTATGTGGGTCATCTGTAGTGGTGAAGGACTTACACACCTACTTGGTATAGGCGCAGACACTACAGCTGCGTTCTTAGCAAAGTCGAGTTCAAAATCCTTACTGGTAAAGGTGGTTTTAATATTTTTCTTCTTCGGGTGCGCTGTCATGAGAGGGAATGGTCACATCACGTGCGACGCGTTGAATGCCGCGGTGAGATGTCACACCTGGGAAATCATCCCAGGTTTTCTCAGACTGGAATTTCACACGTGTACTACATCCTCAGAATTTCCCAGATCCTTACGGGAACTCATCCAGTATACATAAGTTCAAAAACATGAATAAGTTTACTAGCTCAAGTCAATTATACTTAATATAGTAAAAACCAATACTGGTATCCAAAGTGGAAATTTGCTTTGTCCCTCCAATGTATTTAAATTCCAGTCGATCAGTACTTCAGGAACTGCGAGGGAAACCGGATAGGAGCCGAACTCAGGCTAGCGGTCAGATTTAGCTACTTTAGTTTTAGATCATCTCCTATCTTGTTCTATTCCCATCACTTGTAGACCTGCCAATAAAGGTCATTGTATTTCCAAAATTTTAGCTAGGGACAGGTCTAATCCCGGAGTATTGAATGAAGTGTGCTTTTACTCAGACCATGTCTAGTCTGTTGCCCCAAACCCCTGATGCTGTATGCTTCTATTTGTTTCCGCATGAATATTAGGGATGACTGGTTGCAGGTCTCACAAGCTAGAGGAAGAGCCAACGGTGTTGTATCTTCTCAAGCTCCGCCGTTACCAAGCTTCCTTATTGCTCTCAAGGAGAAGGTGGACATCGTTCTTCAGACATAATCGAGGTGAAACTTATCAGAGTATTACAGGCGAAACGAGGTGCTGGCGTCCATGATAACGTCTTGGTGCGTGAATAAATCGCGTATGATACCTTCCAAGCTTCTGAATTCCTCCTCTCAGTCTGCTATTGCAGACTTTGTGATACATCAAGATGCCATCGATGATAGGAAACTCTTCGTGAGTATTGTTTTGATGATTTCAAATTTTACAAGGATTAGTAATAACAACCTGATAGCTTGAACATGCCCTCGCGTTTATCGCTAATATGCCACAGGGACATCTTACAGAAGGAGCTAGTCATAAGATTATCGAGCTTCGTGAGTTCCTCAGCTGATTTTCAAATGTTCTTAGTTCCATGCTTGCAAAACCTGGTAGTGTATAATGATTTGAACCATCCTCCCGCTACAAACATCAGTAATAAGTATGCGTGGCGTACAGCTGATGGCTCTCGCAACAACCCCGACCTACCAGACATGGGAAAGGTCGGATGTCTCTGTCAATGAATGGTTTAGTATTTTGACTTGTTCTACTTGTCAATAGGCAGGAGTTCCTTATTCTCGATCGGTTCAGCAGACAAATGCGTGTCCAGATGATCAGCTTCCAGATCCCAACTTAGTCTTTGATGTGTACGTCTTGACTGATTATGCAAATTCATATCCCGGTTGGCTGATGTTGACCCAGTCTGTTGCGGCGTGATGAAGTTGGTGCCGTTTTTGGAGTGTTAAAAGTATAATCTAATGTTGGCACTGAAGTTCAGGAAGCATCCTGCCGGTTTGTCTTCTTTGTTTTTCGCATTTGCCACTCTTGTTATCCACATGTGCGGTGTCTCCTTACCATTTTTTTCCATTAAATTAGCGACTGAAACCGTTGCCCTAGGATCTTTCGTACGTCTCGTTCTGACTCCAACATTAATGAAACCTCTTCGTATTTGGATATGAGTATTCTCTATGGCCATACTGTGGAGGTCCAGGAGAAAGTACGTGCTTACGACGGCCTCGGGTGCTTACATCCGGATACGTTTGGGGAAGATCGCCTCCTCTTTCTTCCTCCTGCGGTGTGCAGTATCCTTGTTCTATTCAACAGGAATCATAACGTATGTCTGCTGTAATTCCGCATGTCCCGTCAACATACTGACTATTATCACTCCTTTTCCCTACAAGTACATCGCTAAGCGCCTGTTTGAGATCAATGAGAGGGGCACTTACCGAGACCCTTCTACCTTGACCCCCGATAAGCGCACTCATCAAGACGAGGAGATCTTCCAGACTTCACGGCTGATTAACTGTGGCTGGTTCATGTACAGTGAGAGTCGTTTAGTGTTTTGACTGTATTCAAGTATTGCTGACAAGATATGCATTATATCATAAAGTCATTTTAGGGGATTATCTTTCTGCAATTCTTGGTCTTGTTCGGGAAGGAAGCACTTGGACCTTGAATCCTTTTGACGTGAGTGTCTATGCCATTACCAGAATCTCCTGGCTGAACTATCTCAGGAAATTCGTAAGGGTGATCACTCAATCATTGATCGTGGCAAGGGTAACGTTGTTAGTTGCGAAGTGTGTTTGGCAGCATTTTGTTATATCGATAAATACTGATGATTGACTCTAGTTTAATTGCTTATACCGCTGGCATTCAACCACTAGCATCAGCGACGAGCAATGGACAGAACAACTCTTCTGCTCTGTCTTTGATGAAGCTAATATAGATAACCTCAACACGAGCGATTTCGTAGCTGCAGCTCAGAAACTTAGGATCTCAAACCAAGATCATAAGACATGGACCTTCGGAGGTTTCCAGCGTCAGCCTGATGGACGATTCCGAGACGAAGATCTTGCCAATGCTCTTCAAAGCGCGTCAGTACTTCCGGAATGTCCGTTTTATGTGGGGTGCTGATGTTGGAATGTAGTACCGCAGAGCCTGCTGCTGCTTTCGGCGCTCGCGGAACGCCATCAGTAATGCGAATGATTGATGTAATGGGTCTTGAACAAAGTCGCCAATGGGGTGTTTGCTCATTAAATGAGTTCAGAAAATTCTTGGGCCTCAAGAGTGAGTTCGAGTTGTTTTCACCGAATGTCTTTGCTTGATAATATTGCCTAGCATTTTCCAATTTCCTTGAATGGAACTCAAATTCCGAGATCGCTGACGCCGCAGAAAAGTTATATGGTGACATTAATCATCTTGAGCTTTATGTGGGTCTGCAGGCTGAGGAGCCAAAGCTTGTGGTTGAAGGTGCTGGTCTCTGCCCCGGTGCGTAGTTGTTAACACGGTTAGGATAAGCCTTGTACTCATCATTATGTAGGATACACGACCAGCCGTGCCATCCTGAGCGATGCCGTCTCTCTCAGTCGCGGAGATCGTCATTTCACTCACGACTTCACTTCTCGAAACTATACCACTTGGGGCATCACGGATTGCCAGCGTAATCCTCATGGTTTTGGCTTTGGCAGCCAATTTGCCAGACTCTTGCTTCGCACTCTCCCTCGCCACTATTCAGAGGACAGTGTTTACACCTACTTTGCATTCATGACACCCGATGCAATGCAAAAAAATCTCGACAGGCTTGGTGTCTTGAAGCAATATGATCTTAACAGGCCGCAACCCCAGATACAGACGCATCATTTCACTGATTACCATGATGTTGTCCAAATTCTCAAAAATTCGGCTGATTTCGAGACTCCCTATGCCGAACGCGCTTCTCGTATTTTGCCAACAACGGATGGGTCAGTGGAACCTTGAGTCATTGAGAATTATATGCTCATCACGCCCCAAGTTTCTATCCTGTCCAAAGCGAACAAACTCTTAAGGGTGTTATCAATGTTCTGAGTGGCTCGCCCGAACTGTTGGAGAGCATTGGTCACTATTTCCATGATACTACACAGAAGTTGATTGCCGAGAACTCGTTTAACCTGGTGGGCGGCTCGAGTTTCGGCGTTGACCTTGTCAAATATGTCATGCGTCTTGTCCCTGTATATTGGGCAGCCTCTGACCTTGTAAGTAGATCATGGACTAATGTCTTGTGTATGCTTACTGACGATGCACTACTTGAGGCTGGCATCCAACTCAAGACGAAGCACAACCCTCGAGGCACCTACACCCCTGATGAACTCTACGAGATTTTGACTGATATTTATTCGTATGTTGAATCTCATTGCTCTTCCATAATCGTTGTCTAAGACATTTCATGATAGTTTCATCTTCCTGGATATTGAGACATCCAAGATCCGTGAGACCCAATATAGGGTTGAGAAAGCCATCCAGGATCTATTGTATCGCATCAAGCTTCACCTTGGTGTCGGTAACCGAGTATGTATCACCCCTTTTGCCTCACTGCACCTTCATCTAAGTATCCCCCAAGTTCACCCCCACAGGTATTGCTGGCTTTTTCATGGACTTAGTCTACAAGAAAAAGCGCAGCACGGAACATCACGAAATCGTTAGGAGGTTGTATGAGATTAATCATTCCACAGATGAACTTGCAAACAATGTCTTGGCTGTCATGATCATCTCTGCAAATCTCTCTCTAATCATGGCCAACACGTTCAATCTTTTACTCGGTACTGACCTCGACGCGAGTCTTAAGGATCTTGCCAAGAGCAGTGACAGCTCTGCATTCAACGGATATGTATTGGAAAGCCTTCGTGAGTATTTATCCACTCTGATTTGGTACCTGTCTGACGATTTCAAAGGTCTTGATCCTCCATTCCAAGGTTTTTACCGGGTTTCTACGAAGGACCAAAACATTGGTAGTTGTGCTCTCAAGAAGGGCGATCGCGTCTTTGTTGATATGGGTGCTGCCAATCAAACCGAGAATGTCTTTACCAGAGCAGCAACATTTGATCATACTCGTTCGTTTTCATCAGCCATTGATGGTGATGGTACCATCAAGTATCTTGGTCAACCGTTGACTGTCAGAGTCGTCTCTGAAGTCCTTCGTGCTGTCTATGTGTACAATGATACCAGGCGTGCTCCTGGAAAATCCGGGAAGTTGAAGAGATTCACCGAGAGCATGAATCCGCAATATCGTTATGCCTATCTTGACAGCAAAAATAACATCACGCCGTGGCCTGGCTCCTTTACTGTCCTGTATGATGCTTAAAAAAGGCTAAAAATACGTGTAGTTCACGCCAAATATTGATTCTTTACGAGTTGCTGCATTCTCTAGTTGTTTTGGCTTGAGTATAATTCTGGTTATTCATTGTTCTTTTTTTCTTTTGATAACTTGCCTGGAATACTCGTGTTCCCCTTTAGGCTAGTCTGGAGCACAAATTTGCCATTAATAGCTTGTCTGAAACACAGATTCTGGGCCATCACTTATTTCCTGCGCGTCCAATGTGTTCACGCACATTGCTTAATTTGATCGCATCTCCGTCCTTCGTCAGTGGCTTTTCTGGTCACATATCTTTGTCACCTCTAACGCCTCAGAGATCTTGAGTTTTTTCTGTCAAGGTCTCGCACTCGCAGAGAACACGGTGTGACTCTGGGATATGTGCACGGAAGCAGGTACGTCATCGGTCGAGATGAGACATGCTTAATCGAAAATTTGACATAAGCACAAACAATATGTTCGAGTCCATCGCTAACAAAATAACCACACATTTGGGCTGGTCATGCCCCTCTACTATCTAGAGGACAATGAAGTATTCGCATTCGAAAATTCTGTGACCACGGAGGTGTGCTCCTTGATTGTGTTTCCTCTAACACTGTTCCTCAGCGAATAGAAGTCATTCTCATCCCCAACGAACCAACGAGCATCGGACATCTTATCCAATTCACTCGTGGCATGCTTTCAAATTTTCTTTTCTACTCTCATTCCACCTCATTTTATCACATCGCTCGAATCGACTGGTTGCTATTGCAAAATCAATATCAAACTATCAACAGTCTCATCAATTCGCTCTCCTACGGCCATAATCTCAGTTACCGTCTCGCTTTCACTAACATGATCCCCGGAGATCAAGGATCCCGGAATGCTGAATTGGGTATCACCTTAATTGGGAGAACCCCTAGTGCCTATTTGCAGCTCCCTTTGCATGGCTTTTCAAATGATAGCCTTGTGATGTACCTATCATCAGAGCTTTCTTTCCCGTTAACAAAAGTTTGTGTTGAATACACGATGCCACTTGACACAACAACATTATCACTGACTTCAAAAAACCTTGGGCAGCTGCTCAAGGCCAAGGCTAATGACATTCAACGAGCAGCATTTCCAGTAACGCTTATGCCAATTCATTCTTTTATACCTGAATTATCACGACTTTACGACCTCACGTTCACCCAACCCAAGTACAGTATTATCTCGACTCACTCGTACGAGCAGGATGCTCTAGTGAGCCTCTCACGCTCATCGTGCAATGCCTTTCCCCCAAATCTCATCACCATCTCTCTGTTTCGAGACAATATTAATTCTTACTCTCCCTTCTCCTCCTTCCCCATCCGAAATTAGATCTCCTGTTTATGCTGTTTGCAAGAATTTTCTCACCCCTCCTTTCAATACATCTGGTTTTGGCCACCTACCGGCACATCGAGTCGGTGATTTCAGTCACCTTCATGTCAACGATAGTTTTATGCTGCCCATTACGACTGCTTCTGTTCCCGTCTACTAACCTTTGGAGTGATCACCCATCCACGTCTCGCTTCCTGCAGATATGATTCAATCCCTTCTGATGTTAGTGCATATCTCTCAAATAAGACTCTCAAGTCAATGCCTTCCCTACTGAATGTTGGCTTGTCCGTGACCACACATAAGGTCAAGGGTGATATATCTGGGGGTACAATAAGTACCATGATGACAGTGTTCGAGGATGCCCAAAGAAAGGATTCTAGACAGTCAATTACTAATTATTCCATCAGTCCAGGTCTGCCTTTGAGTTGATTTATATCCTACAAAACTACATCAAATCAATTTCTAGTAATCAGTCGTCTTTCATCTTGTCATCAGTTATATTACAACATCCCAGGATTTAAGAAAAAGAATAATATGATATACATCTATGTAAAGCAGCTACTAGAGTCAAACAAACAACAGTGTCAGTTGAAGGGCTATAATCTTCTAAGAGTTTTGACTAACCTTATTCAGGGCTTAATGTGCATTTCTTTTATGTTTTTGGTTGAAGTGTTTAACTCTTAACTTGGGAGATAAATATAATGTATA